>Ga0207028_1102_pt1 | contig 15690 bp, 8 predicted proteins | sample Alteio_BWMinCont_41_FD_153287 | JGI IMG/M metagenome (GOLD analysis project Ga0207028, IMG submission 153287) | Enriched cells from forest soil in Barre Woods Harvard Forest LTER site, Petersham, Massachusetts, United States -... | ecosystem: Environmental > Terrestrial > Soil > Temperate forest >... | reverse complement strand
GTTATCCAGAGCGCGAGAGACCCAGGTCGCGACGGAGTACGAATACCAGTTCATCTTCAGCGCAAACTGGAACTGCCGCGCATCGTAGGACGCCGTCGGCTGGCCCGCGCTGCAAGTGGACCCAGCGCCCGGATCGCACAGCTGGTTCACCGCCGCCACATTGAGCCGGTTCGTGAGGTTGAAGCCGTCCGCAATCACATCGAATTTGAGGTGCTCTCCCAGATTGAAGCGCCGCGAAAGCCGCAAATCGAATTGGAAGAATCCCGGCGTCACGAATGCGTTGCGCCCGAGATTGCCATCACATCCGAACGGCGGCGTGATTCCCGGCACGCTAAACGCTTGCCCGCCGTCTGTCAGGCAGTTCGTCGGCACCACAAACGTCTTGCCGGGAATAAAGGGCGACGCCGTTCCCGCGCCCGAAGTGCCTAGAGAAGGCCGCCCGTTCGACGCGCCCAGGTCCAGCCGGTAGTCGGTCCCCGTGATGATCGTGTAAGGCCGCCCGGATGAAACTTCGATGATCGGCGACAAAGTGAAGTTCCCGATGAAGTGTTTCCACGGGCCTTCGCCACTCTTGGCCGCCGGCGACTGGAACACCGCGCTGGTCACCCAGCGATGCCGCTGGTCGAAGTCCGAATTGCTGCGTTCCAAGAACGGGAAGCGGCTGTCCTGCGGTTCAAGGGGAGATTGCAAGTCCGTGGAATCGTCAATGGTGTGCGACCACGTGTAACTGGAGAGCAGCTCAAACGCATTCGAAAAACGCTTCTGGACACTCGCCGTCAACCCGTTATACATCGAATTCCCATCAGAGAGCTGCGCGTCCACGCTATTAAACGCCACCGGAACTCCAAATCCTGTCGGGTAACATTTCTTGGGCGCACTGGCCCCGAAGAAACCCGCAGGAAAACAGGAAGCTCCCGCGACCCCAACCAGAAGCGGATATTCCGCCGCGCCGGGGCCTGCAAACGATGGATTAGGTCCGGACGGACGGAAGAAGTTGAACGCCGCGGCGGTTGCCACAGGTGTGCCGTTCAATCCCGCCAGCGGGCCAGGGCAGCCGCCGAGCGTTCCGACGAGGCTCGGAACCGTCGGGGTAAAGGTGCAGCCGTTAGCGGTTGTCACTTGCCCCGCGGGCACACTGATGCCGACCGGGCTCGAACTACAGGTCTTCAAGCCGGAAGCGATGCAATCCGCATAATTTTGCGTGAGCAACTGCGGATCGGTCGAGTTGATATCCACCGGCCGGTTGAGATGCTGTCCCTTGGTGTATTGGTAGCCCACACTGACTTTCCATGACCCGGCGATCTGCCGTTCCATCGTCAGATTGCCCTGTTGCGCGACGCCGAATTGGAAATTGCTCGCCACCGGCAACACGAACGGCAAGATTGGCAGCGGGAAACCCGCAGCCAAATAATTTTGATTCGCGAACAGCGAACCAGAAGCGAGCGGATCAAAGCGTTGTTGATTCGGCAGGTAGGCCATATTGGGCAGCGCGTTCAGCGCTCCCTGGAAAATAGTCGAGCCGTTCAGGTTGGTCGGTCCATCCAGCGCATTGCCTTTGACGTCCGAGCCACACAATGGATAACCCGCGGGCGCTGACGCGGCGGTAAGAACGCCGCAAGCCGACGATGCTCCTCCCGCAGTGATGAGCTGCACGGACCGGCCGCCATCGGCTGTCGCCGAGTCAAAGGCAACGGCCAGCAAGGGATGGTCGTAGAAAAGACCGAATCCTGCGCGGATCACAGTTTTCCCATCACCCTTGGGGTCCCACGCGATTCCTAGGCGCGGAGCTACATTGTGATAGTCGCGCGGAATTCCCTCCACCACGCCCAGCGCCTTTTCCGCGGCGGCATTGAACGCATTCAGCGGCGAAAACAACGGCGTAATTTCCACGTCGTAGCGCAGTCCATAGTTGACCGTAAAATGCCTGTTCGCGCGCCAACTGTCCTGAATGAAAAGGCCGATGGGAAAGTTATCAAACGGCTGGCTAGATTGGCCGATGCCCTGAATGTAGGTCGTCGGTATCCCCAATCCATAGGTCTGCAACCCGGTCGTTCCGAACAATGAGACAGTCTGGCCGCCGGGAAGTGTCACGGAATCCGGAATTGCGCCGCCGCTCACAGTGGAAGTGGCCAACCCGCCAAAGTTTACAACCCCGCCATAATCCAGCTCGAAGATCTGCGCCTTGCCGGACCGCAACTGAATCAGGTTGTAGTCGCCGCCCATTTTAAATGTGTGATTCCCGCGAATCAGGCTCACGTGGTCGGTGAATTCAAACCGCCGCTCGATGCGGTCCACGGTCGAGTACGGCTCGCGTCCGAAGTACGCGAAACCGGGAATGTTCACGCCGATATCGGCGCCGCCTGGAAGCTCGGAAAAACCGAAATGCAAACCGCGCCGCGCCACTTGAGCGCGGAATTCGTTGAATCCGGTCGCGCTCAAAATCGTGTCGTGCTGAAACACGATGTCGAGATCCCGCGATTGGTTCACGCCCGTACGCGATCCCGCGTTTTCTCCAAACGTCTGGTTCTGCGCAGTGGACTCGATACCAGTCACAAGCGAGGGAGAAACGCCGACGCGCAAAAACGAGTTGTTCTGGTTATTCCACTTCTGGTCCAACCGCAGCGACCACAGGCTCGTTTTTTCCGTCGTCGGGAAATTCCCGCGCAATTGATTGAGCGCTCTATATGACGTTGGGAGCGGCACCATGCCATACGCATAGTTGAATCCAGGCGCGATCGGAGTCGCAGGACAGACTACATTGCCAACCGTAGCTCCTACAGGACAAGTCACGGGCACAGGAAAGTTCGCACCAGGCCCTGGCTGCAAACCGAAATTCGTGGCCACCGCTCCAAAATCCAGTCTGTTCAGCGCCACACTCGAAGCGGACCCAAGCAGCAGCCCGTAGGAAACGGCCAGTTGCTGATAAGGAGGGATTCCGCTGGCCAGCAGGGTTTCTACCGAAGCCGCCTGCGAGGGCGTCAACTGCACATTGATTGGCCCTCCGGGTGTTGGCAGGGGCAAGTTGACCATTCCCCACGGTCCGGTGCCAGCCGCTCCCTGCCCGATGCTCGAGAATCCCGTTTCCTCCCGCAGCGTGTCCTCGTAAGAGAAAAAGTAAAACGTCTTATCCTTCTCGAGCGCTCCGCCCAGCGTCACACCGGCCTGTACGCGCGTGTACGCCTGTTTGGTAGGGTCGAGGGCACCTGTTGTTGGGTCCACTTGCCCGGAAAATGCATTGCGCGCCTGAAACGCTTTGTTCCGGAAGTAACCGAACACGTCGCCGTGGATATCGTTCGCTCCGCTCTTGGTCACAATGTTCACGACGCCGCCCGTAGCCCGCCCATACTCCGCGTTGTAGTCGCCCAAAATCAGTTGAAACTCTTGCACCGCTTCCTGGGAAACGGTCGCTCGTATTCCATTAATGGAGTTATCGACAGCATCGGCGCCGTCCACACTCACCTCGTTCGAACGCGCCCGCTGCCCGCCAAAGTTCAGCCCGCTCGTCGGCGCCGGGCCGATCGTCGGCGCCACATCGCGATTCACCTGCGAGTTTGTCAACGTAAAGTTGATGTAATTCCGCCCGTTGATTGGCAGGTTGTCGATGCGCTGCTGGCCGACGGTTTGCGAGACTTCCGTCTTGGTAGTTTCGATCTGAGCCGTTTCCGTCGTAACCATGACGGTTTGCTGCACGCCCTTCAAATCCAGCCGCGTGTCGAGGGTTGCGTCCTCGCCGACGGTCAGTACCACGGAATCGTTCTCATAAGTCGCAAAACTCGCGCCGGCATCGACGCTCATTTTGTACCTTCCCGGAGGCAAACCAACGACCTTATACCGGCCAACTTCATCCGACTCCACCGTGCGTTCTGCGCCTGTGGCCGCGCTGGTAATCGTCAGCTTCGCGCCTCGCACGGCGAGTCCTTGCGGGTCGGTCACCGTTCCCGAAAGCGTCGCCGTATTTACTTGCGCCTTGGCAATCCCGACGCAGCCCAGCACCAACATGCACAGCGTGATCCACCGAAACACACCATGACGTCGTTGCATCTGACTCCTCCTCGTGGAAACCATTCAATCTTCCGCTACCCCGAGCGGCGGCGGAATGTCCCGCCGAAGGAAGGCTACTCGATTGAATACTCGGCTTTTACTTCAATAATCCGTCGAGTTCAATAAAATCTTATTCGTCAAGTTCCTGAGTCTAAACCTAAAAGAGGCTTTTTTCACCGCAGGAAGGAGGTGTGAGGCAGGGAAAGTACTGGGAACGGGGCGCAATGATAACTACAGGCAAAAAGCCTTTTGGCTCAAATCGGCAAGTGGCGTTGCACCAGCTTGCGGAGTTTTTCGCGGTCTTGGTCTTTCATGTGTACGAATTCTACGCCGCTGCCGTCCGGACCAAGATTTCGCACTACCGCGGTAAAGTAAATCCTGCGCAGCCCCGAGCGGACTTCCAGCTTGATAGAATCTCCCACGGCGAGTTTCTTCGGCGATTCCAGGTAGGCCCCGCCCAGGCTGATGGTTCTCACGCGCGCCAGCCCTGCTTGCGCGCCGTCAATGTGCGCTCGCAACGGCGATTCCAGAGGTACTCGCACATACCTTCGCGGAACAACATAATTGCCGATGGTCTGCGGGGCCGCTTCAAACCCCGCGCGCGCCTGCGTCGAAGACGGCCGGTTTTCAATCATCGCCAGAGCATCTTCCGCCGCGGCACGCAACCCCGATGGTTCGGCAAAAGCTAAACCTTCGCGGCCTTCCGCCAGCATGCGCAGCAATTCCGCTGCTTCCGCGGCGCGCATGCGCCCGATCGCTTCAATGGCTTTGATGCGCACGAACAGATCGCGCAGAACTTCGTGCTCGCCCGCGGCAATTTCCATCAATTGCGGTACGGCTGTGGTCTCTTGAGCCAAGCCGATTTGATCTATCATCATCGGCACGACCAGCGGATGAGCGTCCGCCAGAACCGCTGAAAACACGAAAGCCGCGCTTTGCGCAGAACCAGCATTGGCCGGCCGCGAGAGTTCGCTAACCGCCAGATCCTGCAAATTCCACTCCCAACTCGCTAGCGCCCGCGCCAAGCCCCGCAGCAGGCGTTCCGGGTCGGCGGCGGCCAGCAGCTTGATGGCTGCGCTCACTCGCTGCCGGCGCGCTTCATAGAGCCGCGTTTCGAGATGGTTCAGCACTGGGACACCGATGGTTCGCAGCAACCGCGCCATCGCGGTCACCATTTCCGCGCCGCGCGGTTCCGTCAAAAGCAGCGTCAGGCGATCCAGCAGCCTCTCAGGGTCGCGCTGCAAAAGCCGCGGCAAAACCGGATCAAGCGGCCGGTTGGCCAGGGCCGCATCCACCAAAAGCAGCCAGCGGTCCTGCGCCACTAAACGGTGCGCGAGGGACGACAAATGATCGTGTTCTTTGTCCTTCGGCACTCGTTCCAGGCCGATTAAAATGTTTTCAAAGCCCACGTAATCGGCGCGAATCACGGCCACGCGCCCCAGGGTCTCCAGGAAGGCTGCAAGCAGCGCCGCGGTCTCCGGAATGGTTTCCTTGTCCAAAGCCTTCATCGTCCCGCGGCCCAAATCCTCCGGTAATTGATTGGGCCAGAGCGATTCAATGATGGGCGTCATTTCATTCAATCCCGCCGCCACGGCGCGCCGGGCCGACACATTGTCGCTTTCCACGCGTCGCGAATAGTTGAGCAAGATATTTCGTGCTTCACGCCGCGGAGCATCCGCTCCCGCTTCCGCCAACTGCCCCAGCGTCCGCTTCAGCGCCACCACCGGCACGCACCACACTTCCGGTCCGCGCAGCACTACGGACTTCTCTCGCGGCGCAAGTTCCAGCCAGAATTTCTCGACAATTTGTTCCCTGTGCGTGTCGCTGGCCCAGGTGGTTGCCAGCAACGTCAGGTGTTGCGAAGAGTGCGGACCGGTATAGCCGCCCGAACTGACCAGCACATCGCTCAGGCGATGAAACGTCTGGCGCACGGCGTTTGGTGCCAGCGTTCCGGCGGAAAATTCCGCTCCGAGGAACTCCAGAATCAAACTCTCAGAGAGGCGCAGCAAGTACGGCTGCGGCCGCTCGCCCTCGCGCGGTGCATACTGCGAAATCGAACTGAGCAGCATGCGCACCGTCTCGCGGCTGGCATCTTCCATGGCCCCGTGAATGGCCCGCGCCGCTTCCTCCGGCGCAAGCCCGCGTGCCGCTTCGAGCGGCGGCGTCAGGCGCGCAATCAATCGCAGCGCGGCTATCAGATCGTCGGTTTCCGGCGGAAGAATCGGAGTCTCGTTGACCTCGCGCGGCGAGTTTCCGCCGTAGGCCACCAGCGCGCCCATGAGGCTCGCGAGTACCGTATCCACTTTGCGTTCCGTTTGCGTATTGATGGAAATCCCTTCCACACGATTCTCCAAAAGCTGCGCAGCCCACCAAGGGCTGCTCCCGCGCTTTATAGACTCCTCCGATCTTAACAACGATGTCTTGAAGAGTTGCGCGAGCGTGTCCAGTTCGCCTACATGAAATTGTCTTGCGAAGGTCAAAGACTGAATTCCTGCGCGCTGCAAATCCTGCGCCAGCAACTGCATCTCGCCCCGCCCATCGGGGAGATGCGCATCGCTGAGCTTCGGTACGATCAACCCGCTGCGCTCAATGTGGATTTCAATCCCGTTCAGTGCGCCCGCGAGATCGTGCAAGGTCTCATAGGACGCGTCCAAACTCTGAAGTCGTCGCGGATGGTTGCGGTCATACAGTCGTTCCGAGCGGAACAGCAAATGCAGGCATCGAAGCGAATGGATGAGCCCCGCCGTACGCGCATCCGGAGTGGGCGCGCTCACCTTCCGCGCGGATCCCGAGAATGGTCTCGACGCGCTGCCTACCTGTGGCTCGGCTTTGGGCCGCGCTTGAGCCTCGTTGCGCTGCTCCTCCACTGGCATGATGGCCCGAAGTGCCAAAGCGTTCCCCACTTAGTTCTCCCGAGCTTATTTAGCCGACCGGTCAAGTACGGGCCCCTTCGACACCCAAACAGCAACCAAACATGAGGGCAGGGTACCCGTGGCCATAAAGCAAGCACGCTGCCTGCCCCCGTGCTGCAGAACTAAGCTTTTTGTTTTGAACAAGTTGATTTCAAGGTCATGGAACTCGTCCGATGCCATGGTTACAAAAAGTTACGTTTCTAGTAGAGGAGTTCTGGCCGATAAGGCCCTAGGAGCCGGCTCTCGGACCCCGCAACTCGCCCGTTTTCGGCCTCGAGGCCGTTTATTTCGGCTGCAGCCTCACGTTGGTGATGTTGACCGTTCCGCCCTCGGTGGCCTGTATCGTTCGCCTCACCTGCTGGTACCCGGTAAGCCTCACGGTTACCGTATGCATGCCAGCCGGGACTTGCACCCGCGACGGCGTCGTTTGTCCCGTGGCAGTCCCATCCACCAGAATCTCAGCACCCTTTGGTGTCGTTTCTACCTGAGCCCATGCCACTCTTACGGTTGATTTTTCCTTTAAATCCACGTCGAGCTGCGTCTGAATATTGTCTTTCACCTGAACATTTCCGGCATAGGCATCGTAGCCCGGCATACGCAGCACTAAGTTGTACGGGCCAGGTGCAAGCGGCAACGTCACTGGCGTCTGGCCGGACTGCTTTGCTCCATTAATGAATACATCCGCTCCTGCCGGCTTGCTCGTTATATATAAGCCCTTGGCAAGCGATTCGAGCGTAACCTTCTGATCCACGACGCTCCCCGCCTTCACCTGCAAAGCGGTCTGCATAGGCTGGTAGCCATCCTTCTGAACTTCCAGGCCATAGCGCTCCGGACTAAGGTCATTAAAGCTGCAAGGCGTCTGGCATTGACTCACCACGCGTCCCGCAGGCCCGCGCAGAACTGCTGTCGCTCCTACCAGATCCGTGACTACGTGGATCGCGCCGCGGTCTCCCGTCGGAACCGGGTGTCCTCCGTCTGCGTCGTGTCCATTCTCGGCCACCGGCGCGTCTTCATACTCGATATGATCGACCACCCGCACGCTCGCCGGAGCATCGCGCAGGAATTTCAGCAGCGCCCCATGTTCCGCGGGACGCAATTTGCCCGCTAGAACCAGCGTATTTCCAATGGCTTGCACCCTGGCCCGGCCATTCAAACCCTTCTCCGAGATAGCTTCCTCAATGCGACCTTTGTATTCCGCCGCCGGCCGACTGACAACCGGTTCGGTCTTCTTAGGCACGGGCGTCACTACGGGAGGTTCTGCCGGTTTTCTTTCCGCCGCGGCAGGCTCGGGGATCGCTGCGGCCGGGGCCTCAGTTCCTGCCGGACTCGCCGGGGTGGTGTTTGTCCCATTCTCTGCTGGCGCCGTTACCGCCGCCACCGCTTCATTCTCGGCCTGTTTCTGCGCGGCGTTAATTTTGCGCGCGTCTTCAATGACCGGCCGGAGCTTTTGCACTCCATAGGCGATTACGCCGAGCAGTACCAATGCGATGAAAATGCTCCCGACGATGCTCTTCTTTTTCGGTTGCTCTACGATCGGTGTTATTGGCCCGGTCCGGCGCACCGCAGGCGTCTGCATAGGACTCGAAGCTCGCGCATTCAGCGACCGCGTCGTTGCCATGGTCATCGGATCGTCCGCATGGAAGTTTCGGCCGCCCGGCGCGCCCACTCCCGTTCCACCGAGTGGCAGCGTCGCGTTCGGCATGCCCGCCCCGCCAGCGATCATGGTCTTATCCGGACTCGCGCCAGGCGCGATACTGCGGTAATTCCGTAAATCTTCGAGCATTTCGCGGCAGCTCTGGTAGCGTGCTTCCGGTTCCTTGGCCAGCGCCTTTATCACCACCGCGTTGATCCCAGGATGAATCGATGGGTTAATCTGCCGCGGCGGCACAGGCTCTTCGTTCACAATCTTGTAGATGACCGTCGTAATGTTCTGTCCGGGAAAGGGCTTCTCACCCGTCACCATCTCGTAGAGAAGCACGCCTAGCGAGAAGATATCGCTCCGTCCGTCGACCGCCCGCCCCTTCACCTGTTCGGGCGACATGTAGCTCGGCGTGCCCATCACGTGGGCGGTCTGCTGCATGGTGCCGAACTGCAGTATCTTCGCCGTGCCGAAGTCCGTGACTTTTACCGTATCGTCGGCCGTTAGCATGATGTTCGCCGGCTTGATGTCCCGGTGGATGACGTTGCGCTCATGCGCAAACTGCAGCGCGCTGCAGGTTTGTTCCATGATGCGCAGCACGCGTGGCAGGGCAAATGCTTGCCCGCCGTCGAGATGCGCCTGCAAACTCTTGCCTTCCACCAGTTCCATCGTGATGTAGTACAGGCCATCTTCTTCGCCCGCGTCAAACACGACCACGATATTCGGGTGGGTCAGCAAACCAGCCGCACGCGCTTCCGTTTGGAACCGCGTCAGCAACTCGGGACGCGACAATCCCGTGCCTTCTTCGCTCAATTTGATCGTTTTTACCGCGACGGTGCGTCCAATCACCGGGTCCGTCGCCTTATAAACGACACCCATGGCGCCGCGGCCCAGCTCGCCCATAATCTCGTAACGTCCTGCTTTTAAACCTGTTGTCATCGCCCCGTTCGACTTTCCATGCGCTTGCCTATAGGGCCTGCCCGAGCCGAATGCCGCTCGTCAAAAGGGGATCTATCCGTCGGTTGCTAAAGCAACGGATACACTTTTGCTGACACACGGGCGCCCTATCATGCACAGTACCCACTAAATTTTAGGTTGGTCAACGCTACTGGGGTACCAGTGTTTCGCACTCGACACGTGGCAAACTTCCCGAGCAACCCGGCGCAACTGATAGTGCTTGCCGAGCTCTTATCCCGTTTCCGAGACACAGCGTCGCGCAGCGGCCCGGCCTAGGGCCGCGGCATCGCTTCCCCCGGTGACATGTTGCGCTCGGGCATCGGCACGTTGGTCTCCCGGATGGGTCGATCGACCTCGCCGGGCCGCGACGGCGCTTCCAACCCGTCCGTCAGCAAATAACCTTCCAGGGCCAGCCCGTTGGTCCACACTCCTTCGAGCGCCGCAATGTAGTCGATCTGCAGTTCGTAGAGCTTGCGCTGGGCCTCCAGCACGCGCGGATAAGACGCCAGCATCAGCCCATACTTGTCCACCAACAGGCTGTAGGCCTTCTTCGCATGCGGCAGAATCTCGTCGCGGTACTCCACGGCCATCAATTTCGCGTTTGCGTACTCATCGACCACGGTAGCGGCGCGCTCGCGCAGTGTCAGCGCCACGCGCGTCTTTTCCTGCTCCGCCCGTTCCATGTCCGCGCTAGCTGCGCCGATGCCTCCTTGATTGCGATTGAAGATCGGTAGCTCCACGCTGGCTTCTGCGATCCCTTCCCAGCCTTTCGCAGCAGGCACACTTGCTAAAGTCTCGTGGTTGTACTCCATTCCAGCGCGGACCACTATGTCCGGAATCGGCTCGCGTTGCGCCCGCGCCAGCACTGCCCGAGCGCGCCCCGTCGCCAATCGCGCAATCTCCACGGCAGGGCTGTGCTTGGCGATCGTTTCGACGGCTTCCTCTTCATTCAATTCCGGCCAGCCTCTCTCGAGATCACCTGCCACCGTAGCCAGCGGCAATCCCGGCTGTCCAATCACCGCAGCCAACGAACGCCACTCTTCGCGCAGCGTGTTCTCCTGCATCCGCGCTGCCATGCGCATCCGTTGCGCTTCGACCTCAGCTTCCAGCACTTCGGATTCGTCCGCCTGCCCGGTGTTCATCAATTCTCTCTGCGTTTGCGCCCCATCTTCGGCAATCTTCGCCAAGTCCCGCCGCGCCTCCAGCCATTCCTGCGCTGCCAGAACACGCAGGAACGCCATCTCGACCGCGGTGGTGACGCGCGTGCGCTGCTCCTGGGCCTCGACCTCCGCTAATTTGGCCTCCGCGCCAAAAAACGTCGCGGTTCTTTCCCAGTTTTCCGCCCGTCACGATCGTCTGCTGCACAAAAAATCCCTGCTTGCCGCCGCCGACCGACCCGCCGCGTATCTCATCCCCGGTGTACCCGACGGAGGGATTCGGGTACAGTCCCACCTGCTGCTGCCGCGCTTTCGCCGCGCGAATCTCCGCTTCCGCTTGCCGCAGCGTTGGATTTGTCTCCCCAGCCATCTTCTCCACTTGCTCCAGGGTGACCGGCTGCCCGCCCGAATTCTCCTGCGCGCGCCCCATCCGTGGATATACCGGCTGCACCAGCGAAACGTCTCCGTGGTGGTGCTGCATCTGCTCGGGCATTGCCATTCCCGGCGGCATTTTCTTATCTTGCGGCGCAGGCTCTTGCCCGGCGCGCCCCACAGCGCAAAGCGGTATAACTCCTGCAAGAATTCCCGCGAAAAATTTCAGAGCCAATTTCATCGTCATCCTCATATTCTCCGTGCCCTCTCGGTTCTCTGTGGTTTCTGTGCACATTCTTCTTTCCGCTCACGACTTATGGGGGTGCTCCACTTTCTGGTCCGTTTCGCGTCCCTCAATCCGCTTCATCATCCGCTCGTACTCCTTATCCGGCAGCACGCGCACAAGCGTCATCATCCCCATCATTCCCGCGCTCCAATTCGGAGGCAGACCGTGCGTCTCCGGCTTGGCGACGGCCTCATCCATTCCCATTTCCATGAACGCATCCTGTGGAAACCCCGGTACGCTGTTCGCGTTTTCGGCAATCGGAGAATGATGCACATGTTCGAACGGCACGCTCTCCGCCAGCGTTTCCATCTGCCCTAGCGCTTTCGCATCCGTCGTATTTGCCGTCTCGATCGCCCGGTCGCGCAAAAGATCCATCATGCTGTTCATCATGTGGTGCGGCAGGTGGCAGTGCACCATCCAGGATCCCGGATACTTGGCCTCGAACTCCACTACGCGTGCCTGCGCCACGCCCACCAGCACGGTATTCATCGGATACCAGGTCGATTCGGGCGCACGCCCGCCTTCTGTCCCCGTCAAAACGAATTGATTTCCGTGCAGGTGAATCGGGTGGTGGTCCATCCCCATGTTGATGAAGCGCAACCTCACGCGGCTCCCCAACTTTGCGATCATGGGCGTGATCGCGGGTGCCGATACTCCGTTAAACGTCAGCCAGTTGTATTCCATGGCCGACGTGTTCGGCACACTGTTGTTCGGCAAAACAGCCCACTCCTGCAAAATCACGCCAAAATCATGATCCGCTCGCGGCTTGTAAGTCCTTTCCGGATGCGCCACAAAAAATCCAATCATTCCCATCATTTCCTGCATGGCCCCGTGCGAGTGGTAGAAAAATGTGCCTTCCTGGTGCACCGTGAATTCGTAAACGTATTTTTCTCCGGGCGCGATGGGCTTCTGGCTAATCCACGGGACGCCGTCCTGCTCGATGGGTACTTCCAGTCCGTGCCAGTGAATCGACGTCGATTCCGGCAATTTATTTTCGAAAATAATGCGCACGCGGTCGCCCTGCTGCACCTGAATCGTCGGCCCCGGACAGCTCCCGTTGTAGCCCCACACGTCGATGGTCTTGAACGGCGCGATTTTTCGCTTCATCGGCTCCGCCACCAGCCTGAACACTTTCACGCCGCCATCCACTTCATGCGGCAAGTCCGCCAAGTCCGGCGCGACCATTGGCAAAAACGGGTCTGGCCCCGCCGGCAGGGGCGCAACCTGCTTCTTAGAGTGCTTGCCGTAAGGACTAGGGTGCCGCCCCTGTTCAATCTCACGCGCCGTTTGCGGATCATTCCCCGGCGTGTTTCCGCCGAGAGACTCCGCCAATCCAAGAAACCCCGCTCCGACAAATGCCGCATCCTGAAAAAATCTTCTTCTATTACCGCTCATTCCCGCCTCCTGAAGTGGTTCTTCCGTCTGTTTGTTACGCCGTCTTTTCCGCATCTACCACTAAAACCCAGCTCGCCCGCAACCCCTGGTGGGGCTGGCCCTCTGAGGCCGGCCGTTGTTCCGGCGGCGGCGCGAACGCACGAGATTCAAGCCTTCATGCGAATAGACTTTGTTACTCGATGGATTCGAAACAGGATTTCAAATGCGGAGAATGGTGGTCAACAGACGAGAATCTGACGATTCTAATGGAATGAGATGCACGCCCGGGGGCCGTGGACCTATGCGCCAACTTTCAAGTCCCAACGCAGGCGAACCGTTGAGCACACCTGGCGCCGCAGCAGTCCGCGCGCCCTGCGAAAGCAAATATTCGTCCGGCTTGACGAGCACCGCGGAAAAGTCGCTAACTCCGCAAGCCTTGCCGGGCGCAGCCAGCTGCGGCCGGCCGTCGGCTCCGGTGGTCGCCATATCGTGGCACTGCTGCGGCCGCACGCCCGAAGCACAACTTTTCGCAGCACAGAGCGGCGCGCACACCGGCGCAGTCACTAAAGCCAGCACGGTCAAGAAGGCCAGCACGGCTGAGTTTGCCGGCCGGGCCCGAACTGGAATCGCTTGGTTCATTCTTTTATCTTCATTTGGCACCGCTGCTCTCGGGCCTTCCACTCTCATCTCATCGCCAAGGCGCCGCCAACCGGAAAAGCGATTCGCGCCATCAACTGGAGGCATCGTTATGTTCGCCAAAAAGCCAGCGTCGCCAGCCTTTTGGTAATTTTGAAAATCCACCCCGCCCAGCTGCGGCCGCCACGGAGGAGGCCGCCCAGAGCAATCGATAGAGGACTAAACCCAATACAGAAAGGACCGTGAGCGATGTGGCTATCAAGGTTGACTTATGCATAGCTCAGCTCGCAGATAGTGTATCACCGCTGCTACCCACGACGAGGGGTGCCCCGTATCGCACTAGGCTGCTTACCGTCCCTTGTGTCTCTAATTCCCGATTCCTGTTCTTCGCCTAATACCCATGCCCACTTGAATCACTTTCCACTTCCACTTTCCCGGCAAAGGAACGGTACACCAGCGTGAAGTAACCCGCCGCAAGAATCATCCCGACGGTCCACCAAAGAACTCCGACCTTCAATCCATAGGACCCGGCCTTTGCGCTTTCCACCGTCAGCGAATACAGAGGATTGCGTGCGGGTAACACCATGGGATAAACGCCGAACACCACGCTCGTCAACATCCCCGCGAGGTAGGCACACGAAGCAAAAAACGCTTTCCGCTCATCGTGCTTCCGCAGTTCGAACGCCACCCCTGCGAGCCCCGCCACCGCCATAAGCGGCAAGACAAATCCCCAGGGCCAGGTGAGAAAATTTTCCTTCACTTGCGGCTGCACCTCGAATGTTACCGCCGTAACGATCGCTGTTAGCGCGACCACACCCCACCAAACCCGCCCGCAAAGCTCGCGAGCGCGGCCGTTCACCGCGCCGCTGGTTTTTAGTTGCACCCACAACGAGCCATGCATTACCAGCGCCAGCAACGCCAGCACACCCACCAAAATGGTGTACCAATCGAGGATGCCGGTCTCTTCCCCCAGCCGAAAATCCGTCCACAGCGGTTCGAAAAAATAACCGCTGGCATCGAGCGGAACTCCCCGCACGACATTCGCAAGTGCGGCGCCAAAAAACACCGCTAGCAACAGGCTCGAAGCGCAAAACAAAAAATCCCAGAACGGATCCCACACCGCGCTCTTGACATGATTGCGAAACTCGATCGAGCTCCCCCGCAAAATCAAAAGCCAAAGTACCATCATCAGCGGCAGATAAAATCCGCTGAACCCGCCCGCGTACAGCGCAGGAAACGCAAAGTACAGCGTCCCTCCTGCCGCCAGGAGCCAGACTTCATTCCCGTCCCATACCGGCCCGATACTCGCCAGAACTTGCCGCCGCTCCAAGTCCGTTTTTGCGATCAACAGATGAATCGCGCCCGCGCCCAGATCAAACCCGTCCAGCAACACATACATCGCGATCATGATTGCTACGAGGCAGAACCAGACTGTTCCCATGTTGTCCTCCGCAATCTCAATTCACCGGGATCGAGACTCGCGCGACTTTCCGCGGATCTTCTTCCTCCGGCCCAGGCCCCTCTTCGATCTCGCGGTAAACCAGAAACAGCCACAAAATCGCCAGCACCGTATACATCCCCATGAATCCAATCAGCGTGAACCACACGTTGCCCGCTCCCACGCGTGGCGAAACACCGCGCGCCGTCCGCAGCAGACCATAAATCAACCATGGCTGTCGGCCCAGCTCCGCGGTCATCCAGCCCGCGGTGTTCGCGATGTACGGCAAAGGCACGCTGACCATCAGGATCCACAGCATCCACCGCGACTCGAAAAGCCTTCCGCGCCACAATAAAAACGCCGCCACCACCATCACCGCAATGAATATCGTTCCCAGCCCGACCATGACGTGATAGCTGAAGTACAAAAGCGAAATCTGGTCCGGCCATCCATCCTCTGGAAATGCATCCAATCCGCGGACATTCGCGGTCCATTGCTTATACGTCAGGAAGCTCAGCATCTTGGGCACCACCAGCGGATTGTCCAGCTTTCGGTTCTTCACATCCGGCTGGCCGAGAATCGCCAGCGGCGCGCCTTCCTGTGTCAGGAATAACCCTTCCATCGCCGCCAACGTCACCGGCTGGTTCTCGGCGATCATTTTTCCCTGCGCGTCGCCGGTGGGGAAGAGTTGCAACACCGCGGCAAACACGCCCACCAAAACGCCGCCCCTTACAAACGTCCGTCCATAGGCCTCATGCCGGCTCGTCAACAAATACAACGCCCCGACCGCCGCCATTACAAAGCATCCCGTCTGCACCGCGCCGAGCATGGTGTGCAGGTACTGCCACAGCGCCCATTTGTTCAGCAGCAGCCCCCAA
>Ga0207028_1018_pt4 | contig 15997 bp, 18 predicted proteins | sample Alteio_BWMinCont_41_FD_153287 | JGI IMG/M metagenome (GOLD analysis project Ga0207028, IMG submission 153287) | Enriched cells from forest soil in Barre Woods Harvard Forest LTER site, Petersham, Massachusetts, United States -... | ecosystem: Environmental > Terrestrial > Soil > Temperate forest >... | reverse complement strand
TGCAGCGTGTAATGAGCATGGGATTGCGATGGTGTTTACTGGGGTGAGATGTTTTAAGCATTAAATGATTATTTATTGATCATTCCATCTTTTGGGTTTTTATCATATAGCACTTTGAAAGTCATCCTTTGTATTTATATTTGTGTACCAGAGTGCCATAATACCTGCCAGTGAAAATCAAAGAGAGGAGACATGAAATGACCGCAGTTTTAGTAAGTATAATAATGGGCTCCAAATCCGATTGGCCTATCATGGAACATGCTGGTAACTTATTAGATAATTTGGGAATTTCTAATGAAGCACGTGCATTATCTGCCCATCGTACACCAGATGCTTTGTTTGAATATATTGCAGGTTCTGAAAAACGCGGGACTGAAGTGATTATCGCTGCTGCAGGCGGTGCTGCACATTTGCCAGGTGTGGTTGCAGCAAAAACGCTATTGCCTGTGATTGGTGTGCCTATCCAAACGCAGTCTTTGAACGGCATGGATTCATTATTTTCTATTGTTCAAATGCCAGGCGGCATACCTGTAGCAACCATGGCCATAGGCAAAGCAGGGGCTGTCAATGCGGCTTTATTTGCAGCAAGTATGTTAGCGATAAAATTTCCAGAATTTCGTAAAGCCATAAAAAATTATCGTGACACACAAGCGCAATCGATTTTAGAACATTCTATTCTGAAGGAATATACCCATGTTTAAACCTATTTCTTTGCATGATGCAGATCCAAGTATTTGGCAAGCATTAGAAAATGAAAAAAAACGACAAGAAGAACATATTGAACTTATCGCATCAGAAAATTATGTAAGTCCTGCTGTATTAGAAGCTCAGGGTTCAGTGCTTACCAATAAATATGCCGAAGGATATCCAGGAAAACGATATTATGGCGGCTGTGAGTACGTTGATGTTGTAGAGCAACTTGCGATAGATAGAGTAAAGCAATTATTCGGTGCTGATTATGCAAACGTACAACCACATTCAGGTTCACAGGCGAATGTTGCGGCTTATGCAGCGCTCATTAATCCAGGTGATGTGGTGTTAGGAATGAGTCTGGCTGAAGGCGGTCATTTGACACACGGTTCACCTGTCAATTTTTCAGGTAAATTATATCAATTTTACTCATATGGCGTTGATCCTAAGACTGCACTGATTGATTATGATCAAGTGGCAGAGCTTGCAAAAAAACATAAACCTAAATTATTAGTCACAGGATTTTCAGCTTATTCACGTGTGGTAGATTGGCAGCATATGCGTGAAATTGCAGACAGTGTGGGCGCATATATGATGTCTGATATTGCACATGTGTCTGGATTAGTTGCGGCAGGTGTTTATCCGTCACCCGTGAATATTGCGGATATTACTACATCAACCACACATAAAACATTACGCGGTCCACGTGGTGGGATTATTCTTGCAAAAGCCAATCCAGAAATTGAAAAAAAGTTAAATTCTGCAGTATTTCCTGGAGCTCAAGGCGGTCCATTAATGCATGTGATTGCTGCAAAAGCGGTGAGCTTTATGGAAGCAATGAAGCCCGCATTTAAAGTGTATCAAGAACAAATTGTCAAAAATGCACGTGCCATGACTAACATTATCATGCAACGCGGCTATAAAATTGTAAGCGGCGGGACTGATAATCATTTGTTTTTAATTGATTTAATGGATAAGCATATCACCGGTAAAGATGCAGACGCTGCTTTAGGCCGCGCTAATATTACCGTGAATAAAAATGCGGTTCCAGGCGATACTCAATCACCTTTTGTGACAAGCGGTCTTCGTCTTGGAACACCTGCTGTAACGACGCGTGGATTTAAAGAAAAAGAATGCGAAATACTGGCAGCTTGGGTGTGTGATGTATTAGATCATATGCAAGATGAAAAAATTATTTTACAAGTTCGTGAAAAAGTGAAAACCTTGTGCCAACAATTTCCTGTATATGCTTCATCGATAACATTAAATGCCTAGATATATTTATAGCGGTTTAAAAAAATATTATTACATGCCGCTATGAAACTACAAACGAGGAGAAAAATGTGAGTTTAACAAGAGAAGAAAAATTTCAGTTAGTGATACATTCCAGAGTCAATTCTGTCACAGGAGAGATTTTTTCTCAGGAAGACGCTCATGCTAAAATCAGGCATGAACTTAAAGAGACAACTACAAATAACGCAAATCATGGTGCTTGTATACTTTTTAGAGAAGGTCAACATGATGGTGTGATAAATCTTGATTATGGCTACTTGATTGACAATGAAATAAAAACAGATTCTACCCGTATTGGAGCAAATTTAGCGTATGTGAAGGATGCATTATCAACATTATTTATAAAAAAAAATATTCCACAAGAGAATATGCATATCTTACATCCATGCTATGGAGAAGGGTTGTATGAACGAGTGCATCGAGAAGAAGATGAGAGCATGCCAGAAGCAAAATCAAGTTCTCAAACTCATATTGCTATGACGAGACCTTCTATGACACTATTTGCAAACCGTACTCCAGAGGGTGCTGTTTCAGAGATAGAAGTTCAGGAAGAGGAAAAAGCGCAACGACTTGGGAGATCCAGACATAGGTCTTAAAATGCTATTTGTTTGGCCACAATGTCTAATACGCTTCTCAACCATGGCGTAAATTTTTCAGGGTGTAGCGCAAGTTCTTGTTGTAAATCAGGTATGCTGATCCAACGTGTATCTTGGACTTCGGTGGGATTAGGATCAATTTTTCCGTCAGTGAGCTCACCTATCATCACATGATCGACCTCATTTTCTATCAAACCATTGTCAAAATGAGCGATATAATGGAAACGTCCTATGGTTTTTAATGGTATATTTACGCCCAGCTCTTCAAATAAACGTCGTTCTGCTGCAGCTATGGTATCTTCTCCAGGGCGCGGGTGGGAACAGCAAGTATTAGTCCAAAGGTTAGGAGAATGGTATTTTTCGTTTGCTCGTTGTTGTATAAGTATTTCAATAATATGATTTTTTCTATATAAAAACACAGAAAATGCACGGTGACACAAGCCCTCGCGGTGAGCTTGCAGTTTTTCGGCTGTACCTCGTGGACGGTCAAATTCATCAACCAAAATCACTTGTTCTATTGCTGCCATGAATCGTTTTCCAGTAAAATGACGCTCTTTATACCACATATTACAACTGGAAATAAGTGCTTATGCGCTGGCAGACGAACGAACAAGTCGCGACCATCCCTATGCGTTTCATAGGGCCTGTTAAAATTATAGGTCCTGAAGTCGATGCGGAGGTGATTGTGCCTCTTGCCACCTATGAAACACCGTTATGGCCTTCGACGCACAGAGGAGCTAAAGCTTGCACGCATGCAGGGGGTATTCGAGCGATTGTTATAGACGAGCGCATGACTCGATCAGTGGTTTTGGAAACCGACAGTATTATTGATGCCCATGAAGCACTCATTAATATATTGCAGCATAAAGAAGTGATGCAAACGATTATTGCAGAAACAAGCCGTTTCGCGCGCCTTCTTGATATACATAGTCAAGTGGTTGGAAATTTGATTTATTTGCGTTTTGAATACAATACCGCAGACGCTGCAGGCCATAATATGGCAACCCTCGCAACCGATCGTTTGCTGGAGTGGATATTGCTACGCTTTAAAACGCTGCGTTATGTATCCATATCAGGAAATTACTGCTGCGATAAAAAAAATTCTGCGGTTAATGGTATACTAGGCCGAGGAAAATATGTCATTACAGAAGTGACGCTTTCTAAAGACATATGTAAAAGGCTTTTAAAATCAACTCCTGATAAAATTGTACAGTTAAATATTAAGAAAAATTTAATAGGTAATATTTTGGCGGGCAGTGTACGTACTGCGAATGCACATTTTGCGAATATGTTGATGGGATTTTATTTAGCAACAGGGCAAGATGCTGCTAATATTATTGAGGGTTCACAAGGCTTGGTTCATGCTGAAGTACGAAATGATGATTTGTATTTTACAGTTACGCTTCCTAATGTGATCGTGGGGACGGTAGGTACAGGAAAAAACCTGGATTTTGTGCAAGAAAATTTACGTTTATTAGGTTGTCTTGAAGAACGTGCTCCGGGCGAAAATGCAAGAAGACTCGCGATCATTGCTGCTTGTACGGTATTATGCGGTGAATTATCACTATTAGCTGCGCAAACCAATCAGGGCGAACTCATGAAAAGTCATGTGAAACTAGAACGTCATAAAAAAACTGAGGGTTAATACCGTGCTTAAAGTGGGAATTGATACGATATCATGTTATTCATCACATTATGTGTTGTCATTAGAAGAGCTTGCAAAAGCACGTGGTGTTAAAGCAGATAAATATAGCGAAAGTTTAGGTCAACACCATATGGCAGTGCCGCCACCGGATGAAGATGTGGTGACGATGGCTGCAAATGCTGCCATAGGTGCTTTGCGAGATATCGATAAATCATCCATTGAATTACTTTTGTTTGCAACCGAATCAGGTATAGATCAGTCAAAAGCCGCGGGTCTTTATGTCCATGATTTATTAAACCTACCAGAACGCTGCCGTGTTGTTGAATTAAAACAAGCTTGTTATAGTGCGACGATGGCTTTACAACTTGCATTACCTTTTTTGCGGCAACATCCCGATAAAAAAGCATTACTTATTGCATCCGATATTGCTCGATATGGTTTGGGTACAACGGGCGAGTCTTCGCAAGGAGCGGGCGCGGTTGCCATGGTATTATCTGTCAACCCTCGTATTATTGCATTTGATACAGAATATGGCGTAGCTACCTCTAACGTCATGGATTTCTGGCGGCCTAATTATTCTGATACAGCTTTTGTAGAAGGCAAATATTCGAGTAAGTTGTATCTGCAAATGTTAGAAAAAGCATGGCTTCAATATACGGCAATTTCAGAAAGACAATTTAGCGATCATGCTTATTACTGTTATCATATGCCAGTTCCAAGACTGGTTGAAACAGCACATCAATATTTAGCAAAAATTTCAGGCCAACCAAAATTATCGGAAACACATTTACAACAAGCGATAGGTAATGCTTTAGTCTACGGTCGAAACATAGGAAATAGTTATAGTGCTTCACTTTACGTGGGTTTAACATCTTTGCTTGATCTGACCACAGAAGATATGCAAGATCAACGCATAGGATTTTACAGTTATGGATCAGGCTGTGTTGCGGAGTATTTTAGTGGTGTGGTGCAAGCGGGTTATAAAAATGTATTAAATACCAAACAGCACAAAGATATGTTAGCCAATAGAAAGCTGTTATCGTTTGCAGATTACGAAACATTTTTTTCATTTAATTATCCTAAAGATGGCAGTATATGCGACATTCCATTACATCAAAGTGGAATGTTTAGACTTGCAGCCATCCGTGATCATCAACGTATGTATGAAAAAACCTAATGAAAGTGTTCGCGCCTGGTAAATTGATTCTTTCTGGTGAGCATGCCGTGGTTTATGGTAAACCAGCCCTCGCCATGGCTGTGAATCGTTATGTCTGTGCTCACGTACTCGATCATGGTTCTCCACTTATTTCTTTAGATTTTGCTGATTTATCTTATCAATGCAATATCACTCCGGATGCTTTGGATACATTGATAAATACGATTAAAAATAAATATAGTAGCTTTAAGCAAGGTCGTTTTACTATTCGTGAAGTGTTACAAAAACCATTTGAATTGGCGCAGTTTGCTTTGGGTTTATGTTTGGAAATGTTAAATATTAAGTTATCTCAAGGTATGCACATTCACCTGACTTCTACCATTCCTATGGGATGCGGTATGGGATCATCTGCTGCCACTATTTTAAGCGTGATGCATGCCATGGCAAATCATGCGGGGGTGGTCGTTCCCCCGAAAAAAATGTATGAATTAGGTTTGCAAGCTGAAAATATGCAACATGGTATATCAAGTGGTTTAGATTTACATGTTTCTTTGCATGGCGGTTGTTGTTATGTGAAAGATAACATCATTTCAGCAAAATCTATGCCTACTGTGCCACTCTATTTAGTCAATACAGGTACCCCGCAAACGAGCACAGGTGAATGTGTGACGAAAGTTGCACATCATTTTAAACAATCTTCTATAGGCGATGATTTTGCAAATGTCACAGAAGCTATGGTTTCAGCATTACATAGCGATTCATTGACTGGCTTTAAATCCTCGATCACAGCTAATCATGATCTACTTAATAAAATAGGTGTTGTGCCTGAACATGTGCAAGGATTTATTCAGAAAATACATGCATTGGGTGGTGCTGCAAAAATTTGTGGAGCCGGTGCTGTAAGCGGTAGTACTGCAGGAATTGTCATGGTCGTGATAGAAGATGCATCTTTGTTTACATCATTGTGTGATAACTATGGCTATCCCATTTTAGCAGTGAGCGGGGACGTCAGAGGTGTTTATGTTGATGTATAAAGCCGAGGCGCCTGGTAGTTTAATGTTATTAGGTGAATATGCGGTATTACATGATTATCCTGCTGTGGTTTGTGCGATTGATAAGCGTATTTCAGTGATCATAGAACCTACGGATTCAGATGAAATTGAAATCGTATCAAGTTTAGGTTCACATAAAACAACATTGCAAACGATAGAAGTCGTGAAACCTTTTACTTTTGTTTTAGCAACGCTTAAATTATTTCAAAAACGCATGCCGTCAGGTTGTAAAATTTCCATTACATCTGAATTTTCACACGAAGTGGGTTTTGCATCTTCCGCTTCCGTCACAGTTGCAACGCTCGCAGCTTTGACCGCATGGTTAGATCTCCATTATTCACCTTTAGAAAGTATTTTACTTGCACGTAATGTGGTTCAGTCCGTTCAAGGTGTGGGTTCTGGCACTGATGTCGCTGCTTGTACGCTGGGTGGGGTCGTTGCTTATCGTATGCAACCATTGTCTGCTGATCGTATTCATGACGGAATACCTTTAACGGTGGTTTATTCAGGAAATAAAACTCCGACTATGGATGCGATTGCACATGTGAATCAAGTGTTTATTAAACATAAACATTTATATAAAAAAATATTACAAGCTATCGGTGAATGTGCTGCCGAAGGCATGGTTGCCATTGAAAAAAATGATCTTAAGGCTTTAGGTCAAATGATGAATATTCAACAAGGTTTAATGCATGCTTTACAAGTGAATACACCCAAACTACAAGCGACTTGTGATCTTCTAAATGCATCACCGGATATCTTGGGTGCGAAAATTTCAGGTTCAGGTTTGGGTGATTGTGTCGTGGGTTTGGGTCATATAAAAGATATGGAGCAAATAGCAGTTAATATATCGGATGAAGGAGTAAGATGTGAAAAAATCCCATATTGTTGAAAAACTCTTAGGTGATCTTTCGCGTTATACGCCTTCCAATAAAGCTGTCACGGCATACGCTCCAACCAATATTGCATTAGTGAAATATTGGGGAAAACGTAATCAAGAATTAAATTTACCTATGACGTCGAGTTTATCGGTTTCTTTAACAGATAAAGGCGCAACAACAACGCTTTCAGTCTCAGCCATAGCACAAGATGTTTTTGTCTTAAACGGAAAACCAGTACCGACGACGAGTGTTTTTTATCAGCGCTTGTTATGTTATTTAGATTTATTTCGTCCTTTTAAAACTTTTTATTTTAATGTCGATATTGTTTCAACAGTTCCTATCGCAGCAGGTCTTGCATCATCAGCCTGTGGTTTTGCGGCAATGGCATTAGCACTCGATAAATTTTTCTCTTGGCAACTTTCATCGCAACAATTATCTATGCTTGCGCGTTTAGGCAGCGGCAGCGCATGCCGTTCTATTTGGCCAGGATTTGTGGAGTGGCATGCTGGAGAACGTGAGGATGGCATGGATAGTTATGCAGAACCTTTATCAGTGCAGTGGCCTGAGCTTTGTATTGGGTTGATGATAGTGAGTGACAAAGAAAAGACGATTGGCTCGCGAGAAGCGATGCAGCGAACCATAGAAACCAGTGAGCTATATAAATCCTGGCCACAAAAAGTGGCGCATGATTTGGTTATCCTAAAAAAAGCTATTCAAGAAAAAGATTTTGATTTGTTAGGAAAAACAGCAGAATCCAATGCATTAGCCATGCATGCAACGATGCTATCTGCCTGGCCTCCTGTCAGTTATTATTTGCCAGAAACTATAAGTGCAATGCATCGTGTCTGGCAAGCAAGAGCAGAAGGCGTGCCAGTCTATTTTACTCAAGATGCGGGGCCGAATCTTAAGTTGTTGTTTGTTGATAAAGATAGGGCGCGGCGTTATTTTCCTGAAATTGCCGTGATGCAAGCATGAAGAAATAATTGCATTATTATTTGATATTGTTTATAAATAGCTGTTTCATGGATAAGGATATACTTATGAAAAGTCATGCAGAAACAAAAGATATAATAGATGTTGCGCGTTTATTCTTGACAGAAGATGCACGCACATTAATCGCTTCTCTTTCTCAAGATCCTTCAGAGACACACAAAAAAGAAGGATTGACCATTAAAGTTCATCCAAGTTTATCCGCTCTTCCTGATGCATCAGGGGTACCAATTTACGTTTTACGAGAAATAGAAAAGACTCTTATTAAAAAGAAAATTACGTATCCATTAACAATAGATTTGTCTTATTATGATTCAGAGTTTGGTAACACTTTTTATCAATATGGTAAAGAATCTTCTTTCTTTTGCGTAAGATATTGTGGAATCAAAAAAGAACTTTTGGCATTTTTACAGTCAGTGCCCACTCAGTCTTTTGAACATATAAATATTATTTTTAATGAAGGTCCTGTTTGGGATGAGTCCCGTCGTGCTATTCAAATAAAAAAAGACGAAGCAACAACAAAGAAATCAGAGACAGGTTTTCAACAATTTCAGAAACAAATCACAACATTCTTTAAACCTTCTGCTAATAAGTTCAGTGCGTTACAACAAGAGGTATCTCGAGATATGGCACGTGGATATGGTGAAGGAATAGCTTAACAACATTAACACAATCACAACTTGAGGGTCTATAGGGGGTAAATTCGTTAGCCTTGGAGTGTTATAAATAATCAATTTTTTCAACGCATTAACCCTTTTTCAATCTGAAATATTAACTTACAGCTTGAAAAGGTAATGCAAATGCATTACTATATAAATATAAGCTACTTATCCTTTTATAGGAGATTTAACATGAGCAAGGTATTCGAAGCAGCGTCGACTTTAACTGATCGCTATCAAACGACTATTCCTGAGCCGGTGAGAGAATTATTGCATTTGAATAAGCGAGATAAAATTACTTATACTGTTGAAGATAACGGTAAAGTTTTGATATCTCGTGCTAATGAAGACGATCCTATTATAGGTGATTTTTTAGCATTTTTAGCAAATGACATTAAAATTAATTTCTCACATATACACGCTATAAGTCCTGATTTAATGACTCGCGCACGAAACCTGGTTTCTGGTGTTGAAATTGATTTAGACGCTCCGCTCGATGATGAGGATGAATAGTTTGTCGCAATCAAAAGAAATAATTATTCATGGATGGTGTTTATTAGCTCATCCTTTATTTTTAAATCAGCTTGAAGCCTTGATGATAAATGTCGAAAACCTGAGGAAAAAAAATCCTCGTGTTTATAAAGAAAAAAGTGCTACAAAACGTTTGGCAGCAATAATCAAGCTCATTTTTGAAAAAATTCCGAAAAATCCAACCTTATCTGAATATCGACAAGGGACAACCTTAGGTAAGGAATACAAACATTGGTTTCGAGCAAAATTTTTTCAGCAGTATAGAGTATTTTTTAGATACCATCTGGAAAGTAAGATTATTATATATGCTTGGGTAAATGATGAAAGTACAAAGCGTGCTTATAACGAAAAGTCAGATGCTTATTATGTATTTAAAAAAATGCTAACGAAAGGACATCTTCCGAATAGCTGGAATGATTTATTAAAGGAAGCAAAAGGCGAAGTTGTGCGATTTGGAAAGTATTCCAATAAATAGGTAGATGATAAACTGGATTTTTGTCATTTTTAAAATGAACAAAATCGAGATGAGTTAACTCGACATCAATTAAGAACTTAGTGAGCTAAAGCAGCTAATTCATCATCGTTTTTCTTATATAATCTCTCCAACCTCTGTTGTTTTTGTGTCGCATACTTTTCTAAGTTCGCAGGCGTTCCATACTGACACTCAATTAGTGCCCCCTTACATGGATAAGCACTACGGTTATCTCCCAAAAATCCAAAATATATTGCAAAATCAAAACCCAAACCTTCTTTCTCAGTTACCACACCGCTCCTATGGTAAAAAGGATCGCGACCATCGAATTTAAGTTCACGCTTTAATGGTTTAGTCCCCTCCATAACACTCAAGAAATCTGTACAGCATATAGCTTGTGCATAACAAGCAGGTAACGAACGCTGTAGATAACCGATGACCTGGGTCCAAAATATCGTTTTATTCTCGACTGCCCATTGTTGTTGAGTGTTTATATGAATATCATAAGCTTTGAGCAGATTATTCATATTAAAAGATTTTTCATCTTGTATTTTTCGAGGTTCAAAGTCTTTTCTGAATTTTTCTAGAGCTTCTTCTATTTGCGAAGCATTGCCAGAATTAAAAGCGGCTACCAAAAAGCCAAAATCATAAACTTCTTGATTTTCGTATGCTTGATTGGCTTCTTTTAGAATATTTGTAAATTGTTCTTCACCATCTTTAACTCGGCCAAGATAAGGCTTCATCATCTCAAGCATATCTGCATCATGCGTAAAACATGCTAATTTGACGGGAGAATAATCCATAAATTTGTTGCCAATGAGATCACTTACATTGCCGGATTGAAATAGCAATTTAGGGTTAAATTTAATAATGGCTTCAGCTTGAGCTTGTTCTCCACGCGCAATATGAGAAAGAAGATTCTCAAGCATCTTATTTTTTCCAGTCTGAAAAAATGGATAATGATTTACGACTTTTTCTTCTTTATATGGTTCAATTAATTTTTCACATCTTTCTTGTTTTTCTTTCACATATTGTTCTAAGTCCTCTTTGAAAGATAAAGCTAGTCTTTTAGATAATGAATGTGAACGCAATTTCACACCATCGTATATTGCATAATCAAAGCCCAAGCCTGCGTGCGCATTTTTGACTAGAGGGTAAAAAGATAACGCATTTCGTATTTGCCTTTTATTACCTAGTGTTATCTTAATAAGACCATTTGTCTCATCAATAACTTGAGCATAACAAGCTGGTAATGAACGTTGTAGATAACCTATAACTTGGCACCAAAAAAGACGGCGCTTTTCTTTAGACCATGTATCAAAATTGTTTATATAAATTTCATATGCTTTGAGAAAATTTTCAATATTAAAAGATTTTTTGTTTTTTATATACTTAGGTTCAAACTGCCTTCTGAAATTATCTAAAGCCAATTTTATTTGGGCATCAGTGCCATTGTTAATGATGTCTGCGAGTTCCGCAAAATTATAAGTCTTTTGATTTTTAAATGCCTCGCTAGCTTCTTTAAGTAGATTGGTAAATTGTTCCTCACCATGGGGCACTCGATAGACATAAGGTTTCATCATCTCAAGCATATCCATATCATGCGCATAACAAGCTAATCGACATGGCGAATAATCCATAAATATATTGCCTGAAGGAGCTTCCACATTGCTTGACATAAATAACAACTCAGGATTTATCTTAAGTATTGCTTCAGCTTGATCTTGTTCTCCATGAGCAATATGTAAAAGCAGCTTATCGAGGAGTTTATTTGCGCTAGGTTGAAAAAATGCATGCTTTTCTTCTGGTGAGGGAATATATGTCTGTTTATCTTTATCCCTAATAGATGATAGTGTTTTAACAAAATCTTCATTGTTATTTATTTTAGTTAATTTTTCATAAGGTATATTTTCTAATAGATGCCTAGCATGTCGGATATCTATCTCTTTCGATATGCGGCGTAATATAGATGAAAAACGTTCATCAGGAATGGTATTCCAGACAGAAAAATCGATCATCTCTAAAGGATATCTATGATCAATCCATTGGAATGGAAGCAATTTATGATAGATTTTATTCACAGGATCGAAATAAAGTGCAGGACTTAATACTCGCTCGCATAGAATATCAACGATCTTATCTTCACATAGACGAAATTGAGTAAAGTCATCATTGCTCTCCATAAAATCAAAAATATCATTCTTACTTTTAATACCTAAATTTTTAAGAAGATTTGTCGCTTGATCAGTAAATGCTTTATAATGTGGATGGTTAGTGTACTTCCATTCATCCTCGGTAAATTCTAAAGTCTTAAAAATTTTATTCATTTTCGCATTCAACTTCGTTTGAATCTTATGACGAATAGCTGTTGGATTGAATGTTTTAACAAAATAGTTATGAAAATCATCCCGATCTTTTTCTGTGATATGTGGTGCGTATTTATCTTCGACGTGGTCAGTAGAAAATGCAGGATTCCAACCTTGATCTTTTGCATCTTCTGCAAAAACCTTGATGGTGTGAATGCTATAAGCCGTGGAAATGTCGTGTTGTGCATTATACTTGACAGCATAATCTTTTATGATATCAGTACGAAATTTAGCTAACCAATAATGTAATGATATGTTTGAAGAAAGGGAAAAATAGGCATTTTCAATATGCAAATACAATCCAGGAGCACAAGCGCCAAGATGACTGCATAAATCATGATAAGCAATTTTTCGTTTATCTTCAGAAATTTGGTCATTGTTTAATAGAAGGATTATTTTTTCCAGATTTTTTTTAATGTTTTCAAAATACTTTGGCTCCTGTGTGTCTGAATATGAGCTGAAAAGCTGGTTTTGCAAAAAACGAAGTTGCTCATCTATATTAAGGATATACATATCATGCTTTATACCCCAATCCTGATATTTATCTAATAATTGATTAAACTGATCTTGAAAAGGTTTTTTTTCTGCATCTGTACCGGTTTTTGGATATTTTTCGATGCATTCTACTTCTACACCATAAGGAGAACCCTTTTCTTCTTTAATTTCTGGAGCTGCTTCAAAAGCTTCTGGTTTTAAATAGGGAGGTTGACCGGACTGTGACATGTTATGGCCTCGTTTTATGTAACATTATTGGCCAAGTATTATACTTTGTTTAATATAAAGATCAAATGTTGATTCTTTAAAGTGTTAATTTTTTTCCATAGATATATGCGGAATACCATCTTCTTCATATACATCACTCACTGTTTTAAACCCAAATCCTTCATAAAATTTTTTTAAATAACATTGAGCAGAACATTTAATAGCTATTCCAGGATAATTTTTGTTGCAGTAAGATAATAATTCTTCCATTAATTTTTTTCCATATCCCTTTGTACGTGATGACCTTGCAGTCAATACACGACCAAATATAATAAAATTTTCAATATCAGTTGGCGGAAATAACCGCATATAAGTAACTAATGAATTTTTTTCTTGTCCCAATAAATGCATTGCAAAAATATCCTTACCATCAGGATCAAGATAAACACAATTCTGTTCAACAACGAATATATCTGAACGCATCGAAAGCACGGCATATAATTGATCAACTGTTAAATCAGAAAATTTATACCATTTGAAATGAATCATGAGATAAATACCTTTAACTCGACATCAACACAATCGCCACAAACGCCAACATAATTCCTATGCATTGTCGGGTATTAATATCTTCTTTTAATAATAAATAAGATAATACAATAGTGACGACAGGATACAGCGATGTCAGCGTCACGACTGTCATGATTTTACCTTTGCTTGCTGCGATAAAATAAAATAGACAACCTATGCCATAGGTCAAACCAGTGAGTACAGCAAAGGAAAAACCTTTGCTATCGCTAGCTGGTTTGAAATTCATCGTACTTAAGGTAATGAGACCAATCACAAGTACACCAAGCGTTTGATAAATTAAAGCGCTTTTTGAATCAATATGATTTACCGCGAGTTTGGTGAAAAATCCCCACAAACCAAAAAACATCAGCGCTGCAAGTGCAGAAGATAACCAAGAAGACATCAGAATATCCAAGCAAGAATTTGTATGATAATTAAACTGTAGACACCCGCTAATACATCGTCGAGTATCATGCCAACACCGCCTTTTACATGTGTATCAACATAATCGATAGGCCATGGTTTTACAATGTCAAAAAACCGAAACAAAGCAAAACCTATTAAAATCCAAATAAAACCTTTGGGTGCCGCAAACATGGTGACAAGATAACCGACAATTTCATCCAGGCACATGCCTGAATGGTCATGTGTGTGAGTTTCTTTTGAAACCTTATCGCAAAGCCACATGCTAGCAAGTGTGATGCCTATCAATAATATTAAATAAAGCATCGGTGATAAGGGCTGCATGGCCAAATAAAACGGAATGGCCATCAGCGTTCCAAAAGTTCCTGGCGCAAAAGGCACGGCACCGCTGCCAAACCCAAAGGCAATAAAGTGATAAGGATTTTTCCAAACAGAATCTGGAACAGGTTGGGCTGTGTAATCGCGCATCATCAATCCTTATTTAATTTTATATTAAAAATGTTTATACCCTGCCTGTGTACCATTGTATTTTTTTTCATCCTGGTACCGCAAGTCTAATCCGGGTTGATTGGTAATTTTTCCTATACAAGTATAAGGAGTGTTTAATAGATGTGCTTTATCGGGTGCAACAGTGAAACATAATTCATAATCATCCCCCCCATTTAAAGCCAATGCTATACCTTCTTCACGTGAAACAGATGCGAGCAAGGCATTCGATAAAGGCAAACGATCCACATAAACCGTTGCACCCACATGACTCATGTTTAGAATATGCCCTAAATCAGCAGCTAAACCATCCGATATATCAATACTCGCATGCGCTATATCACGAAGTTGTTTACCTAGTTCAATTCTAGGTTCAGGTCGACAATGACGTGCAATAAGAAAATCTTGATAAGTTTTAGCAATAGTCATCGAATTTTTTAAACCAAGAGCCGCATCGCCTAACGTATTTGATACATAGATCAAATCACCTGGTTTAGCATTGCTACGTCGTAAGCTTTGATTTTTTGGTGCGAATCCCATAGCTTGAATGGTGATAGATAAAGGCCCTTTAGTCAAATCCCCACCTATGAGTTGAACATGGTAACGATTAGCAAGTTCAAATAAGCCTGTTGAAAAATTTTTTAACCATGTTTCATCATTCTTTGGTAAAGTAAGTGCTAAAGTCATCCAAGCGGGTTCTGCCCCTTTCGCAGCCAAATCACTTAAATTGACAGCAAGAGATTTAAAACCGATATCTGAAGCCGCCATATCCGGTAAAAAATGTACGCCGCTCACTAAAGTATCCGTTGTGATCAGTAATTCTTGGTCAGGAGGGGGTTGCACAATCGCGCAATCATCCCCAATACCAAGCACTACATCTTTGCGCTTTATGCTTGATGCATTAAAAAAATGTTCAATGATAGCGAATTCATTCATGATTTATTTTTCTCTGCCGCAATTTCTTTCGATCGAAGTTTTTGTGCCACATGATCTAGCACGCCATTCACAAATTTATATCCTTCGATAGAGCCATATTTTTTTGTTAATTCTAAAGCTTCGTTGATAGCGACACGATAAGGAATATCTAATCGTTTGGCGAGTTCAAACGTACTTAATCGTAGAATCGCTAATTCTACAGGATCCAATTCATCAATAGGTCTACTCAAAAAAGGCACCATGTGATCATCAAGTTCTTCATACAATCTGGGAATAGCATGGATGAGTTCTTTAAAATAAAGCATATCTGTTTTTTTGCTCATTTGTTGATGAGTCAAAAATTGAGACTCGATATCGGCAGGCAGCGTATGGGCGATTTGCCATTGATAGATCGCTTGCACTGCATATTGCCTGGCGTAGCGGCGTGCTTTTGGATTCATATTTCTCCTCGTTAATCTTTATTTTGACTTTCTAAACGACTAATTTCTTCACGAAATTAGTCGTTTAGAAAGTCAAAATAAAGATTAACGAGGAGAAATATGAATCCAA
>Ga0207028_1134_pt2 | contig 16098 bp, 13 predicted proteins | sample Alteio_BWMinCont_41_FD_153287 | JGI IMG/M metagenome (GOLD analysis project Ga0207028, IMG submission 153287) | Enriched cells from forest soil in Barre Woods Harvard Forest LTER site, Petersham, Massachusetts, United States -... | ecosystem: Environmental > Terrestrial > Soil > Temperate forest >... | reverse complement strand
AAAACAAGAGTGCTCACCTGTTTCGCGTGGCCGGAACAGCCCACTACTGGGGATGGGGCATATTGATGGGGATAGATTGGATGGCAGGGATGACTTCCTATGGCGCGGGTGCGCTCTTGTTGGGGAACATGGGGACCTCAATGGGTTGGATTCTCTTTGTGTCTTCCATGATCATCGTCGCAAATATCTCGGGAGCGCTTACGGGTGAATGGAAGGGATCGCGCCCAAAACCTCTGCTCATCATGACGGCGGGCATCGCGACGTTGATGGCAGCTATTATCGTGGTCGGCATGGCAGGAGCTTCTAAGTAAGGCGATCTCTGCGCCGCAGGCATTACTCTGGCCAACCCGTTTGTTACGGGAGCCTATGGTAGGAAATTGTCTATGTAGTTCGCAAGCGATGTGTTTAGTCGAACGCCAAGATAGCGAAGTGATATCGAAGTCAGGAGAAGGGAAGCTCAGATGGATATGGATCGGCGTACATTTATTGGCATCTCGTCCGCGGCAGCGGTCGGTTCGCTCGTTCCGTCGTCTTCCGCAAGTGCTGCTGCCGAAACCGAAAGCGAAGGTTACCGTTACCGTATAGCCTTCGACGCCTGGATCAACGACGTCCGAAATGAAAGTATGCCTCTTGATAATTGGCCCTACGGAATTCTCGATGATCGCACCGTAGACGGAATTGTAAAAGCCTTTGATGTACAGAGTCAGGCGGGATACAACGTCGTTGACATTCTTGGACTTTGGACAACCTATGCGTGGCCGCTCGAAATCGAGCACGTTGTAGACAAGAATCGGCAGCGTAGAATTAACCAGATCCTGAAAGCCGCCCACGAACGAAAGATGAAGGTAATCTGTTTTCCAAGCGGCATTTTGAATTGGGGTTTTGACAAAATCCTGCAAGCCTACCCCGAACTTGGTACCGACAATAAGCATGAGATGGACCCGTTTAAAGAAGAATCCTGGAAATGGCTTTACAAGGTTTTCGATTATGCGGCGGATAACTACGACATCGATGGATTTCACTTGGAAGCTGCTGATCAGGGGCGTTGCAAGACCTCGGAATGCATAGAGAAGTGGCCCGACAATGTTGCCTACTATTGCGACGTGACAGGCAGGCTGGCAGATTATCTTCGCCAGAAGCATCGGAATATGCTCCTGGTAACAACAATTCAAGGGTTCAGTAGTTGGGGGAAAGGCTTCAACGCTGAACAAATGGAACATGTTGTCAATCTTAGTAAGAAAGTCGATTGCCTTTTTGACCAAGGTCACCGGGGGACGTATGTGCCACAGAGTGGCTGGGAGGAGTTTATTCCTAAGCTCCACTGCGCCTATGGTACTTCAGGCGGTATCTGGGTGTATCCGCCGCAACGATGGGATCGGACGCGATGGTTTTTACCATATGTGCAACGGACCGGACAGCATATGCGGGAACTATATCAAGCTGGAGGGCGGGGGGTGATGTACTATCAGGGCCCTGTAGAAAATCCTGGCACGGAGGTCAACGTCGACTTCGGCGGCAGGATGATGACTCACGTGGGAAAGAGCGAGGCGGATGTGTTAGGGGATACCCTAGAGCATCTCTATCACCCCAAGAGTAGCTCGGCGCTCCACAAGCTCGTAGGGCTCTATCAGAGTGCCGAAGGCGCTTACTTCGAGCAATGGAATCAACAGCGAATTGAGGAGGCACAAAAAGCGCCACCGCCCGGCGAACTGCACCTCACTAACCTATTTGGCGCGTCCCCGGGGCCGTCGGCTTACTTGATGGAGCCGTTTTTAGACATCCAAGGGCGCCTCAAATACAAGCAAGGTCTTGTCGCCATATTTAAGGACCTTTCAATGATTGAAGATGAGTTTAGCGACGGTGGGAGAATAGTACGCATGAAACAGGGGATTTCAGAGACACTGGTCGATATTAACAATATCGCTAAGTGCAAGAATGAAAGCGAAGTGTGGGACGACCAGGGTATCGGGCGGCAATACTAAACCATTAAATCCGAGCGATTGACCATGACTTCGGTCAGAGCAGGTGCATCCAAGTCAACTGCTGCTCCGCTGCCGCGCATTATCCAATGAAGCTGCCTTGGATCTGCGGTGAAGATCCATCGAAAAGGCAAAGTTCCCGCTTTTGCCTTTTCGCGGGGATTCTTTCAGAGCGCGAGCTACACCCTTCACGAATCCTGAAAGAAGAAAGATTCTGCCGTTCGGCGAAGTATCCCGTCCCGATCTTCCAGCGAGAGGAATGGGAGAACGTCACGGATGAGTGAAATGCTATCTTCGTAGGTTTCATCAGCAGTCTGGAAAGGACAGTCGGATCCCCACATTAGTCGGTTAGGCCCGAATGCTTCGTAGACGCTCCTGATGAGATGAGCTAAATCATCGTGGGGCGGCGTTTTTCGGCCCAGCGCATAGAAGGCAGAAACTTTTATTCGTACATGTGGATGCCGCGCCAGCATGCAAAGCTGTCTGATATCAAGATCCGTGATTTTTCCGCGCATGCCAATTCGAGCAATGTGATCAATGATAACCGGCGTATCCGGAAAGTTCTGGCATTTCTGGTCGATCGAGTGGAGAGCGTCGGGGTCGATAAGAGGACATATTGCAAGCCTCTCCCGTGCTGCACAACGAAACATCGCATCAAAACCGTTGCCTTCCAACCAGCGAGGAGAGGGTGCGCCGTCTAGATAAATGCGGAAACCGCGAATTCCTTCTTTGGCTAGCTCCCGCATCGTTACATCGGGATTCCTCTGTCTCCAGTCGATTACCGCAATACCCTTAAATGTTTGCGGCGACTGACGGATCACCTCAACCATATAGGAGTTGTCAAATCCGTAGTAGCTCATCTGTACAAGGACGATCCGGTTAACGCCGCTGGGTCTCGCGAGACGGAGGATATCTTCCGGCAGGAAAACGGTCGGCTTCATGTCTTCAGGCGTGAAGGTGCGCGCTAGCGGGTATTTGCTGAAATTATCTGTCCAAAGATGGACATGTGCATCGACGAAATTCGCTGGATTTTGCACGCGATCGGACCTTTCATCTCGATTTCCGAGCCGCCGTTCCCTGGGGCGGCGCGGTATTGCTCAAAGACGACGATCAGCTCAGGCCTTTGCCGACTGAACGGTTTCGAACATGAACCGAAGGTTATCGGCGACCTTTTTTCCATCAAAGATGGCGCTCCCAGAGACGATGAGGTCGGGTTTTAAAGCAGCCACCTCGGCAATGTTCTTCCGGTTAATCCCTCCATCCACAGCCAGCAAGATGTCCTTTCCAGAGTCCGCGATCATCTGTTTTACCTTGGCAAGCCGGCCGAAAGTTGACGAAAGAAATTGCTGGCCCCCCCAACCTGGGTTGACGGCAAGAACCAGAACCAATTCGACCTCTTCGAACAACGGCCGCAGCAATTCCACCGACGTGCCAGGGTTAATAGCCACTCCCCGGATCAACCCGTCGTGAAGGGACTTAGTGGGCTGAAGTGGCGCTAGACTTTGCAAGACGCGGTGAATGTGAACACAGGATTCCAAATGGACCGTGATGATGTTCGCGCCCGCGAATACGTAGTCGTGCACCTTGTCTAACGGGTCCTGAATCATCAAATGCACGTCCTTCAGGAGTGCCGTGCGGACCGCGCGGATCAAAGGAGCACCGAGAGTCATGGCTGGGCAGTAGCATCCGTCCATCACATCGAAATGCAGGATCTTGATACCGGCCTGCTCGAGCAGTGCGATCTCAGATGCCAGGGACATCCAGTCTGCGGTGAGAATGCCGACGCTGAGAAGGGGCGCTTGTTGTCGAAGAGTCTGGACGGTGGCGGCCATCTAGGCCTGCCTCTCTCTGCTTTCGCTCTTGGCAGAGAGGAAGAAGTCATATGCCCGTTGAGGCGTTTCATTCTCATGGACCACCCGCCTCACGGCTTGAATCATGGCCATCGGCGCTTCAGACTGAAAAATATTGCGGCCCATATCAACGCCCAGGGCACCCTGCTGCACCGACCTGTAAGCCATTTTCAAGGCCTCCAGCTCCGGAAGTTTCTTGCCGCCGGCGATAACGATGGGAACCGGACAGGAAGCTGTCACCGTTTCAAAACCTTCTTCAACAAAGTATGTTTTGACGTAAGTGGCGCCTAGCTCCGCACAAATCCTGCAGGCGAGGCGCAGGTATTTTGCATCTCGGACCAGTTCTTTGCCGACAGCGGTCACTCCCAGCGTGGGAACGCCATAACGATTTCCAAGGTCTACAAGTCGCGTCAAATTGTGAACAGTTTGGGTTTCGAATGCTCCTCCGACAAAAATCTGCACCGCCATCGCCGAGGCATTCAGGCGCAGTACGTCCTCGATATCCACCGCGATCTGTTCATTGGAGAGTTCTTTTAATATGCTGGGACCACCACTGGATCTCAACACAATCCCGCCGGCGAAGGAGGGCGGCACGAGAGAGCGCAAAATTCCCCGGGTCAGCATGAGCGTGTCTGCATAGGGAAGCAAAGGCAAAATGTTCACGTCCACTCGTTCCAACCCTGTAGCAGGCCCCTGAAAATATCCATGGTCGACGGCTAGCATGACCGTGCGACCAGATTTCGGATTGAATATCCGGGAAAGACGGTTCGTCATGCCCCAGTCAAGAGAGTTGGAACCTTTCAGAAAGAAGGCTTCGTTCTTCTGAGGAATGTTTAAATAGAAGTTCTTTGCATCCGTATTGTTATCTATATCAGCCATATTGTCTGTCAGGTTGATCGTGTTGCCTGCGCAAGCGGTTCAAATACACGCTCGCTGAATGCTTTCGCCAAGATTCGAAGGGGAATCAACCACCATCCCGATTGACCCAGGGTAATCGCGCTACCTACCAGACTGCCAGCCATACGCTCAGACATTCGTCTTCTTCCCCGAATCTGCCAAGAGTCTCTATAGTCAATTCGTCTTTGATTCAATGAACTTGTCCTGGACTTTCACCCCGCTCTGGTCGGATAACTGTTGAATGGTCGCGAAAATGTGAAATCCGTGCTCGCCGTAACAATCGACGTAATTGACTCTCGGCCTCCCATTCAGGATCAAATCGCCAATCTGTTCAGCTTTCGCCAAGGCTTGTTGCAGGACCTTGTTTTTTTCACTTCCCGTGGCACTCTCTGCGGCACTCTGCAATTTTTCTAGGTCGTAGAGTTCGGCCTTTCTCTGCGTTGCTGTGCGAATCTGTTCCAGACTCTTTCGGTATTCCGGCTCAGAACCCGAGTATTCATCGAGAGCTTGTTTCGCTAAATCTGCAGCTTCATTGGCGGGCCCAACCCACGGGGACGGGTAATGATCGGTCGGCGGCGGCGACAAAGCCAAGGTTTTCGCAACCAAGGTGCCGACTCGTTTCCCATACATCGACTGACTCGCATATTCGAGAAATCCGTGGTCCGAGACTCCCACGGGCCCGCTGGATCTCCAACTGTATTGCGCCAGGATGAGAGGATAGATTTCGTCGCCATACCACTCGAATCCGTAGCCTGTTGCTCCATGAAGATGCTTCTGTGCCGCGGCCCGGTGTTGCGCGATTTCCCATTCCAGCGAAGCTACAGGAGCGTCGCCGCGGGTTTCGGGATCATTATTGATGTACAAGATGCGAGTGTAGAATGCCGCGTCTCCTCCGATATTGTCGGAGTGACGATAAGTCTGCGGGTCTGCAATGTTTACCCACTTTTCGAATTCAGATCCTTCAAGTGGTCCATCTCTAGGGGCTCGTGGCCCTTGCAAGAAATAGACTTCTTTGGGAATCATTTCGCGGAACTGGTGGAATGCCTGCAAAGTGTCTGGGCCCCAGCCATACATTTCAACGATCCGATGGTAGATCAATCCGACATCGGCGTGCGGCTTCTCCTCGGTAATTACGCGATAGAGGTCGTTCAGGATATCCGCGTCGGCCCGAACCCGAACGGGCAGCGGCGTCAGCTTAGGAATAGAATTCGGAGCAATGCTGCCATATCCTGACCAATACTTGGAGATACATGCGGGAGTGGTGCAGACTGAGCTCGGCAGCTCGATCATCTCGAAAGTAACTCCATCGAACCCCATCTGCATAATCCTGCGCAAAGAGTCGCGCAAATATTGGCGGGCTGCCTCATCGCTGAGGTCCAAGGCATAGGTCTTTCCAGGGAAAATTTGGGACTCCGGATTCTCTCGGGCATAGCCGCCATTGAAGGTATTAAGACCAATATAGGCGTTCACCCGGATCCCGCGATCCTGAGCATAACGAATCAAGGCAGGAAGAAACCCTCGTTCGACATTTGGATGGGTCATTCGAACGATAGCCGTTTCGCCAGTTTCCGGCTCATACGTTTTCACGGGAATGTTGGCGAGAGTTGTCTCCGGATATTCGGGAAATGTAAATGGCCAGTAACCATAAATGCAAAGGTCAATGCCGTTGATCTTGTGGCGTAGGCACCAGTTGATGAACCATTTCCACTGCTGCTCAGTCCAAAGCTGCGTTCCAAACCCAAAATTGATGGAACCATAACGCGCATACCAGGCGAAGGTCATATCGACATAACGATTTGGAATTTCTGGGTAGTCCTCAATCTCCAGGAGTGGGAGGCGCATTTCCGACTGCGACTGGCTCAGCATTTGAAGTAGTGTCTGGACGCCATAGAGTGTTCCCTGGGCGGTGCGCCCTATGATCACGATCTGCTGACTACCGATTCTGAGGATGTATCCCTGAGAATTGAAATTACCTAGGATCCCGACTTCTCTAGAACTAAGCCAAGCTGAGACGCGCTGCGCATCCTCCAGTGAACCGAGAACGATGCGAATGCGCTTAGTTGCATGCGCGGGTGCTGGTACCTCTTTCTGAAAAAAAACCTGCAGCTGCTCTTGACCGATTTTTTCCTTGGCCCCTGCTCCTGGGGCCAAAATAATAACGGGCGATGAGGTGATGGTTAACGTCCCCGATTGAACCGTGACTCTTTGCGGATAGGGCACAAGGTTGTACATCTCGAGCAGACGCTGTCCCTTTTGAGATGACGGGCTCGCCCCAGCGACACCGGCCACGGCGAAAGCAAGTAACAGCAGTCTGGTTATGGCTCTTCCCATTCCGTACGCCTCTTAACCGGCCTGTTGCCTGCACGCGAGGACGTCACAATCCGCCTTGCTGCAATTCATTCTGGGCCGTAAACCGTTCGTGGAGGTCGCTTGATCCGGCGGCCCCTTCCGGTCCACATGGCGCCTATGTGTCCAACGGGACGTATTGAAATATCCTCTGTACCATATTCGGGAACATGTATGCTCATCTGGGTGTTCGTTCTCTTTGCGAGCTCTGGCAATCTTTCTCCGAGCCTGCGCCGAAGATAGGTGAAGTACAACCTAATCACAAATCAACTATCCATACAAACGCAATTTACTCACAGCAACGGTCTAAATTTCTTGCAGAGGACTGCCCTGACGAGAAATGCGCGTGAGACGGGATCACGCCGGTATTTGCTACCCAGCCGTATCCCAAGCAGGCGAAGGATAAACGGATGTCAAAAGGCGTGCGATACAAACAATCCTCTTCACCACTTGAATCAACTCTTACCAAGCTCTGTGACGTTAAATTCAGCGATGGTGATCCCGAATAGGCCGTTCTTGTATGGAGAAAAAGCGGCGATAGTTGGTTGTTTTGGAGAAGGGGCATTTGTTCCGTCGTAGCCGCCCTGAGCAGTGGCCTTAAACGTGGCACCCGTGGAGTCTTGGAATTCTTGATCAAAGGGACGTTCTGCTCCATCTTTGTCAAGAACGATCAGAGCATGACTCTGATCTGCTCGCTCGTAGAAATCATATAGAACCTTTTTACTGGTTCCCTGATAGTGGACTAGCTGAGGTTGGCCCCAAAATCCCCATTTCCAGCTTGGCCAGGCAGGATCAAACGCCCGACTATAGTTGTCGGTGACAAAGCGCAGCCGGACCGGAGTCTCCAAGATCTCTTCCACCGTCCCTAAAGGAATTTTCCAATGCTGCCATCCAGTGTCTTTCTTCAAGAGGGCGCGCCGGCAGATCGTCTGCCAATGAGAATTACGATAGACCTGAATAGTAAACACCGTTCCCAGACAGAAATAGTCAATCGGGTCACTCAAGCCGAGGCTCGTAACAATGCAGACCTCACCGAGACGCGGTTCTGATTCAGAAGGAAGCAGATCGCTCATCTTCTCCCATCGAACACACTCTGGAGGGAGGGCTAGGCCATGAAGTGTTGCAGAGGGGTGAGCTTCAGCATGGCTGATTTGATCTTGAGTTAAGCCAGTAGTCTCTAGAATCTGAGCGCAAAGCGTTTCTAGCTTTTGCGTAACATCAGCGCCTTTGCTACCCACTGTGTAATCATCGTCATAGTTACAGTAGTAGAGCACCTGGCTCTCGCGGGCTTCGTCGCGTGCAGTGGACAGATCTGTCCAGATCGCCGCAAGGTTGCCTTCACCGGTGGCGAGCATGGCATTCGCCTGCGCCAGCGAAAAGCGGCATCAGAAAGCAACTGAGAGCGACGCGTCGAGACCGTCAGGAGCCGCAGCCGCTCCCTCTTAAACAGATGATCCTTGGCTGGGTTATACCCATCCCATGCGAACTGGTCCGAAGCATAAACCGCAGCCCTCAGATTCGGCTCGCTTCCTGCGAACGACTTGTACGCGGCACGGGCCAAGGCATCGGCTTCGTCTGCCAGGGCAGCCGATAATTGTGCCTGCCGTCCAAGGGAATTTCCCATTATAAGATTCTCAAAATAATTCGGGCTCTCACCCAGTACTACCATCCATTCGTTGACGCACGAATTAGTGGAATAGGCTTCGGCCACAAGTTTTCCCACAGCATCCCCGTAGTACCGTCGATAGGCGTAATCCAGAAAGCTGAAGGCATCCTTGTTATTGATGTAGGGAACCCCAGTGTGCCTCCATTGGTATTGAGCGGCCAGGTACCCGAAGACCTCCGTATTAGTCCACTGGAAGATATAGCCCATTGCGCCGAAGCCGCCGGCTTCACAGAGCCGTTGTTGCTTGTCTCGCTCTTCTGCTAAGTCTATTCCGATATCGCCGTGGGAGCGATCCAGATTGAGAGAAGCTATTCGGTGAAATCCGCTAGCCGCACCACCGCGCCCACCCAGCGTGGCCACGCGATCGCCGCCAAGGAGTTGCACATACTCCTGCTCGTGGTCTTCGTGGATGATGAATGGCAATTTGCGTCCGTGTTTCTGGTCAATCAGGTCGAACCAATACACCCGCTCGTCCTTGGACTTTACCTCCTGTATGATTCGATCCTGCAGGATATGGGCAATCAGGTATATCTCCGGATGGACTCGAAGGAGCTGTGCCTCACTCTCGATGATTTTGTCAAACTCTCGAAAAAGCCATGCCGAATACTCCAGATGAACCCCGAGAGGAGGTTTCTGGCGATCCGTTTCAGTTACAGAGGAGAAACCGTACTCTTGCGACCACGGTGCCCAGAACGTCTGGTAGCACTCGTCGTTCTGGTTCGGAACGTGGTACGCTTCCGGATCTTCAAAAACAAAGCCATTGAAACCAGTTTCCAGAATCCGCCGGATGAAGGCCCGCCAATAGTCTTCCAGGCCCGGAGTGAAGGGGAGAGCTTCGGCTACCGGGCTTTGTGCATCGCTTTCACGATGCTTCTGAATATACGTGCCATTGTAGGTGTTCTTCCCGATGTAGGCGTGCACCTTAATGCCACGCACGTTCGCGTATTGGATTACACATTATAAAAAGGCGCCCCTTTAGGAGTAAGTGTGGAGTGTTTGGCTCAACCTCTCCAGAAAGGAACACCTTTTATGACGAGTAATAAGAAATATATCGGCATGGACGTGCACAAGGAAAGTATTTCGATCGCAGTGATGAATTCTAATGGAAAATTCGTGATGGAATGCGTCATCGAGACGAAGGCGAGCATGCTTCTGCAGTTCATCGACGGGCTACGTGGAGATGTGCGTGTCACCTTTGAAGAAGGGACCTGGGCGGCTTGGTTGTACGACCTGCTGAAGCCGCACGTCAGCGAAGTCGTGGTTTGTAATCCGCGCAAGAATGCCCTGCTAAAAGACGGTAGTAAAAGTGATCGAATCGATGCGCGCAAGCTGGCTGAGCTCTTGCATGGCAACCTTCTTAAACCGGTCTATCACGGAGAGCAGGGCTTGCGCACATTGAAAGAGCTGGCACGCAGCTATCTGACCATCAGCAAGGATGTCACGCGGGTCATGAATCGGCTCAAGGCGTTGTATCGCAGCTGGGGCATTGCGTGTGCCGGCACCCAAGTGTACGCACCACGTCACCGCTCGGAATGGCTGGGCAGGATCAGCGAAGCCGGCGTGCGGCGACGCGCCGAACACTGCTACCAGCAGCTGGATGTCTTACGTCTGTTGCGCCAGCAGGTACGTCGGGATCTGTTGCTGGAAAGCAAGAAGCACCAGGCATGGAAACTGCTTCGTCTGATTCCTGGGATCGGCCCGATCCGGGCGGCTCTGTTGATCGCGCTGATCCAGACCCCGCACCGGTTCCGTACCAAACGACAACTGTGGACCTATAGTGGTCTGGGTTTAGAAACACATGACAGTGCACAATACCGCGTGGTCGAAGGACAACTACGTTCTAAGAAATCGGTAACGCTGCGTGGCCTGAATCAGGACCACAATCACGACCTCAAAGATATTTTCAAGGGTGCAGCCACCAGAGTCAGCAGCAGCAATGGACCACTCCACGATTTCTATGAGCACATTGATCGTCTGGAAGAAGGAGGTACATTTCGACGCCAGCTATTTGACATCACAAGCCGCGTGAGCGCCTCTGGCTGAGATCCCGTTCCCCTCCCTGGGAGATCATTCCTAGCGGAGGCCCGTCAGGTTCTCGAGACGCTCGATTTCGAGGAGAAGTATCCATCCGGAAGTTAGGCCCGTGCTTTATGCACGCGAGTCTCCGGGATTACCCTATGCCTCCTCGGACAATCGAATAAAGCCATAGGCCGCGAGTCTCCAATAGGACCATGCGTTGCCACTCATCCAGTGGACAACCATCAGGCTTGTTGTCTCAGAAAATGATGGACGCCCGTAACGACAGCGAAACAAAACTCACAGGGGAGAGGAGACGTATCTCCGCTTCGCACGCGGAGACGAAACAAGGCTACTCGGCCCGAGGAAGACCGCACGCCCAAACAGTGGGGGGCTGAATGCCGAGACAAGAATGGGCGGTATTGAGCCGATGGGGAAGATTTCTCTCTTGACATTCCTTTTTATAGGACCTCCGGAAAGAACTCCTCGCGAATATTTGGGTGAACGTAGCGATGTGGTTCTTTCCTGTTGGTTTTCAAATCGTAATAAAGCGCGTCGAATTGAGCAGTAGTATCTTCGTAGCCCGGCAGTGTGAATGGCCACGCGCCGTACATGCAGACGGCCCAAGCGTTGCACTTATGCAGCAGCGTCCAGTCGGCCAGCCACTTCCACTCGGCCTCTGACCAGTTTCCGATATCAAATCCTTCGTATCGGGAAAAGCCGGCGTACCAAGTAAGTTGCGGAGTTAGGCAGCGCCACTTCAGGTCCGGCCAGTCTCGGATCTGCAAACAAGGCAGTTCGTTTTTGCCTTCCCGGCATGCCTCGATCAAAAGTTGGTTGATCGTCTGAGCCCCGTAAAGCAGGCCCACGCTCCCCTTGCCCACAACTGTGACTCCCTCTTTCGTAATGCTAATCACAGCCGCTTCAGAACTCGTTTCGTTTGCGGCAAGCCACTGAGCGTCGGAAGCAGAAAGCCATTCGCGCTCGTAACCATCTTGGATTGAACCAAGATTCACACTAAGCCTTCCGCCAGACCAGCCATAGACGAACTGATCACGAATTCACGACGATTCATGAGAAAGTCCTCAAGATCGATTTATCCTTGCAGTAGAATGTAATCGCGTGCAACTCCTCCTTCCACGCAGCTCACCTCTATTCCAACAGCGAATTCCCGAGGCACAGGCGGTCTAACGCGCTTCAGATCCTCATTGTCTTGCCTGATTGATCAAGCATCGATCCCCGAAGGACCTGGCCTATGTCGTCGCCCTGCGAAAAGTGGGCGGAAGGCTATCACAATGTCTTCCGTATTATCTTGTCGGTTACTCGTTGCGGCCTCAGGACGACGCAGGGATTGTTATGGACCAGAGACCCATCGCCTAATTCGTGCGAAGGGAAAAACTCCCATTGATAAACCGTGCAACTTCTCGCGCGATCGTATCAGCCGAGCGGATCGCCGTTTCGGCGCTGGATCCGGCAATGTGAGGCGTCAACGTTATATTGTTCAGGTCCACAAGGGGATGGTTTAGGCCAATGGGTTCGACATCGTAGATATCCAACGCAGCCCCCGCAATCCAGCCTTCCTTCAACGCACGGTAGACTGCAGGATAGTCAACTAGAGCGCCCCGAGCTGTATTGATGAAATAGGCCGATCGTTTCATCATTCTTAACTGGTTCTCCCCGATCATTGCAACATTGTCTCGGGTCACGCGAGCATGCAAGGAAATAACATCCGATTGTTTAAGAATGGTATCCAGATCAACTTTGTGGACACCCATCGTGTTGAAAGTGTTGGAAGGTACATAGGGATCAAAGGCCAGGACGTTCATGCCGAGACATTGCAGCATTGGGGTAAGTAATTGACCCACACTACCGAAACCTATCAAACCGACGATCTGGCCAGAAAGTTCCCTTGGAGCCCTCTCGAAGCGATAGAAATCCCCCCGCCAGATGCCGCGCTTCATATCAGAATGGCACTCCGAAATCTTTTTCATCTGGGCGAAGATCAAACCCAGCGTGAATTCGGCAACTGCGCGTGAATTGCGGCCCGGAAGGTTCACAACCTTGATGCCCCGCTCCTCGGCTACCTTGACGTTGACACTAACTGGTCCCCCGCGCGCAACGGCGATGAGCCTCAACTTCGGCGCACTATCGATCATCCTTTTTGTGACGACCCCGTAATCGGTAACGATTATGTCGACATCCCTCACCTCACGGATCATGGTATCCACGTCTCCGACCCCTTCGTGGACCTCCTCCACGTCTTTCAAAGGGTCGTCCGGCCATAAGGTATCAATAGCTTTGTAGTTGACACCCTGTGTCCCCCCAAGGTGCGACTCGAGTGCGCTCCGGAATAGTTCGTGAGTCATAAAGAGATCACTGATAATTAAGATCGTCCACCCCGAAAGTGCCATCGCACGCTCCCTTTGGTAGGCCCTGACATGGAACTCTGACCTCGACCCTATGTCCCGGGTGCTCTCCACATAGGTGTCAGAAAACCGTCATTGGCCAGGTCCATGAAATTGGCGATCACCTTGCGCCATCGAGCGAAGTGCTCTAGGTAATCCCGGTGAATTTCCATATCCGGCTCGAAGATCTTTTCCGTGTGAACCCATCGGGCGACAGCTTGTCCATAATTCTTAAACAGCCCTGCACCAACACCCACGCACATTGCGCAACCCAAAGACGTAGCTTCCTTCACGATAGGAACCCTTATAGGAATGCCGAATACATCCGCGACGATCTGAGGCCACAAGAACCCCTTTGCCGCCCCTCCACAAAAGGTCACTTGTTTCGGCATCGCTCCCGAAATCTCCTTCAGGACGAGCAGGTTGCCATAAGCAACATAAGCCGCGCTTTCCCACAATGCGCGGATGCACTCGGCCTTTCCGGAGGTACGAGGACTATAAATGTTGAAATTTAAGAACGACGGAGATGGATGCTTCCAGGATTTAGAGTTGTGGATATCGGAGAAGAGACCTATAACGCCGTTCGAACCAGGGGGCACCTTCGCGGCAATCTCTTCCATTAGGAGATAAGGGTCGACCGCGTGTTCTTTGGCAAACTGTACTTCTTCCTGGCAGAACCCGTCCCGAAACCAGCGCGCCTGTTGGCCGATGAGAAAACCAATGCCTTCTGTCATCCACTGGTTAGGCAAAACATGACAAAGGGTTCGTGGACGGAAGCTGGGATCAATGAGGGGACTATCCGAGATAACCGCTGTTTGCCAGAAGGTGCCACCCACTAGCGCCCAATCTCCCGCCTTGTAATTTCCCGTTCCGAGCAGCGCCAACTGTGTATCCGCCCCACCCGTAATAACGGGCGTCCCTTGCCTCAATCCGGTGGCTTGAGCAGCTTCTTCGCTTACTCTTCCAATTTCGGTCGCGGGTTCGTAGACCGGAGGATATATGTCCTTCGGGAGGCGACACATCTCGATGATAGTCTCGGACCAATTCCGGGCCCGAAGGTCAAATATTCCAGAACTGGAACCTGCCGTCGGATCCGTCACGATATTTCCGCAAAGCCTAAAGAGCACCCAGTCGCTGATCATGCTCATGCAAGAGATATGTTTGAAGGTCTCGGGTTCGTGCTTTTGGATCCACGCAAACCTCGGCGGCGAAATGATGTTGAGCCAATCACCGCCAATTTGATACACCTTCTCGGCGATACCCATGGCTAGCATTTCGACGACTTCTTCCCGAGCCCTCGCATCTATGTTCGGGCATGCCCAAATCTCGCGCCGCTCGTGATCGTATAGAACCATTCCTTCGCGCATACTGCTGGAGGACACGCCGAGAATTCGAGATGGGTTAATCCCACCTTCTTCTAACGCCTCGCGGATACACGCTGAAAGAATTCCCCAGGTTTCCTGTGTGTCAAACACTTGAGATCCGGGGTGCTGACGCAGTACTTTCGGGGACCACTCTTTCTGCGCGAAAGAAACCTCATGACCGTCGCAATCGAAGACGACGGCTTTGCCGCTTCCAGAACCCACATCAATGGTCAAGATGTAGAATTTGTCAGCCATAATTCGTTCAGAGGTCCTCTGTTGTCTCTATACCACGATGAAAATGGTTTGGCTCACTCCCAAGCCCGTAGCCGCTGCCATAGGTCCGGCTTATAGTGATCAACGGAACGCGAGCATCTCGCAGTGATCCTAGCTCTCGATTCCTTCACGTCACTGAGTATGCAATCTCAATTAGAGAACCACATCCTGTTGCCTATTCGCGGAGTCCACAAGTGCGTTAGCTACTTGAATTCCCTCCATCGCTTCCTCCGCCGTGACAACTGTGGGTTTCTCGTTCATAGCGACACAGGAAACGAAATAAGACAACTCTGCCGCTAAGCTTCCCTGCACCTTGCCACGTATGCGAGGGGCGATGGTGTCCGGAACGTCAAAGCCTGTCTCCAACCAAAAACTCAGACCTCCAGGCACCAGATCAAGCGAAGCCACCCCTTTGTCCGTGATCAGGTGTAACGTGTCGCTACTGAAAATTCCCACCTTGTCGGGTGTCAACCATGTGGTCTCGATCATACCGAGCGCCCCACTGGTGAACTCTATAACTCCCCACATCACGTCGGGCGTCGGCGCCTGCTGGATCGTTCTTTGATAGCCTCGCACACGCGTGACCTTGCTTCCTGTGTACCATAGCAACAAATCGATATCGTGAACCCCGACGGCAAATAAAGGGTGGGTGCGCGAATACTTTTGAAAGTTTCCCTTTGTACGATTTCTGCGTGCCTGAACGGTGACAACATTGCCCAACTCACGACTCTCCAGCTTTTCCTTAATCAGGGCGTACCGCGTATCGAAACGGAGAATGTGGCCAGGCATCAAAATCACATCTGCACGCCGTGCTGCGGCGATCATCCGTTCGATATCAGCCACAGCATTTGCGATCGGTTTTTCCACTAGAATGTGCTTTCCGGCCTTTGCCGCTTCTTCAACCGGTTGAACATGATCGGATTCCGGAGTTGCGACGCTTACAGCATCTACCTCTCTCAGAGCACACAACTCTTCGTAATTATTGAACCAATGAGGGATACCGTGAGTTCTAGCGACTTCTTCAGCCCGTCCCGGAGACGAATCTGCAACGGCGATGACTTCGGCATGGGGTAGTGCACGATAGGCTTCAATGTGGTTCACTCCCCATGACCCAACGCCAATTACGCCAACTCTAGTCTTGTTCATCCGACGCACCCAGCCCATGGGTCTATGACGCGGACAGAGCCTTTCGAAAAGAATGACATCCTGTGTCGCATCCTAAGCAGCTTGCCAGGGGTTGAAGGAAATCTATATCTCAAGGCTCTTGAGCCTCTTCTTCGGGTCGCTTGTATCGCAATACAT
>Ga0207028_1136_pt1 | contig 16207 bp, 3 predicted proteins | sample Alteio_BWMinCont_41_FD_153287 | JGI IMG/M metagenome (GOLD analysis project Ga0207028, IMG submission 153287) | Enriched cells from forest soil in Barre Woods Harvard Forest LTER site, Petersham, Massachusetts, United States -... | ecosystem: Environmental > Terrestrial > Soil > Temperate forest >... | reverse complement strand
GAAACGGTGACGCGCGCCGAGCGGGAAAGTAAAGGTGTCAGCTCCCTGCACCTGTGTGTCGCGATGAGCGGCCGGTGCGCTGAGCGGTGCACCAATGCGGGCGAAGGGGAAATCTCCGTCAAGCGACGGCGTGACGGGCGACGGCGAATAGGTAGTATTGCCCGGAACCTGATTCCAGAAAGAGTCATACCAGCCGCCGATTGCGCCTGGAGTTCCCGGCCCTGCTCCGGCGAGACGGTTGTCGACGCCGCTGAGGACAAATGTTTGAACCTGTCCGCCGGGTACAGCGGGTGACGAGAAATTGTGATCCTGCGCGACCTCGTCGACGCGGTACTGCGTGAAGGCGACGCGCGCCTCGTTCACGCTCTTGCCGTTGGCGAACGCGAGTGTATGGACGAGGGCGACACTCTGATTCTGCGCCTTGCGGTCAGCGCCATTGCCGGGATAGCCGGAGGGCGAGTGTTCCGGCAGCGAGTCGTCGTGCAGCTGGTCGAGAATCTGTCCGGCATAGCGGATGCTCAACTGCCCTTTTCCGCCTAGGTCGATGTCCGGACGGACCAGGAGATTGTGCACATGCGTGTAGTTGGGCGCGGTGCCCTTGTAGAAGCCGAAAGTGCCGGTATTCGCGCCCTGGACGTTCGGTGCGGGAAAGAGGCCGAGGACGCTGTTGGCGATGGCAACGTCGCTTCCGTTCAGGCCGAGGCCACCGGTCGAGAGATCTGAGGCAGTCGGCACGCGCTCGAAGATCGGGTTGGGGTTGTCGATGAGGGTTCCCTCATAGCTGCCGAAGAGGAAGAGTCTCTTGCCGAGCGGCCCGCCGATGTTGCCGCCGAATTGCTTTGAATTGAATGGCTGTGTGTGGCTGTCGTCCTGCGCGAGCACGGCATTGCCGTCGAACATGCCGGCGTTGCAGATGGAACCCGCGGCTGCGCGGCAGTTGGCCAGACCGGTCTCCTGGCCTGCCTGCGGGACGAGGCTGGTCAGCAAGCGGTAAAGAGCGTTGTATGTCGTCGGAGCGTAGGAAATGTAGCCCGCACCGGTGTTGCCGATGGTCTCGTTGGCTATCTCATCCGGGGACCCGGTGGTACTGCCGGCATAGGCGGAGGCCTTGGCGAAGCTGGTGGCGGAATAGACGGAGAGAGGCGTGTCGGAGTTGAGCGAATCGCTGTTGAAGTAGCCGAAGGCGGTGCCGTGCCATGAGCTGCCTTTGGACTGGCCGCGATTCGTAACGACATCGACGACGCCGCCCGATCCCTGGCCGTAGCGGGAATCTGGATTGGCGTAGACGATGCGGAATTCCTGCACCGAGTCATTGACCTGGAACGGGATCGCCTGGTTTGTGCTGGACGCGAGGTTGTCGCTGCTGTCGAGCTGGAAGTTGCTGGACGTGGTGCGCGAACCGGAGATGCTGAAGGCGGCTCCGGCCAGAGGCGACGCCGGATCGACCTCATGAACGCCGGGCAGGAAGAGTCCAAGCGCGAGGAAGTTGCGGTTGAAGAGCGGAAGCTCGCTCAGCTGCGTGCGCGTGATGTTGGCGCTCAGGGAAATGTTCAGATCGTTCTGAATAGCCTGCGACTTTGGCTGCGCAGGAATCACCGGCGGGGGCGATGTTTGCGTAACGACGGGCGGCGGATTATTCGCGGGCGTGGTCGGATTGGTGGGCGCTACGGGTGTGGGCGCTGGCGGCGGTGGCGGAGCCAATGCGGGGGCGATGTCGATTGGAGGAAGCGTTGTGTGGGCCTGTCCGACGTTCAGATCAAAGGGATCGGAAGTGGCGATGACTTTGCCGTTGGCGTCCAGGACCTGGATCATGTATCCGGCCTGTGGTGGGACCACGGGAAATTCGAAGTTCCCGTCATCGTCCGTCTTCGTTGCCTGGATGAATTTGATGGCCGGATTGACGAGTTGAACGGTGGTTCCGGCGACAGGATGGAAGCGGTCTCCATTCTGCACCTGTCCATCGACGCGTGTCTGCGCGAAGGCGCAGGTGGCCGCGATCCCAAGCATGAATATGCAGACCAGTACCCGTATCAGATAGCGCATCTCTTTCATCCCTGACTGTGCCTGGCAAAAACGTACCGCCACGGGGGGAATGCTTCACCGGGACATACAGAAAGCCAATGACAGAACGGTAAGAGCAGCAATTTACAAGGCCGGCCACCAGCACTGCTTCGGTGACCGAGAAGCAATATCACAACAATGGTGAAGAATCCAGAGGAATCGAATCAGCTAAGTGCTTGAAAAAATCGCTATTTTTGCCGTCGGAAGGACCGGCTTATGCACTACATTCCGGGCTGGTTCCAGACAGCGAGAACCTTTGGCGAGACGTATTTTTCAATCGGTTTAAAGCGCTCCTGCTTTGCCTGCTGGAACTGCTGCACGGCATTCTGCTGCAACCGGTCGTGCTCTTGTTTACTCTTGGGGCTGCTCAGGATGGCTTGCGAGAGCATGGTCGCGCCGAGGTAGAAATAGGCAGCGCCTTTGCTGCGTGTGCCACCTGCCGTCAGATAAAGCGAAATGGCGTCGCGCGCATCGGTCAGATGCGATGCGTAATAATCGCGGATGCCACGGATCAGCGTGTCTTCAAGTGCCTTGGGATCGCCGGCCAGCGCAACTTTCAACTCATCCTGCGCCTTTTCCCTGCAGGTTAGAGCCTCCATCTGCCGTGGATCGAGGGCCAGCACCTGATTGCAGGCAGTAAGCGCGCCCTGCCAGTTCTCTTTTGCCAGGAGATCGCGTCCCTCGGCGAGGCCAGCGTTGATTTTCACGGTGTTGTCTGGCGCCTTGTTACCGGCAACGGTGGTACCGCTCTGCTGTTTCGTCAGGCCGGCGAGTTCCTGCAGCTTTCCTGATGGATTGCCGGGGCCATTGCTCTTGATGGCGATGGCGGCACTGTATTTCTGCTGCGCCGCGGCGTAGTTCTTGTCCGTCTTGAAGGCTTCGGCCTGCTGCATGTCGTCGCGGTAGTTTCTGATGTTGCTAAGGATCGTCTGCGCCTGCGGCAGCAGCTCGGGAGCCTTGACCAGTCCTGCGTTGGTTTCTGCGGTGGCGAAGTCGCCATTGTCATAGGCCTGCTGCGCGGCCTTTAGAGCGGGAGCGCTGTTGTCGGCGGGCTGCGGATGGTTGATGATGTCGTTCGCCTGGGCGATCAGCTTCTGGGCTTCGTCGCGGCGGGGGCCGAAGTAAATCTTGCTCAAGTCGGTGACGGCGTCTGTGTACTGCTTGGCGTCGAACTTGGTCTTGCCGGATACGAACAGGCCGTCGAACTTCTGCAGGCGGCTGTCGAGATACTGTTTCGCGTCGTTGCACTTTTTGCCGTAAGTTGCCTGGTCAAGCTCGGCGGCTTTGCAAAGAAGCTCGACGGCGGCCTGCTGATCATTGGTCGCCTGGGATTGCTTGTAGAGGCTGTCCGCCTGCTGGTCGGCAACGAGGGCTGCGGGCGCGCACAGGAGGATAGCGAGAGGCAGAAGGATGCGGATCTTCATTTCTGGCCTTCGATCAACTGCTGAATGTCTGGCTCGCCAAAGCTGACGGTGCAGAGGTGCTCTTCAGGCGAGATGTGGCAGTTCTGTGTCTGCTGGCTGTTGTCCGGTCCTTGAAAGATCACTTTGTACATGCCGGGCGTTAGGCCATCGAGGCGCATGGGCGTACTCTGATCGCCGGCCGGCAACTGTACGCTCTTCCCGGCGGGGTCAATGACGCGGCTTACGGTGGCCCACGGCATGCCGTTCAGTTCCATGTAAGTGGGCGGCAACACCGGCGCGCCGGGGCGCAGGAAGAGCACGATCGCTCCGGCGATGACCGCAGCGGCGACGAGGGCGATGGTGATGTAGAGACCGGTGCGCGGCTTGGCCTGAACGATGATGGGGAGCGAGTCGGTCCCGGTGCGCGCTTTGGCGCCTGCAGCCTTGGTCGCTTCCTCGACCAGACGCTTCCAGTCAGCCTGCACCTGCGCGTCGGCGAATTCCAGAAAATTAGCTGGGCGGCGCAGTTCTTCGAGCGCGGCGGTGGCTTCGTTGCGCAGCAGGGCCTTGCGCGCGCCTTCAACAGCGGAGGCAAACATGGCGTTCGCGGCGGGACGGCGCCTGGCCTCGTATGCGGCGATGGCCTGTGTGAGCGCAGGCGATTCGCCGTACGCGCGGCGGACAGACTCGAGCGTGTCCATTCCTCCATGGAGGTCTTTTTTTGCCAGGGCTTCTTCGGAGCGCGTGATCGCGTCCTGAATTGCGCTTTCGACTTCGATCTTGCGGCCGATTTCCTGACGCAGTGCAGTGATCTGGCTGAGCGCGAGAACTTCCGGAGGCTGGCTGTCGAGCAGTCGCAACGCACCTTTTAAGTCTGTTTCCGCGAGTGCCTTAGTGCGCGCAATCACGCTTTCCACGCGCTGCGCGGCTTCGCGCAGGGTGGCGCGGGCCTGTTCGAGAAGCGCTTTGAGGCCAGCGTCGTTTGTGGATGCTGCGGCCGGTTCGAGCTTGCGGATGGCGGCTTCATACTGGCCGCCGCGCATAAGCGTCTGCGCCTCTTCGCGAACGGCAGCGGTCTGGCGCTGGCGCAGACGCGACTGCTGCTCCTTGCGGGCGAAATCGAGCAGCGAGGTAAGCTCGTGCGTTTCGCCGCAATCGATCAAGCCCGATTCCAGAGTGCGAATTGCCTCGTCAAAGTCGCCGCTGTCGATGGCGGTATGCGCGCGTTTGAGATACTGCGCCTGCAGTTCGTCTTTCTTGATCTGCTTGAGCTGGAACTCAAGCATGCTCTTGAACTGCACGAGGTTTTCATTGTCCGGTACCTGTTCGAGGGCGCGATCGATCAGGGCAATCGCATCGAGTGGCGCCTCGGCGAAGATTTTCTGCGCCTGCTGCAGAGTGGTTTGAACGATCTGCTGGGCCTGGAAGTCACGCTTCTTCTTTTCCGTCTCGGCCTTGAGGCGAAGCAACTGCGCTTCGGTGGGCAGCTTCTCCAGAGCGCGATTGATGTGGTTCAGCGCGCGGTCGTAATCTTCGCGGTAGATCGACTCCTGAATCTCGCCGACCATCTGCTCGATCAGGACACGGCGGCGCTCTTCTTCCTGGCGCGTCGTGGCCTCGTGCATCAGCTTCTGCACTTCGGGGTGCGCGGGGTCGATTTCCGCTGCGGCGCGCAGGCGGGTAACGGCCTCGGTGTAACGCCGCGAAGTGTATTCCTGACGCGCGGAAGAGAGTAGCTCCTGGAGCTTGCCTTCCTTGGCCTTGCGCTCCATTTCGCGCACGACGGTGGAATAGGCGTTGCGCAGATCGGTGCTCTTTTCGTCGAGCTTGAGAGCCTGGCCGAGATATTCCTGCGCGGACATGAGGTCGCCGCGTTCGCGGGCGTCGCCCGCCTGCTTCCAGAGAGAGCGAACCTTGTCCTGCTTTTCCTTGAGGCGCAGCGCGTTTTCAAGCTTTTCGTTGAGCTGGAGCGCGTTCGTCGTATCCAGCTTCATCGCCTGCTTATAGAAGGAAACAGCGTCGTCGTAGTTCTGCGAAAGAACAGCTTCCTCGGCCTGCTCGACGATCTGCCTGACCTGCTCGGCTTTTTGCAGCTTGTTGAGCTGCTCCTGGACTTCACGGTTGAGGCGCTTGGCCTCGAAATTCTGCGGGTCGATGCGCTGCAGGTCGAGGAGAACACTGCGCGCGCTGGTGAACTGGCGCTGCTCGATCAGGCGTTTTGCCGACGTGAGTAAATCGCCTACGCGCTCTTTTTTCAGGCCGTCGGCGATACCCTGCAGATCGAAGGCCATCTCCTCGGCGGTTCCGTAGCGGTCATCGGGGCTCTTGGCCAGCGAGCGATCGACGATGGCGACCAGCTCATCGGGAAGATCGGGAATTAAACCCTTGATGGATGGATGCGCCTCGTTGATGACCTTGTAGAGCGTCGAGACGTCCTCGCCGTTGAAGGGCAGCTCGCCGCTGAGCATCTGGTAGAGCATGACGCCGACCGACCAGATGTCGGAGCGGCCGTCGCTCATCTCACCCTTGAGGCGCTCGGGCGCGATGTAGTGGAAGGTGCCGATGACGGCGTCGGTTTTGGTCAGGCGCGTGGACTGGTCGGCCAGGCGCGCGATGCCGAAGTCGACGATCTTTACCTTGCCGTCGGGCTGCACGATCAGGTTCGCGGGCTTAATGTCGCGGTGGACGACGCGGTTCTGGTGCGCGTAGCCGAGGCCGGAGCAAAGCTGTTCGATGATCGAAAGCGTTTCGAGCAGGGAGAGCTTGCGGCCTGAGCGCAGGATCTTTTCGAGCGAATCGCCGGAGACGAACTCCATGGCGATGTAAGGCATGCCTTCTTGGTCGCCGAACTCGTAAACGGTGACGATGTTGGGGTGGTTCAGGATACCGGAACGCGCTTCGACGTAGAAACGGTCGCGTAGCTCCGGCGTGATTTCGGTCAGGGTCTTGATGGCCACTTCGCGGCCAATCAGCCGGTCTTCGCCCCGATAAACGACACCCATGCCGCCGCGGCCCAGTTCCGCGACAACGTCATACCTGCCGATCCGAGTAATGGTCGGCGTTCCCAGTGGCTCGTTACTCATCCGCGCTTACTACCCTCTAACCCGCTCATTTTCGTCAAGTCTTAATCCGCAACATCTTTGAAATCCCGGGGGCTGGGATTTAGACGCATGAAGATGTTTGCAAGAAGCGCTGCCGACAAACTACCACGAAAAGGCCACTCATTGGAATGGCCTTTGTTCCCCTTGTCCACTCACTAGTAATAGTGGCGGTTGGAGGATGGACGTTACGTTCGACGTCTTACTGCACGGGCGACACCGTCACGGCAAACGGGTACGTCTTAATATTGATCGGGTTGCCGTTGGCGTCCGTCCCGGTAGCGGTGACGATGAACTGGTAGGTGCCAGCCGCCGTTGCGGTCGTGGTGGTGCCGCCTTCGTTCTTGAAGCCGGAACTGCCGCAACCGATGCTCAGGCCAACGAGCGGTACGAAGAACAGCACCGCCAGCCAGCCGGAGAGCTTCAGAGCCTTTCTGCGCCGCAACAGAACGACCAGCGGAATAGCGCCGATGGGGAAGACGATAGCGGCAACTATGTGCAGATCGCGACTAAGCGGCGATTCATGCAGTGCTCCCACAGCCGTGTTGCTGGTAGTTACCACGTACACCGCAGGCGGAGCCGTGAGGGCATAGGTGTTTCCTGTGCCCGTGGAGTAGGTATAGGTGGGCTGCACCTGGCATTGAATTCCCTTTGCGGCCAGGTCGGTGCCGTCGGCGCTCGTGCAGGTGAGCGTCAGCGTAGGCGGCGTGCTGTTGCCGACTGCCTGGACCGAGGGCTGTTCGGTGAGCCAGTTCCATACGAAGCCCGCGGTCTGACCAGCGGTGACGTTGGCGATGGCTTCAGGAGTCGGCGTCTGCGGCAGCGGGATGAGGCCGGTTGATCCGCCGAAGCCGACGTTGCCTATCAAGAGGGCTACCTTGACCGAGGTGTCATCGGTGAGAGGCAGAATGGTCTGCGCAGGTGGCACGGCGATGCCCGACGGTAGCGGCGTTGCCAGCGGGCAGGACGGGGTGGTTGGCGTATATGAAGTGGATGGGTTGCCTGGATCGCAAACCTGAGTATTGCCGCCGGAGGTCATCGCTACATAGCCCTGCGCGCCAAGCTGATCGGTAAGGACGAGATAGAGCTGAGGCTGACCAGCGGGCAGGTTGAACTGCGGCTTGGGTGTGGACTGGATGTCGCCGTAGAAGTAGGTATGCACCTGCTGCGCGTCGCCGATGATGTTGCCGCCACCGAAGAGGAAGGTGGTGAGCTGAACGTTGTCATTGCAGCTGCTCCGCGTTGTGCCGCCGGTCCCGGTGTAGCAGGGGTCGGCGTCGTTATAGTCGTAGTTGTTTTGCGGGCTGATGGTGAGATCGACCTGCGCTGCCGCGGCGGTTACGCCTTTGCCGGGTTGCGAGTTGGTCGAGTTGGCGGCTGTAACTGCCGTGCGGATGAATGGTGCGAAGTTGACCGGTTCAAGGACAGCGAGGACGGTCGGGTTAGCGGCCTCGGCAAGTCCGTTGAGCACACCGCAGACCAGACCCGGCTGTGGCTGCGCGCCCGGCGGCGGATATGCGGTGCTGGCGACGGGGACGGTATAGCTGCCTCCGCTTACCGGGACGACCAGCGTTGTGATATCGCCCATCGTGGCGGTGTTGGTAAAGTGCGGGATGGTTCCGAATGCTGTTCCATTCGGAGCATTGCTCAGCGCCCAGAGCAGAGCGCGCTCCGGCTTCTGGAAGGTGTCAGGGATGGCGTTGAGGCAAACCTGGGTTGCGTTGGTCGAGGCCGTCGGAATGCCTGCCGTGGTGCCCAGCATGTAGTAGACGCCGCCCTGTCCATAGCGGTAGAGCGGTACCGTCGCTCCATTGTCGGGAGGATTGGGCGATGGGCCGGAGGGTACGGCGGGCGCGGGCGCTGCGCCGGAAGCAGCCAGTCCGGTGATGCCCGCAATCTGTACGGTGCCCAGATTGAGGCTGACCGGCTGGGAAAGATTTCCGGCAAAGGGCTTCATGCTGAAGTTCGCGCCTATGGGCGTGTTGACGACTGTGATGGGCAGGTTGGTCTGCTGGTCGCCGCCTGCGCTCGCCGTAGGATTGCTGTCGATGACATTGGCGGATGTAACGGCCGACGCGAAGGTGCGCGCTCCGGAGTTGCCTTCGACAAGCGTGAAGAGGTCGAAGTTGCCATCGACGTTATAGAGGACCGATCCGCCCATGCCGATCATGCCCGCATCCTGGCAAGCCTGACCGCCAGTGCAGTTAGCAGGTACAGTCGGGAAACCAGGCGTGGAGGACGGTTCGATGTTCTGCGAGACGTTGACGAATTTGGTCGCGCCTCCGCCGGGATTCAGCGGCAGCGCGGTGCTGACTACTGGATTGGTTGCGATATTCGGACCGTCGTTGGTGATCTTCACCTGGTAGCGGACGGGATTGATGACTTCGTTGCCGTTCGTGCCGGGTTGCGATTCCGCGATACCCGGTCCGGCGACTCCGCCGACCGGATTCAGGGCCGCATCACCGGGCTGCACGTATTGCGTGGCTGTGAAGTGCAGGTGCGCGGCGCGCATGACGGGGATGGGCGCTGTCGGCGCGCTGGTGGAATCGGATGCGGTACCGAGATTGACGAGGTCAACCGAAGCCGCAGAGAGCGTGGCGAACTGGATGCTGGCCGAACCCGCGGTCAACGGAACCGCGTCAGGCTGCAAGCCGTTGTCTTCAAACTTGCCGTAATAGACGACCGAGCTAAAGGCTCCGTTGACGGCGCCGTGTGTGGAGCCCGACCCAGCGGTGGCGGTGCCGCGCAGGACCGCACTCTGCAGGGTGCAGGTCAGGGTCGCGGGCGCTGCGCCCGTCATTGGATGGCCGGCTGCGTCGTTCGTTCTCGGGCCGCTCACGGTGCAAGTGGCTATGGATGGATCGGGCAGCCTGGTGAGGATGAAATATGGCGGCAAGGTGTCCGTGACTACGACTCCGGTTGCGTCATTCAGGCCGGCGTTGCCGATCTGCTGCGTGATCTGGACGGCGTCGTTCTTGCCATTAGCGGCGGCGGCGACCTTCTCGTCGAGATTGACGGCGAGCATGCCGTTCACTGTGAAGCCGTTGGGCGAGACGTTGGTGGGCGCGGGGCCCACCAGCTTAACGGCAACGAGATGCGATGCGCGGTCGATGGCCACGGTTGGCAGAGTGGTGGAGTTGTTGCCGCCGATAGCTGAAGCCGTTACTGAACCGCTTCCGGGCGTGTTGGGAGCGGTAGCAGTGGTTGTAAACGAGGCATTGATCGGCACAGTTGTCGTGCTGAACTTGCTTGTAACGGTAGCTGTGCTGGCGCCGGTTGGGACATACCCCTGGCAGACGACTGCATTCGGCGTCGCCTGATACGTGCAGACCAGTTGATTCGCAACACCTGAAGTCGCTATTCCATTGAACGATACTGACGGGTTGGCGGTGACGAGGAAGTTCGTCGGTAGCGGAATGGTCAGGATTGAATTTGTGGCCAGGTTCGGCCCCGCATTGTTAATGACGACTGAGTATGTCGCTGTGTCATTGAGGCCGGTTCCGTTGCCGCTGTTTGCCATGTACAGGCAGGGCGTTGGCGTAGAGGGCGCGCACGGAGTGCCCGGCCCTGTAACAGAAGGCGTCAGCGTCAGCGCAGACGTGCGATAGATATTCGCAAGCGACGCGGTGTGATTGTCTCCACCTGTGGTCGCGCTTGGATTCCCGTCGATCGCATTCGAGTAGGCCGTCGCGCCCAGATTGATGGCGTAGTTGTATGCGGCTGTTGTGGCATTACTTGGAACAGCGTCCAGGTCCTGGGTTGGAAAGATGTACGTAGGCGGCGGATTATCCGGATAGGCGACTGTGAAGACGAGGTTATTGCTTCCGTTGCCGATTGCTTCCACGCCGCAGGCCGTATAGTTCGGCGTACAGCTCAGGCTTCCCGATGTGGGCGGCGTAATCGTATACGAACCAGACGGGGCCGCGTATCCCGACGGCGGCGAAAGCAGGCTCGTCAGCGGCACGTTGAGGGCAATATTCGGACCCGCATTCGCGAGCGTGTAGGTATAGCTTACGTTCGAGCCAAGATTGTATGCCGGCTGCACATAACTCCCGCCGGTAGCATTCGGTCCTGCATTGGCGAGCGTGAGCTTCAGATGCACGGTGCGATAAATCTTGACTAAGTATGAGGTCGTGTTGTCTCCAGCGGCAGTGCCTCCGGGATTGCTGTCGACTGCATTCGTGTAGACCGCGGGCGTCGTAACGCCATACTTGTAGGCTGCAGTCGATGCGTTCGTGGGGACAGCCGACAATGCTGCGGGCGCGGGATAGACATTCGCCGGCGGCGGATTGTCAGGATACTTAACCGTGAACGTAAGTGTGCTGTTGCCGTTGGCCGGTACCGACGAGATAGTGCAGGTAGCGAAGCCGGACGTGCAGCTCACTCCACTCGCAGGCGGAGTCACAGTCACATAATTCGACGGTGGTATGTACCCCGTAGGCGGCGTGATGGCACTCGCCAAAGACACGTTGACTGCGATATTGGGGCCGCTGTTCTGGATGGTATAGACGTAGCTGATTGAGGTGCCGAGATTGTAAGCGGGAGCTGTGTATCCCGTGCCGCTCAAACTCGTGGTCGATGTCGTAAGGCTTAGCTTCAGGTGCACCGAACGTTGCACCACTCTTGAAAGCGAAGATGCTGTGGGCGTATTCGGATTGTATGTGCCGACAGGCGTAATGGTCGCTGTATCCGTCACAGTCGCCTGTGCCGCAGTGGGTGGAACCGCGTCAGCACCGGTGCCATTGTCCGGGAACGAGCCATTGATGGTGTAGGTCACCGATCCGCTAAAAGAGATGGTGGTGAGTGTGAATCCCGTACCCCCTGTGGTATCACACGTACCGACGGTTGCTGAGGTCGGCGCGCATGTAGCGCTTGTGACTGCGAAGCCTGTAGGTAATGTGTTTGCTAGAGAAAAGGCTCCGGCGTTCGGGCCAGCGTTTGAAACGGTGACAACATAGGTCAGCGGCCCGGAGTTCAGATTGAATGCTGTTTGTCCGCTGGGATAGTTAGGAGCCTGTACCGCAACTGTGAGAGCGGCATAGCCATTTACCTGCGTGGTCGCATTGGCGCTTTGCTGTTTGTTGTTTGTGGTAAACGGTAAAGCTTCAGCGGTGGCGGAAATCTGCTCCGAAGTGGGACCGGGTGTCGTAGCACTCAGATTGGCGGCGAGATATTGCGCGGTAATGGTGTAGATCAGCGACTTGCCTGCCGGGACATCCACCTGCGTGCAGCCGGATCCATCGTTCTGACAGCCTGCGGCTGCTCCCCCATTTACCGCGGCTGCAACGCTTACGATGTGGTATGCCGCAGTTGCGGGCGGGGTAATTTTGAGCGATGTATTCGGTGAGTCATTCCCGCTCGTGTTTTGTACGGTCGCAGTATAGACCACCTCCGTGATATGACCGGCACCGCCTGTGTCACCTGCCCCGTTAGCTGCATCAATGGTGCCCTGGCTTGAGGTTAGTTGCAGCGTGATTGAGACTGGCTTCGCAATCGTAACGTTGGGCTGCAGCGCGTCAACGAATTCCCCCTCAGCGTCTGCTACATTGCCGTCGAACGCGAAAGCGGTGCCCACCATGCTCTGCGCGTTCGGGCCAGCCTCGCCCTGAAGCGTAACTGTATGCGATCCGGCACCTACGGAAGGGATAATGCAGGTCGTGCCGTTGTTGTTCTGCTTCGAGGCGCAGCCGGCGATTCCGGTGCCGTCCAGCTTGATCACATATGCAGGCACGGTTGTGGAAGCAAAGGCGTCCTGCTCCGGAAAGTTCAGAACTACGTTGTCTGCCTGACCAGCGGACAGGTTCAGGTCCCACGTGTAGAGCACCGTAGAAGTATCGCTTGCGCTGTTGTAACCGATGGTGCACGGATTGGTTGAACCAGCTGTATCCGAGCAGGCATTGCCGTCAATTGTTGGGCTGTTCGCGTCTGCGGCAAATGTCAGCCCGGCAGGTGTGGAGCTGACGTTAGTTCCCTGAATGTTGGCGATATAGGCATTCGGCTGACTCGCTGTGCCTATGTCGATCGCGTCGGCCGACGTGAAGCTGAAGCCGCTCGTGCCCAAGGTGTCTTTGGCAAGCACATAGGCTCCGGCGCCGCCGTCGGGCGCGACGCTCAGCGCCTGGCTGTTGGTTGCGATGTTGCCGAGATTGCTGATGGACTTTACGGTAGTCAGGAAAGGCGAGGCGCTGTCATCAAGGGTGTACAGGAAGCCGCGGGAATTATCCCCGGATGGGTCCTGAACTCCGGGAGGCAGTCCGGATGCTCCGCTGGTGGTGGGCATTGAGGCGCGCGTGGAGTTGGTCTGGCCAGCCAGCTGCAAGAGGTGGTTCGTGTCGTCGATGGCGACGGCATTCACCTGTGAACTGCCGCCTCCGCCGAGATAAGTAAAGGCCGAGGGCTCGGCGGCAGCCAGTGGCGATCCGGAAAGAGGCACCTTGATGACATATCCGTCTATGGTTCCGGCAAACGCGGGCTGCAGGCCGCCAGTGAACGTTGCCTGCTTAGAATTGGTGCCTACGGCGAAGGACGGAAGGGAGTAAAAGACTCCGTCGAATAAGTCAGCTGCAGTTGTACTGCCGACCAGATAGGTGCCGCTCGCGCCAATCGCCAGACCAAGCGCGGTTTCCGAATCCGTAGCGGTGTTGCCTCCGCAGGTAAGCAAGGAGAATCCGAGAACGCTGTTCGCGGTCGTCCCCGGCTGAATCTGCGCCAGAAATACGCGTGTTGCTGGGGGGTCGGTGACGCAGGGGATGTCATTCCCCGGCGTATAAAACGGAGTGGCGGAAGCAAAAGATTTTGCTGATGGGAATTGCAGGTTCGATCCGCCTACGGTTCCGGCAACATAAATCTGCCCGGTTCCATCGACCTGGATCGCGCTGGCGCGATAATCGCCCACTGCGCTGCTTTGCAGATACGTCACCAGCTTGGCAGTGGTATCCAACGCCGCATCCAGCTCGATGACAAAAGCATTGTTCGTTCCAGCCGTGGCAGGCACGATGGCTGATCCGCCGAGTGAGTTCGCGGTCAAAGGCAGATTGATGCCAACTCCGTATCCGGTAATAAATACGTCGCCTGCCGCATCAGCCGCCAGCCCGGTAACGGTTGTCGTGTCACTCGTAGTGGCGGTGCTGATATAGGAGGAGTTCGGCGAGGCACCGGTTCCGGCGTTCAGGCTGGTGACAAAGCCGGTTACAGGCGTCGTTCCAGTTGGAAAGGCTGGGCCGAAACTGCCGGAACCCACGCCGGGGAAGCCTGTCGCGCTCGTGGTTCCGCCGATGTATAAGGTGCCGCTGGCGTTGCTGGAGTAAGCGACGCTGGTGGCCTTGGATGTAGTTGTCGTTGTACCCGAATTGCCGAGAAACGTAAGCCACTTGAGCGCGGAGCCGAGCTGCGATGTAGACAGCGCAGCAACGAAAACATTTGTGCTGTTGGCGCCGGTACCGACGTTCTTGGTGGGATTTGTGCCGCTCGGAAGCGCCGGGAATCCGTTGACCGACGCTGTCGAGCCAACCAGGAAGAGATTTCCGCCGCCGTCGGTTGTCAGCTGCGTGCCCATTGAACCGGAGGTTCCGGAGACATATGTAGCGAACGCAATCACCGGGTCAATGACCAGCGTCCGGCTGCGGTCGTAGCTGCCCAATGCGAAACGGAGGCTGTTTTTTGTCAGCCGGTATGAGACGTCAACCGCGACGCGCTTCCCATTGGCGTCAAACTGGTAGGCTACGGGCTTGCGGAAGCGCAGCTCTCCGCTGTTCGCGGGAATGACAGCATCGCCCTCCGCGGTCAGCGTTGCGTGGCTGGCGCTTTCGAGGTCAAGACGGATTGCTTTCGCATCGGCGCCGGGAGCGAGGACGAAGTCGTGCTCCAGCTCGCCGTTCTTGTCGTAGAACTCGGTATCGATTCCCCGATAGATCTGGCGAATGCCGACGCGCGCGAAGTTCGCCACGCCCTCATGCCACTGGGACGGGTCCGGCCCAATGAAGTAGTTGCTGCGATAAGCGATGCCGGAAAGCGAAACCGGCGATCCGCCGCGGCTTCCGGCAAAGCGCACGTCTACCGTGGAGCTGGCTCCGGCGCCGGAAAAGAGAAAACTCAGGCGGTCGGGCTCGATGGCAACCGAATAGCTCTTTGCGCGCCCCATGAAGGTAAGTCCGGGCGCAAGCTGGCCGTCGTTTTCTTCAAATGCCATGGGAACGGCCGAGATGAGCCGGGCGCTGCCACCGTTAGCAGTAGAGACTGTAGCGCTTCCGGACTGGCAAAATGCTATTCCGGACAGCAAAAGTGGCCCCGCGAGTGCGAACCATAATGCGATAGGCGAGAAAGTGCTATTCAACCTGGATGTATGGAACGAAGGCATAAAAACCGCATGAAGTAAGCGTTACACTTCTGTTACGGAAGGGTCTGTGCGAGCAATAAGCTGCAAAGACCAAAAGGGGGAAAACTTATAACAGAAAAGAATTAAAGCAGTCGAATGGTACTAAAGGGTATGGCATGAGTCAATCAGAAAAAGCCGTCTGAAACGCTTGTTGCCCCTGTCTTTTCTTACACCTTGATGGCGCACCAGCTTCCGCCGGAACGCGCCTTGTCTGGCAGATAGTGAGGGCACTTTCAAAATCGTTTCGCGGGCTTGAGCGTGTCTCAAAATAGAGCATTTTGTGATTCGCACGAGCGGCGTTTTTGGCAGAGCGAGATCGGGCAGCTATCCTAACTATGTATGACTATTTCGACACGATCCACTCATCCGGTGGCAAAGCCGCAGCGCACTGAAACCACGCTCCATGGCCACACGCTCGTCGATGACTACGGCTGGCTTCGCGATAAAGACAGCGAAGAGACGCTCGCTTACCTGCGGGCGGAGAACGATTACACGGCCGCACTTCTGGAACCGACGAAGGAGCTGCAGGAGACGCTCTATCGCGAGATGCTGAGCCACATTAAGGAAACCGACGTCTCGGTTCCCTTCCGCGATGGCGACTACTGGTACTACACACGCACAGAAGAAGGGCTCCAGTATCCCATCTATTGCCGCAAGCATGGGTCGCCCGATAAACCAGAGCTGGATGCTCCGGAGTCGGTGATTCTGGACGTGAACAAACTGGCCGAGGGTGAGAGCTTTATGGCCGTCGGCGCGATGACCGTTTCCGATGACGGAAACCTGCTGGCCTATTCGATCGACAACACCGGCTTTCGGCAGTACACGCTGCAGGTCAAGGATCTGCGCACCGGTGAACTGCTGTCGGAGCGCGTCGAGCGCACCGGATCGATTGTGTGGGCAGCCGATCACAAGACGCTCTTCTACACTGTCGAAGATGAGGAGCAGAAGCGGCAGTATCAACTCTTTCGGCATACACTTGGCGCGCAGCATGCCGAAGACGTGCTCGTGTATGAGGAGACGGACGAGCGGTTCAATATCGGCGCCGGCCGCACGCGGGACGACAAGTATATTGTCCTGGAGGCGGCGAGCCATACCACGAGCGAGGCGCAGTTCCTGCCTGCCGATTCGCCTGAGTCTGAGTTCAAGCTGATCGCGCCGCGCCGCGACAACATTGAGTACTACCTCGATCATCGCAACGGGCTTTTCTTTATCCGCGTCAACGATACAGGCCGCAATTTCCGTCTTGTGACTGCGCCAGTTGAGAATCCCGA
>Ga0207028_1135_pt1 | contig 16245 bp, 19 predicted proteins | sample Alteio_BWMinCont_41_FD_153287 | JGI IMG/M metagenome (GOLD analysis project Ga0207028, IMG submission 153287) | Enriched cells from forest soil in Barre Woods Harvard Forest LTER site, Petersham, Massachusetts, United States -... | ecosystem: Environmental > Terrestrial > Soil > Temperate forest >... | reverse complement strand
CCCTGGCCTCTCCCGCTTTTACAGGGACGCCTACAGCCCCAACACAATCGCCAAGTGATAATACGACAAACGTTGCTACTACCGCTTTTGTAACTACCGCTGTAAGCAGCGGAGGGGGAAGCGGCAAAATATCTTATAATTTTTCTCAATCAACACTGTGAAGAAGGCGAAAGGTAAAGGGTAAAAGGCGAAAGGTAAAAATCACTAATTCAATAACTCACTAATTCAACAATTCCAACCATGAACAGTTCATCAAATACCAGCTCGTTTTCCACATTAACCGGTGCATACCCGGCCATTGACCTCGCCTCGGGGTTATCCATAAATACGGATACTTTAGTTGCTACCGGGGCAACAAATGCAAGTGTTGTGCTAGACATCCTGTTTAGAAATACCGATGCCTCAAATATCAGGAACTTTGATATAATCATTTGTCCTACAGGGTCGAATGCCACAGCCCAATATAACAGGACGCAAATCGCCGTTCAGGCCAATGCCGGGAATAATGGCAGTGTGTCTTTAGCTTCATTAGCAGCCCTTGCACCACAATTATTTGATATTGACTTAGCGGGGAACAGGCTAATAACATTGGAAAGTACAATGTCCATTTACGTGAGAAATAAAGCTGCATTAACTGCTGATATATATGTGATGGTTAAACAGAGGAACTTTTAAAGGAGTCCGGAAAGTGGGAAAGTCCGGAAGTCCGGAAGAAACTGCACCAATGAACTAATGAACCAGTGAACTAATAAACTAAATATAATGCAAGCAGTATCAACATCTCCCTTTAACTTATCAATGCTGCGAAAGCATAATGTATGGTATACCATAAAAGATGGTAACTGGAGCGATCCAGCCGTTTGGATAGGGAACGGGACTAAAAGGTATAGTGTGCCACAGTTGGGGGATGATGTTGTAATAAATCACACGGTTACGATGGACGTGGGTACTATAACTATAAATAATTTATATGTATCAGGTTCTTTAACAACATTAGCATCGCCGCAAGTAACTCTAACCATAAACGGCGACTGCCAGGTAAGCGGCAGCGGCTTGATAAGCTTACCTCTTTATTTCCATAACTTGGTATTAAACGGCTATAATAATATAATACCTTACGCTGGATTTAATGCCGGTAGCTACTCAACGGTAACTTACAATGGGGTTTTTGACCAGGCAATATTAAATATCCCTTATCATAATTTAACAACACAAAATGGCAATAAATATCAAGTTGCAGATATAACTACTTTGGGAAATTTTAACGCTAATAGTAATTATGAATGTGGGAGTCACAATCTTATTGTTAATGGCACATCCACATTGGGTAACTTGTCGGGTGGTATTTTTTCAAAAAGCGGCTCAGGCAATATATTATTAGTTGGGTATGCGCAATTTGAGGGGGTTAATATGACGGGTAATCCTAATGTGGAATTAAGGGGTGGTATGCTAATATTCGGCTTTAATATCACACCTGGATCAGGTGTGTTTACCTTTAGTACAAATAGCCAAAATATTGATTGCACGACTTATTTAGGAGGTGTATGGAACGCCAGCATTATTGTAAGCGGCGCTATTACAGTAACTTTAACAGGTACTTCTAAATTCCAGGTTGATAATACTATAAACGGCACTGTTGGAGGTTCTACATTCAATAATACAGGAGTGCTGTATTTGGGTTACAATGCAACCCCAATGACAACAGGTGTATTTAATTATCAATATTCCTCAACTTCTACGGTGGGCTATGCCTTTAATGGTTCTTACACTTTGCCTTACTCGACTTATGCTAATTTAGCTATTGCCGGAACAGGGACAAAAATATTAGGAGCTAATACAGTTATAGGGCAGGCATTTACAAATAATGGCGGTTTTGATACCAATGGTTATAATCTTACCGTAAGCGGGGCATTTACAGATGGCGGAGGCGGTGGCGGTGGAGATTTCACATCAAACGCATTCTCTAATATACTGTTTATTGGGTTTGCGGAACTTCAACCAAGTGGGAGTATCGGTTTTGATTTAACTACAGGTAATCCGAATGTTGAATTTAGAGGTGGGGTGCAAATGTATAGTGGATCACCGATTAAAACTGGTAATGGTATTTATTCATTTACCACTAACAATCAGACCGTCAATTTCGGTGCATATAACAATGGGTCGTCAACGGCTAATTTCTTAATTAGCGGAGCAATAACAATAACATTTACGAGCGGCGCGACAATTCCTAACTTCACGGGTACGCTTAACGGGGATAATGCGTCATCGGTGTTTGATTGCAGGGGAACATTTATGTATCAGAACGCAACGGCCCCAATGGCAACGGGTAAGCTATATTGCAATCAAGCTGCCAATACATTTATTTACGGATTGGCTGGCGGTCAGGATATAACTGTACCGTCCGATAGTACACCGGGTTATCAGAATTTGACTTTAAACGGTTCGGGCGCAAAGCGGTTATTGGGGAATGCATCGGTAAAAGGAACTTACACGCTTACTTCACCAGCAACGCTCAACAGCAATGGTTTCAACTTAACAAACCCTTAAAAAAATCAACAAACATAAAAATCATGAAAACTTCATCACTATTCTCCTTAGACTTTAAGGATCTCGGAAAAGGACTTTTAGTTGCCGTTGGCGGGGCTGTAATTGCCGCCATTGAAACCAGTATAGAGGCAGGCTCATTAATCTTAAACTTGAAAGCCATTGGCGGCGTTGCCTTAGCAGCGGGGTTATCGTACCTGGTAAAAAATCTTTTTACCCCTGCTCAAACCGTTACCCCGGCACAATAGGAAGTTAAAAGCGAAAAGGCGAAAGCGGATTAAGTGGAATTCCTGTGGATCAGGGCTACGGATTTAATTAATAGTTTTCTCAAAATATATCTTTTTGAATCGATTGATAAATATTGGATCGGATATAATCTTTTTTACTGTCAAATCTGCCCCGTATTTGGAAAGATGATTATCATCGAACTCATAAGGATCAAAACCAGGGCTTATTTTTGGAATTTCTTTTCTATAATAAACATCTATATAATAAGGTTTGAGTTTTTCTTTTAAAAAATCGTTGAAAACTGCGGCCTTCTTATTTGAATAAATATCGGTTAAATCAGTATTACTCTCCATCCCTTTTGCGATAATTGAGGGGAAAGGTATTGTGTAAACATTAGTTTGTCCAATTATTATTACTGGTATATCCAGAGTTTTTAAATAGCTGGTTACTTGTAATAACGGTTCCACAATCTCTTCTTGGGGATCTATATACCAGCTTCCACCCAAAATAACTCCATCAATATGTTTTTTATTTTTTATCAAAAATTCATAAAAAATATAATGGTACAGTTGATGATGAAATTCAGAAGGCCCATTTTTCGTAAGAAAAGGAAATGCAGTAGATGCCGTTGCCTGCAACAAGTTAATATTATGAGCGGCAAACTGCTCCCTCAGGGAGGCTGACAAACTTGCAGCATGACTGTCGCCCATGAGTAATATATTTTTTTTGGTACTGTCTATTTTTAAACAATCCCTTCGTATGAATTTATTAAAATCCTCATTGCCGTCGCTCTCCACAAAACAACAATCAGTGCTAAACTGTTCTTTTATTTCTCTTTCATGTTTGTTTTTGTAATCAGCCATGTCTAAAATTTTTTCTTTAAAATTCGGATCAAAATTACTTAACAGGGTGGTAGACAGTACCAAAACAGCCAGGGTTAGAATTATGGGAATACTTGTCTTGAATTTAATTGACTCGATAAACGTATAACTTAAATAGGCGAATAAAAACGACAAAGTTATTATCCCTATAACCGTTATTGCATTGAATTGAAAACCCAGATACCGGGCAAATACGATCAAAGGCCAGTGCCATAAGTATAGCGAGTATGATATCCTGCCGGTTAATTGTACTGCGCTGTTTTGTAAAATGTGATAACTGCTTTGATTTAAAACAATTATACCGAAGGTGGCTATTACCGGAATCAAAGTGTATAGGCCCGGCCATAACATGCTATCGTTGAGTAAAACGGCTGATAAAAATATTGCCGCATAACAAGCGATAAGCCCCCATTTATTTTGAATGACGAACTTCTTTTCCACCATCAACGCTAAACCGCCGGCCAACAGCTCCCAGGTGCGGGTTGGCAATAAATAAAAGGACGCGGTGGCCGATCTGTACGTCCAGAAGATTGCCACGCAGCACAACAGGAAAGCGGAAACGCCAATTAAAGCAGCTACATACTTTCTTTTTTTAAATACTTTAAACAGCGACCAAATGATAATAGGATAAATAATATAAAATTGCCATTCGACCGATAAAGACCAAGTGTGTAAAAAAATATTGTTTTCGGATGCCGGTTCAAAGTAGCCGGCATTCTTCCAGTAGGAAATATTGGAATAGAACAGCAAGCTTGATGTGGCATTTTTTTCGTTAACCTTATATTCATTGGGGAGGTAGAAGAAATAGCCGACGATTGTTACTATCAGAGTTAGAAACACCAGGGCAGGCACTATACGTTTTACTCTTTTACCCCAAAAATTGAGCACTGAGAATTCGTTTTTTTCGATTCCATCAAAAATTATTCGTGTCATTAAATAGCCCGATATGACAAAGAATACGTCGACGCCGATAAACCCGCCAGAGCAATAGGGTATTCTTAAATGGAAGAGCAGCACACTAATTACTGCGACGGATCTTAAAGCGTTGATGTCGTACCTAAACTTAGTCATGATTCATAAAGGAAAAATACTGATTTGTGAGTTCGGTATTTAAGCTGAAAGGCGAAAATACTAATGAACCAATCAACCAATGAACTATTAAACTAAAATTATGCAATTAAGCGAAAATGGATTTAAAATAATCAAAAACTTCGAGGGGCTTCGTCTTGCGGCCTATCGGGATGTTGCCGGCGTTTGGACAATTGGTTTTGGGTCTACCCGGTACCATGATGGAAAACAAGTAAAGCCAGGGGATGTACTTACCGGGGAAGTACAGGCTGATGCCTTGTTCCGAAATACGCTCGGTCAGTATGAAGATGCCGTTAACCAATCGGCAAAGGCGCCCCTAACTCAAAACCAGTTTGATGCCCTGGTATCTTTTACCTATAATGAGGGTACAGGCGCACTCAAAGAATCAACTCTTTTGATAAAACTCAACGAAAAAAATTACAATGAAGCTGCCGCCCATTTTTTAGCATGGGATAAGATCACTGATCCAAAAACCGGTAAAAAAGTAGTATTAGAAACACTGGTACAGCGCCGTGAAGAAGAAAGAAAATTATTTTTAACTGCATGAGCATTTTAAAAATCGATGGAATCAAAAAAACTTAAATCGGTGAAATCAAAAAAATATGGATACACACTCAATAAACCAAATCGCTTTGCTCCACCCTATCGCCAGGGTTGATTGCACCAATGCCTGGACCGAAGCACAGGCTGCTATGCCGCCAAATGTTAAAGTGCAGGTTGGCGAATCACTGCGCAGTTTTGAAAGGACTGACGCGCTTTATAAACTGGGCCGCACAGTGATAAATCCTGATGGGAAGTCGGCCAGTAAACCCATGGGCGATATTGTAAGCTGGGCGAAAGCCGGTTTATCATGGCATGATTGGGGGCTGGCTTTTGATATGACCATGACCACCAGCGGAAAAGAAGATTGGGCCGTTGGGCCAAACTGGATGAAGGTTGTTGAAATTATGAAAAAACACGGCTGGAATTGGGGAGGTGATTTCCCGAAAGGAAAAGAAGATGATCCTCACTTTGAAAAGAAATATAACCAGACCTTAAACGGGCTAATGACATTACACCACGCCGGGAAGTTTATACCCGGCACACAATATTTACAATTTGAATAATCATGACTGCTATTGAGCATACTGAATTAAAAGGGATTACCATAAGAAACATGATTGTGACGGTAATCAGTACTGCCAGCATTGTAGCATCGGTGATGACCACATACTACGGTTTGAAAAATGATATAATGGAGATAAAAAGCACCCAGGAAACAGAGACCAGGATCAATAATATCCGCATAAAAATGCTGGAAGGCCAGGTATCACTTTTACAGGCTGAAATAACAACAGTAAAGGACCATAAAAAATAAAAACATGAAAAAATTATTACTATTATCATTATTGATAGCCGGCTGCGGATCGTCTTACTATGCGAAGCGCGATATTAAACGCCTGGATGGCTTGTCCTTGCAATACCCAAATGAATTTGCAAAATTATCAAACATGCTTAACCCCTGTTTCACCGGTGCTGCAAAAAGCGATACGGCGATAAAGCATATAAGCGACACAATAATTACTGCCGGGATAGAACGGCTTGTGGCCGGCAGCCCCGGTAAGCCTGACACCCTGTACCTCGCGGGTAAGACGATCAGAAATAATATTTATACCACTATTCATGATACGGTGATGGATAACCGGGCGCTAAACGCTTCTACTGTAATTGCTAAATCTGCAGCTGATAGCCTTATCATTATAAAAACCAAAAATATAGAATTAAGGGCGGACGAGAGCAGTTTAATTAAATGGATAATTAGTTTAGCGGTTGTTTTACTTTCCGTTTTAGGGTTCAGCGTTTACAAGTTTTTTAGTGGCGGGGCGATTTTCGGAACTGTGAAGAACCTTATATAGTAATAAGTATACTCCTGCAGTCATTGAAAAGAAAGGTGCCCAGGAGCAGATTCGAACTGCCACATCCTTGCGAATGCCACCCCCTCAAAGTGGTGCGTCTACCAATTTCGCCACCTGGGCTTTTTTTTAGTACAAAGTCTTAAATAGGATGTGCCCGAAGAGAGACTCGAACTCTCAAGAGACAATTCTCAACGGCTTCTGAGACCGCAACGTTTACCAATTTCGCCATCCGGGCTTTATTAAAGTATGCGATGTTAGATTTGGGACAAAGGCTATTTCAAATCTCATATCTAACATTTCACATCTAACAAGCTGCAAATATAATTTTTTAAAGTAAACGCCATCTAAAATAAATATAAAAACCAGCTGGTACTTTGTAAAAGGCAATGTAAAGCGTAAATTCGGAAATCAATTAATAAACCATGCTCAAAAAATTAGGAATTACTTTGCTGATTGCCTTGTCAACCGGCTTTGTTGTATTAGCTCAAAAAGCAGATGCCATACTTGGTCAATGGGTTAACCCCAATGGTCAGGACCACATCCTGATCTATAAAAAAGGGAACAAATATTTTGGAAAACTCGATTGGATCAAGTTCCCTAATGATGAGCAAGGCAAACCAAAAACCGATAAAAATAATCCCGACCAAGCATTGCAGTCCCGCCCTGATCTTGGGCTTGAATTATTAAAAGATTTTACTTTCGACGGGGATATTTGGGATGACGGTACCATTTACGATCCCAAAAATGGTAAAACCTACAGCTGTAAAATGACACTGGATGGTAATAACCTCAGAATACGTGGCTATGTTTTATTCTCCCTATTTGGGCGCACCGAAGTTTGGACAAGGTTAAAATGAAGATGAACAACTTAAAGTACCCTGCCTTTTTATTGTTGATAGTTTTATTTGCAAATGTTTTAAAAGCCCAAACAGTTTCCATTTTACAACAAGGCAAACCCACGAGCATCCGTGGGCTTTCTGTTGTTGACGATAGCGTTGCCTGGATCAGCGGCAGCAAAGGCAATATTGCCATTACCCGCAATGGTGGTAAAAACTGGGATTGGCAACAAGTAAAAGGATTTGAAAAAGCTGATTTCCGGGATATTGAAGCCTTTTCGGATAAGGAAGCAATCATCATGAGTTCCGGCACCCCTGCATTGATATTAAAAACCACCGACGGCGGCATAAACTGGCAGGTAAAATACCGCAATACTGATACTGCTTATTTTTTTGATGCGATGGATTTTGCCGACAAAAAGCATGGTTATATCCTGGGCGACCCCATCAATAATAAGTTTGTGTTAATGGAAACGAAGGATGGTGGTGAAAGCTGGAATGTGTTCAAAAACCGCCCTGATGCATTACCCGGGGAGGCTGCTTTTGCGGCAAGCGGAACGTGCCTAAGAGCCTGGAACGATAAAATATCTATTGCCAGTGGAGGCATCCATAGTCGTACGCTAATGTATTTTACCGATTCAAAGAAAAAAAATAACGAATGGGTTATTGATGATTTGCCTATTTTAAAAGGTAAGTCAAGTCAGGGAGCATTTTCATTTGCATGCGATAAAAGTGGCACCTGGATCTTTGTTGGAGGCGATTATTCACATGATATACTTAAGGATTCCGTAGCCTGTTATATAAAAGACGGAAGTTATGCTGATCATTTCTTTATTCCTAAACAAGGTCCGTCAGGTTTTCAATCATGCGTTGAATATATTTCAGGCAATATTTTCCTTTCCACCGGCACTCCAGGCAGCAACATTACCACCGATGGCGGTAAAACATGGTCGAAAATTGACGGCACCAGCTTTAACGTTTGCCGTAAGGCAAAACATGGAAAGCTTGTTTTGTTGGCCGGAAATGGCGGCAAAATAGGTGTTTTAAAAATGTAGAAGATTGACAATTAAGTGCTTAATAAGGCTTAAAAATAAATTAAAATAAGCCTTGCACACCAAATTGAATAATCCTATATTTGCACCACTTTAAACGGAAGGGTTTAAAGTACGATTCCGTAGCTCAGCTGGTAGAGCATAACACTTTTAATGTTGGGGTCCTGGGTTCGAATCCCAGCGGGATCACATTTGTAATATAGGAGGAAATAAACACCCTCCTTTTTTTATACCTAATAAGTTTCACAACTACTTCATAATCAATATACTAAGTATAAACACAAATAAATAAAGCCATTTTTATTTTGTAATATCAATAAAATTATCGATAATTATTTTGTAATAATAACAAACATATTACTAATAATACCAAATGATAACAAGGCTTACGCTACCTATTCGCTACCAAGCGTTTTTTATGGTAGCGAACTTGAATTACATTTATAAAAAAAGCAATTATGGCAAGAGTATCAATCTATTTAAGAACAGACAGGTTAGATTCCTTCGGGAGAGCGCCTATACAGATTAAGGTATGGGAGGGTAAAAAACCACCGTATTATCACAAGGTCACCAACGTTAATGTTGATCCTGCATTGTGGGATGAGGAAATATGCGAGGTATTGTCACCACATGTAAACGCGGCACTTATTAATAGGAAGATCAGGATGGATAGATTAAAGGTCGACCAGGCACTTCTTGATATGGATATGGCCGGTGTTGATTTTAGTAAGGACTACCTGAGAAGAAACCTGCAGGGCCATGATGATAAAAGCGTGTATGACTTTTGGGACGGCATTATCATCGATAGGAAAGGCACAATTTCACCTGGCACAATGCGGAACTTCGTAACTGAACTCAGTAAGATAAAACAGTTTAAACCAACACTGTATTTTAGTGAGATAACACTTGGTTTCCTGGAACGGTATGAAAGCTGGATGAAATCTGAGCGTGGTAATAAGCCAAACACCATAGAAAAAACAATGAAGAAGTTTCAGTATGTTATTGAACGTGCAAACAAAACTATCGGCGTAAACTGTAAGTCTTTCCAACTATATAAGAAGCCGCACGAAAACACCAGGCGTAATGTGCTCGACCTGGTTACCATCGATAAGATGATAGCCGTACTGTACAAAAATGTTTTAGACAAGGAACAACATGACGTACTTGCTATATTCTTACTACAGGCGCTAACTGGACTAAGGTTTGGTGACGCTGTTAGGTTTAACAAGCGTGAATTTGTACGTGGTGGTAATATCATTATCAATACAGGTAAAACTGGCGAACCGGTGTATATCCCTATTGTTGGCCGGTTACAAGAATTATTAGAATATCAGCATTACGCTTTTACTGGTATGGAATTGTATAATGCAAATCGTCACCTTAAATCTATACAGTTACAATTTAGCATACCATTCATATTATCAACCCACATAGCCGTTCACACGTTCTGTACTACAGCCCTGGAATTAGGAATGTCAATAGAGATTATAGCTAAGATCAGGGGGCATAAAAATATTAGAACCACCCAAATCTATACACACGTTACAAATGCCCATATAGAGCGCGAAATGCTTAAAGCCTGGGGAACACCGGTAAAACTAAAAATCGCATTATAAAAGACTACTTCAATTCCAACCTATACCTGCCCCTTATAAATTCAGCATAAAATTCCCCATAAGATGTTGCCTGTTTAAATTGCTGCCAGATTTGAACGGGCACATCTTTATGAATGTACTCCCTCCCTTTTAGTCCAACAATTAAATAGCCGGACTGCCCATCACAACTATAATAATTTGCGCTGGTAACAAATGAACTTTGACCAGTATTTGCAGAATCAACTAAATCGAATGTCGCACCGTGTACATCAGTTATTGCCTCATCATAACTGGTAAATGTAGCAGGTACATTGCTGCAGTTTGCATGATGACAACCAAAACATGGCAGCAATGCAATAAGTACTATGTATAATAGTATTTTCATTTATGGTTTAAATTGCTCTCAAGGCTTGTAATCTTTATGGTATTTGCGTGTGATATCTTTAGCGGAAAAAACCGTCTGATTCATATCAAATATTGAGTCAACATATTTATGATTGGTAGTGTCAGGAAAAAGTTTTTGGTAGTCACTAAGTGGCTCCCCATTTTCAGCAGGAACAAAATAAACCAAACAAATCGAATCATAATCACAAACAGAAATTAACCTGGTCCCATTTTTTAAAGAAGTTATTTTTATAACATTGTCATAAGTTTCCTTTCTTGAAATATTAGTTAATGGACCGGTCAGGTATGTAATTATCGAATCATCTTTCCGGATTGTTTGACCAGCGCCAACTATAAACGACTGTCCCATTTCCGAATTTTCACCGTCGAAAAACCATACATTATTTTTTTGAAATTCAATTTTAGTATTGGTTGTTACTTTTTTAGGGTTATTATATTTTGATATTGAACCCCCAAATGTTACCTCATTTTGGTTTGTTGTAACATCATACTCTTTGTTGTCCTTACCTCTATAGTACAAAAACAAAAATATTGCAATAAAAGGCAGCAATGACAAAACACCGACTATATCCTTTTTTTTCATATAGATACATGTATGAGATTACCACTTTGAATCGCAACAACACCAACCAAAAAAACCATCCAGGTAAACAATCGAAGCATAAATATTGCGATTAAGATTTAAACCGCTAATGTATTAAATCTATTTCGTTTTGTTAACATACATGACAACGATATATTTTGATAGCTGTGCCATTTTTGACCGTGGTAGACAAAAAGCACATTGCAATCCAGTTAGGCCAAACCGTTAGGCGTTTACGCACTGAAAGGCAATGGTCAATGCAAAAGCTTGCTACTATAGCCGAGATTGAGAAGACCCAAGTTTTTAGGATCGAACACGGAAAATTCGACGTAAAACTTTCAACACTGTACACACTTGCAGAAGCGTTGAATGTGGATGTAAGAGAACTATTAAAAACTAATAACTCTTAATAATTTCAAGCATTAACATTAGGATAATTCACTAAATTAGATCAAAAAAAATTTATGGAACCCTTGCCTCCAGATGATTGGTCTATACCTCCCGACTATAAAGCAAAACTTACCTTAGAGGATTCCAAGTTTATATTTGAACAAGCGTCAAAAGCTTTTGATGATACAATTGAAACAAGTAAAAAAATTCTGGACAGAAGCACAACGTTATTAACGCTAATTTCTGGTGTGCTTATTGCACTTGTAACTTATTGTGTGAAAAAATGGGATACAGCCGCCACATTCGACAGTCTTTTAATTGCAGCAATCCTTGCAGTAATTTACTTTTTTTGGGTGGGGGTATTTTTTGTCTTCCCAAACATTAAACCAAACGATTATACATTACCAGGCACTCAACCAAAGAAATACTTTGTCGATAAATTATTTAACGTTAATCCGCCATCAAAAGGAAGGATTTTATTTCTTTATATTATTGAAATTAAGAACCTGCAGCAAGGAATAACTTACAACAGGACTGTAAACGAGAAAAGATGGCGATATTATAAAACATCTTTAAACCTTGTGTTTATATCCCCAATAGTAATTACAACAATTTATTTATTAACAAATCTGATTTACAAATAGCTTATGAGTCACTTTCATAACCTTTATCATTTGTATCAATTTCCAAACTTTCATCTATTTTATATATTTTATTATAGATTGTCTCATATAATTTACTTATAATTATCAAATGTTCCCTTGAAAACGCGCTTTGGCGTATTTTGTCTAAAGCATTTCGAGCTGATTGATATTCTTTATTCATGAAATGAAATTTAACCCAATTAATATATTCCAATTGAGTTATGTCACGGTCTGCATAATGTTGTAATCCATCAAAAAGCCGGGCCAAGTCACGAGCCTCACTTCCAACTAAATACGACCCAATATCATTAGTAGGAAAGTTATCATCTGGAAAAATGTCTCCTTCTTGATCTGCTGGCTTGCCTTTTTTAGGTTTTTCTTTACCACCTTTTCCTTCACCATCTTTTGCTTTAGCGTCATCCGGTTCGTTGTCCATTGTAATAGAAATAAATTACTAATAAAACTAATAACTTATTGCCTGAAAACCAAATCATTAAAAAAAATCATAGGTGGATATTATTTTAACCGCTTGGCTACAATTTTAATACCTGCGGCCCCTTCGCCTTCACCGCATAAAATCCCCACCCCACCCCCTTGCAATATCCACCCTTTTACTAACTTAGCATCCTTACTAAACCGGGACGCTGCCAATGTCAGAAGACCAGAAGAAACAACTTGAACAACAACTTTGGAACATCGCGAATACCCTGCGCGGTAAAATGGATGCAGATGAGTTCCGCGACTATATATTAGGCTTTATATTTTACAAATACCTGTCCGAAAAAATGCACCTGTATGCCAATGAAATTTTAAAACAGGACGGCATAAAGTACGAAGACATAAAAGAAAGTACGGCTGACGGTAAAGCCTATTTAACGGCAATCCACGAAGAAGCTTTAATAAAGTTGGGCTATTTTTTAAAGCCTTCGGAGTTATTTAGTGAGATAGCCAAGCGCGGTAATGCAGCAGCAGAAGATGAAGAAGCTGTATCAAAAAGCAATTTCATTTTGGGCGACCTGGCGAAGATCCTCGCCAATATTGAGCAAAGTACAATGGGTACAGATAGCCAGGATGAGTTTGATAACCTGTTTGAAGACCTCGACCTTACTTCAACTAAATTAGGCCGTACCGAATCTGCAAAAAATAGTTTGATTGCAAAAGTATTGGCGCACCTGGATAAAATTGATTTTAAACTTGAAGATGTAAACTCCGATGTATTGGGTGATGCTTACGAATATCTGATAGGCAAATTTGCAAGTGGCGCAGGTAAAACAGCCGGGGAGTTTTATACACCACAGGAAGTTAGCCGGATATTAGCTAAACTGGTAACCACTGGCAAAACCAAACTCAAATCAGTATATGATCCTACATGCGGCTCAGGTTCGTTATTATTACGTGTAGCCAAAGAAGTGAAAGAGGTAGGCAAGTTTTACGGCCAAGAAATGAACCGTACCACCTACAACCTGGCGCGAATGAACATGATACTGCATGATGTACATTACAGCCGGTTTGATATTCGCCAGGAAGACACCCTGGAGCAGCCGCAGCACCTCGGCCAGGAGTTTGAGGCCATAGTAGCAAACCCACCCTTCTCCGCACATTGGAGCGCAAGCACATTGCACATGAGCGATGACAGGTTTAGCCAATACGGTAGGCTGGCCCCAAAATCTACAGCCGACTTCGCCTTTGTGCAGCACATGGTACACCACCTGGCCGATAACGGAACAATGGCCGTAGTAGTGGCGCACGGGGTGCTGTTTAGAGGGGGCGCGGAAGGGCATATCCGCCAATACCTTATAGAAGAAAAAAACTATTTGGACGCTGTTATAGGCCTACCGCCAAACTTGTTTTATGGTACTTCTATCCCCACCGCTATCCTGGTATTTAAAAGATGCAGGGAGCAGCCCAATGATGTTTTATTTATTGATGCAAGCAGTGGGTTTGAAAAAGTAGGTAATCAAAATGTATTGCAGGATGAGCATATCGATCTAATCATATCCACGTACAGGCAAAGAGAAACTATAGATAAATACAGCTACCTGGCAAAGCTGAATGAAATAAAAGAAAACGATTATAACCTTAATATCCCCAGGTATGTTGACACATTTGAGCAGGAAGAAGTAATTGATTTAGACGCCATTGCAAGGGAATTACAAGATGTTGATGATGAGATTAAAGAAACTAATTTAACTATCGCAGATTTTTGTAAACAGTTAGGAATTAAACAGCCATTTTAATTTATGGAAAAAGTAACGGTCGTTCCAAAATTAAGATTCCCCGAATTTTCAGAGGATTGGGAGGTGAGCAGGTTGGATAACTTTATTCTATTTCAAGCAGGATATGCTTTTGATAGCGCTGATATGCTAAATGAACCATCTAATTATCAATTGATTAAGATGTCAAACGTTTATCAAAGTCAATTAAGTTTGGATAGAAATGCAACTTATTGGGATTTTATTTCTGAAAAAATCAGAAAGTTTATTTTGATGGACGGCGATACCGTTTTGACTTTAACTGGAACTGTTGGAAAAAGGGACTATGGTTATTCAGTAATAATTAAGGAAAGCAATAAATACTTATTGAATCAAAGGCTGGTAAGACTTAGATCAAAGAACTTCGCCTCAGATTCAAATTTCATTTGTATGATTGCAAGTACAGAAAGATTTTTGTACCATTTTTTTTCCAACTCTAAAGGTGGTACAGGCAATCAAAGCAACGTGAGCGTCGATGATTTAAAATCCATTCTGTTACCATTCCCTAAATTAATTGAGCAACAAAAAATTGCCGCCTTCCTCACCGCAGTTGATGATAAAATTCAACAACTCACCCACAAAAAAGCTCTGCTCGAAAAATATAAAAAGGGTGTAAGCCAAAAGTTATTTAACCAGGAAATACGCTTTAAAGATGATGATGCGAATGAATATCCAGCCTGGGAAGTAAGAAGTTTGGGCGAGATGTTAATTGAAAGTCGTTTAGGTGGTAATTATTCCAATTCCGAAACTAAAACAGATTTTCCATTAATTAAAATGGGGAATTTAGGTAGAGGAAAGTTCAATTTAAATAAAATTGAATTTATAGAAGACGGTCAGGAAATCAATTTTAAAGATAAGATATGTTTTGGCGATTTATTTTTTAATACAAGAAATACTTTAGATTTAGTTGGTAAAGTAGCCGTCTGGAAAAACGAATTGAATGAAGCATATTACAATTCAAATTTGATGTTTATGAAGTTTCAAAATAATTTTTTTATGAATTATTTATTTAACTCATACCATGGCCTCAAATCACTTAAGTCAATTGCGACCGGTACAACAAGTGTGGCAGCTATCTATACTAAAGATTTATTCAAATTGCATTTTTCAGTACCCAGTGTTGATGAACAAAAGAAGATAGCAGATTTTTTAAGCGTATTAGATCAAAAAATCGACTTAATAAATATTCAACTCCAAAAAACCCAATCCTTCAAAAAAGGTCTCTTACAACAAATGTTTGTTTAAAATTTAACCCTTATCAAAAAAAATGGCAAAACCCTTACACTGCTACAACTACGATGCTCAATTAAAAGCAACCTTAAAACACATGGCCGGTTATCCGCAGCTATTACCTTTTATAGGCAATGCATGGGAGCAACAAATCAGCAGAGTATTATTTGTTGCTGAAAGCCATTATTTACCAGAAACAAGCAATGGAAAAAGCAACAGCGAAACATGGTACAATAATGATGCATCATTTTTAAATCCTACTGAAATTGGGTGGTCACACACCAGGGGGGTGGTTACCGCTGCCGACCAATATGCTGTTGATAAAAAGCATTTCGCCAAAGGGCATTCCATATTTTATAATTTAAAAAAGGCAATTTTTGAGGCCTGGAAAATAAAAAATACAGGCCAAACACTGTTTCAACATTTTGGGTATTACAATTATTTCCAACGCCCTGCCGAAATAACAGGAAAGTCTATTATAAATGCAGGCCTTGATAACCGGATAGCTTATTATACGATCAAAGCAATAGCAGAAAGCACAAAGCCAACTACAATAATTTTTGTAAGTAAAAAAGCTTATAACAGTTTTGGTTATTGGCGCAGGCAAGAAATGGATAGAGT
>Ga0207028_1132_pt1 | contig 16361 bp, 9 predicted proteins | sample Alteio_BWMinCont_41_FD_153287 | JGI IMG/M metagenome (GOLD analysis project Ga0207028, IMG submission 153287) | Enriched cells from forest soil in Barre Woods Harvard Forest LTER site, Petersham, Massachusetts, United States -... | ecosystem: Environmental > Terrestrial > Soil > Temperate forest >... | reverse complement strand
ACTTACACTTTTTCTGGCCGTATTTCCGGCGGAAGACGAGCCGCACAAGGCGATGACCGTGGTGAAGGTTGTGGGTGGAACGGCGGTGATGATCGGGGCGGGGATCGTGTTGTTTCTCATCGCAAGACACAAGGCGCACAAGCTGTCAAAGACGGCGGCGAGCAGCGCAGTGCTGCAGCGCGAAGATCGCTTGTTGTGAAGAGAGTGCGCGAGCCGAGTCGAAGCGAACTTGCGTCAGGGTCTTTGCGGATGTAATGCTCGAGACATGAAGGGATTGCGGCAGGCGGTTTTAGGGCTGTTGATGGCCAGTTGTCTGGCGGGCACTGCACAGGAGAAGGGATACTGGCGCGCGGCGAGTGCGACGGCGGTGTCGATCACCGGCGACATCACAATTTCAGATGCGAAGGTCACAATGAACTTTGCCAGTTTTCCCGTTGCGCAAATACGCAAGCTGGAAGCTGCGGAAATCGGCGCGGTGTTCGACGCGGATGTCAATGCCAGCGGCAGCGCAAATCTCTACAGGCTGAACATCCCGGGTTCGAGGAGGTTCCTGCGCCACAACACCCTCTGCGGAACAGAGGATGTGCAGTGGATGATCACGTATGTCCTCAACAGGACCTTCGGGTTGCTTTCTTTTCCGGGTCGAGCGAGCCGGTGTTGCAGTTTGACTCTCTCCGAAACTCGACCAGTCTCTGCGGCACGTTTTCTTATGCGCGCTGAGCGGCGAGCGGGCCCGGCGTAGCGGTCACTTCCCTGCCCTCGATGAACACGCGCGGACGGGCAGGCGCGGCGATAAAGTAGGCAAGCTCGCGATAATCTCCGAATTCATGAATGAGGAAATCGGCTCTTTTCCCGGCTTCCAGAGAGCCGACGGTTGTTCCGAGACCGAGGCTCCAGGCGGCATTGATGGTGGCTGCCGAGAGTGCCTCCGCGGGTGAAAGACCCATCTGGATGCAGGCAAGCGAGAGCATGAATGGCATGGACGGCACGGGCGATGAGCCGGGATTGAAGTCCGTGGCCAGGACGATGGCGAGGCCGAGTTCGACCATCTTGCGCGCGGGGGGATACTGGGTGCGGCCCAGTGCGAAGACCGATCCCGGCAGAAGAACCGGCTGCACGCCAGCATCGCGCAACTGGAGCAGCGTTTCTTCGGTCGCGGTTTCGAGGTGATCGGCGGTGGCGGCGCCCAGTTCGGCGGCCAGGGACGCGCCGGTGCCGAGACGAAACTGCTCCGCGTGGACACGCAGCCCGAGGCCGTGCTGCTTAGCGGCGGTGAGGACGGCGCGGGTTTCGGCGACGGTGAAGGCGTGATCGTCGCAGAACGCGTCGCAATAGCGTGCGAGGCCAGCGGATGCAACTTCAGGGATGAGCTCTTCGGCAATCGAGCGAATGTACGCGGTGCGGTGATCGGCATATTCCGGCGGGACCGTGTGCGCGGCCAGCAAAGTGGGAACTATGCGAGCGGGACCTTCCTGATCGAGGCGGGCAAGAACGCGGAGCATGCGCAGTTCTGTGTCGCGGTTGAGACCGTAGCCAGACTTGGCTTCAAGTGTCGTGGTGCCTCCGCGCAGCATCCTATCGCGATGGCGACGTGCGGCGGCGAGCAATTCATCTTCAGTTGCGGCCCGGGTCAGCTTGACGGTGCGGAGAATGCCGCCGCCGGCCGCGGCGATCTGCTGATAGGTAGCGCCGGCGATGCGCTGTTCGAATTCGTCGGCGCGGTTGCCGGCGAAGACTAAATGGGTGTGCGCATCGATGAAGCCCGGTGTCACACAACGCTGTTCCGCATCGACCACTGTCGCGTTGGGCGGGATTTTGGATTTAAGTTCGGAGTATCGACCGGCTGCGGCGATGCGGCCGTTTTCGATGAGAACGGCGGCGGCGTCGATGATGGCGAGGTCATTCAATTCGGCGCCCACGCGCGGACGTGCGGGGCCGGCGAGCGTGACGAGTTGGCCGATGTTGACGATGCAGTAAATCATTTGGTTCGTAATTTGAGGTTGGATCGATCCCAGGTCTCAGAAACGAGACCTGGGGCACCCCGATGTTGACTATGTTATTTGCCAGGCATGGGAATATGGATACCGCGGTCGCGGGCGGTCTGGCGGGCAAGTTCGTAACCAGCGTCGGCATGGCGGGCAACGCCGAGGCCGGGATCGTTGTTGAGCACGCGGGCAATGCGACGTGATGCGCTATCGGTGCCGTCGGCTACGGTCACTTGGCCGGCGTGCAGGGAATAGCCCATGCCTACGCCGCCGCCATGATGGAAGCTCACCCAGGTCGCGCCGGAGGCGGTGTTGAGCAGCGCATTCAGTACCGGCCAGTCGGCTACGGCATCGGAGCCGTCGAGCATCTTTTCAGTTTCGCGATAGGGGCTGGCGACGGAGCCGGTGTCGAGATGATCGCGGCCGATCGCGATGGGCGCTGAGATCTCCCCCTTGCGCACTAACTCGTTGATGGCGAGACCCATCATGGCGCGCTCGCCGTAACCAAGCCAGCAGATGCGCGCGGGCAGACCCTGGAACGCGAATCGGCCTCGCGCCAGGCGCAGCCAACGGGTAAGGATTTCGTTTTCGGGGAACAATTCGAGTGCCAGTTCATCAGTGCGATCGATATCACGCGGATCGCCGGAGAGAGCGACCCAACGGAAGGGGCCGGCGCCGGTGCAGAATAACGGACGGATGTATTCGGGCACGAACCCGGGAATGAGGAAAGCATCGGCACAGCCTGCGTCGAAGGCAAAGCGACGAATGTTGTTGCCGTAGTCGAAGGCCACGACTCCTGCACGCTGCAAGGCAAGCATGGCATCGACGTGCACCACCATCGATGCCGTGGAACGGCGGACATATTCTTCGGGGTCGCGGGCGCGCAGATCGGCTGCCTGTGCCACTGTGAGTCCCTGGGGGATGTAGCCATTAAGGGGATCGTGGGCACTGGTCTGATCCGTCACCACGTCGACATGCACGCCGCGGCGCACGATTTCCGGCAGGACATCGGCACAATTGCCCACCATGCCTAAGGACAAGGCACGCTTCTCGCGCCGCGCTGACTCACAAAGGGACAAGGCTTCGTCAAGATCTTCTGTGAGTTGATCGCAATAGCGAGTGTCGACGCGGCGCTGGATGCGGGAGCGCTCGACGTCGACGGCCAACACTACACCACCATTCAGCGTGACCGATAGAGGCTGGGCGCCGCCCATGCCGCCCATGCCGCCGGTGACCACCAATTTGCCCGCGAGGGTTCCGCCGAAGTGTCGCTCGGCGAGTGCGGCGAAGGTCTGGAAGGTGCCCTGCAGAATGCCTTGTGTGCCGATGTAGATCCAGCTTCCCGCGGTCATCTGGCCGTACAGGAGGATCGCCATGCTCACAAGCACGTCGTAAGCGCTGCGCACCGTGGTTCCCGCCTGGCCGAGCACCGCCACCACGGTTCCCGCCAACCCGTAAGAGACGATCGCGACCCATGGTGTCCGGTGGCGCGAATGAATCCATCCGAAGGCCGGCGGAAGGTAGTGATCAAGCCCCGCCACAAACGGCAGCCGCGATGTCGAGGACAGATATGCAGCCGCGCCGCCGACAGCGTTCAGTCCCACCAGCAACGCAATCGGCGCCAGCACCCAACCGAGGCCAAGGCGCGCACTCAACACATGGATGCCGTTCACAAATCCATCCGGCCCACCCACCGCGTCGCTGGGAAGCGAAACGAGCAGCGCGGTCGTACCCGAGATATAGCCGATCGCGAGTACACTGCCGCCCACAAGAATGGCCCACGGAATCACGCGCCGCGGGTTCTCGATCTCATCACCCATCGCCGATCCGGCTTCCACTCCGCCGAACGCAAAGAAGATGCTGGACCAGAAAACCGCATTGCCCAGACTCCAGTGCGGCATCAGCGCAGCGGCAGTAAAATGTATCGCCGGACCAAAGCGCGCATACGACGCGACGGCCAGCAGTATAAGCGCACTCAATGGCAGCAGGCCGCCCAGCGAGCTGATGTTGTTGAGCCACTTGCCAACGTTCACGCCGCGAATGTTTAACAGCGTGATAATGGTGAGCCACACAACTGAGAAGGTGAGGTAATACCAGGATTCCCCGGCCAGTGCGCGCCCCCGCGCCCCAAAGGCGAACAGAGTCGATGCCGCGCCGAAATACAGCACACCGGAAAAATAAGGAAGGTTGCTCATCCAGTAAGCCCACGAGGCGATAAAACCGGGTCCATGACCGAAAGCCTCACGCGTCCACACGTAGAGCCCGCCCTCTTCAGGATGTCGCGAAGAGAGTTCCATCACACTCGCGGCGAGCGGGATAAAGAAGCAGACCAGCGCCGCGACCCACACTACCAGAATGCTCGGCCCCGCGGCCGCAGCCATCGCCGTCCAGCGGACGCTTAGTCCACTGACCACGTAGAACAGGACAAGATCACGAAATCGGATGCCTCGTTTGAGGGCGGGTATGGCGGGCATGTACGGCGGAGCATACCAGACCCACACACGCGAGAAAAGTCAAATCGGAAGGGGGTGCCTCAGGTCTTGTCCGCCGCGGCGGATGAGGCCTCGGAAGGTCAGAGGCCCTTGTCCTTCAGTACCACCATTGCCGCGTTGCGTCCATTCACACCGATTACGCTGCCGCCCGGATGGGTGCATGCCCCGCACAGATAAAAGCCCGCCATGGGTGTGCGTGCTGTCAGGCGTTTCTCCCACATGAAAGGCGGCAGGCACTCGCCTTGGAAAATATGTCCACCTGTCAGTCCCACTTTCGTTTCGATGTCGGGCGGCCCCAGCACCTGCGCATCGATCACTGCCGTGCCGATGTTGGAGCAGAACCGGCCCAGCGACCGGAGCGCAAGCTCGCGAACTTCGTTGCGGCGGATGTCCCAGGTTCCGTATGCAAATTTATAAGGCACATATTGCGCGAAGACGCTCATTGTGTGCGTCCCTGCTGGTGCAACCGATGCATCATGCGCGCTCTGAAAATACAGCTCGCACCAAAGATGCTCCGGCAATCCGCCACCGTGCGCAGCCGCGTAACCCGCCTTCCATTCGTCCTTTGTAAGCGGGGCATTGATCTGTCCGTAGTGATGCGGTCCGTTCGTTCCCGGGCGCGCCGTGAAATTCGGCAACTCGTGCAGATGCACGTTGAGTTTCACCGTACACCCCTCGATCGGAATCCGCTCGATGCGCTCCCGCCAGGTCCTGTCGGCCGCTTCGCCCAGGAGCCGTAGCGTTCGTCGCGGGTCGGCGTTACAGATCACGGTGCCCGCCGCGATGAATTCGCCTCCCTCCAGCCGCACTCCTTCGCCGGGAATAATCTGCGCCACAGGAACGCCGGAGATAACCGTCGCACCGGCTTCGCGCGCCGCGTCGCAAAAGTAGAACGAAACCATGCCCATGCCGCCCCGCACATAGCCCCACATTCCCGGCATGCCTCCCAGCCTGCCTGACGCGTGATGAAACCGAATCGAGGCAGTGCCCTTCTCAAACGGGCTGGCGTTGGTTCCGATCACGCCCTGGCCAAGATAGGCCACCTGTAGCCGCTCGTCCTCGACATACCTCTCGACGAATTCGGCCATCGACCAGTCGAACAGCAGAGATCGCGCTTCCTCGTCGTTCCTCAGGCGCTCTTCAATCTGTTCGCGCGTCGGTGCATCGCTCAACCACAGGTCCTCGCTATTCGCCGGGCGAAGCGCGTCGCGTAGCCGGCGGATCACATCCGACATTTCTTGCCAGCCTTCCACATCCCCCCGGGCACAGGGCGTGCACTTCGGCCGCACAGCGTTCATCGTCATCCCACAGTTGAATGCTCGATCCATCAAGGAAGGGAACAAACAATCCGTTTACTGCAGGCGTCCACGTGAACCCGCGCTTCGGCAGCCCAAGCTCTTCGACCACCAGCGGGTGCAGCAGTCCGGCCAGATACGCGCACGGCGACATGCGCACCCCGGGAAAGGGCTCTTCGATGGTGCACGCGCCCCCGACGCGCTGGCGGCTTTCGATCACGAGAACCCTTTGTCCTGCCCGTGCCAGGTAAGCCGCGCAGGCCAGGCCGTTGTGTCCCGCGCCCACGACAATCGCATCCCATTTTTGAGCAGCAAGTTCACGAATCGGCGCAGGCAATCCGATTTCACCCAGCACAGCAGCAGTCGGCGAGCTCATATTCGTACTAAATTACCATTCCGGTGCGGATACCGTTGGCCCGAGCCCCAGCCGGTCGCCATAGCTGTGCTGTCGGTCACGCATGGAAGTGCGGGTCTGGTTGTTATCATGGGACCCGAAAAGCCTGCACGTCTGGCAGTGTCCCAATTTCAGCAAGGAGATTCGAATGTCCGAAGCAGTGAGCGTAATCCCTACCAAAATTTTGGTTCCCATCGACTTCAGCGCATCGTCCCATGCAGCCCTGGATGCTGCCACCGAACTCGCTGAAAAATTTCGTGCCGAACTCTATCTTCTTCACGTCATCCCCGAGTCTCCCGACGTGACTTTGCCGGCGGGCGTGTCCGAGGCTTCCATCATTGACGAGTCGAGAAAGACCGCGGCCGACCACTTTGAGGTCTCTCAGGCGGGATTGAAATCCAGGGGAGTGAAGGCGACCACCAGCGTCGAGGTCGGCGCTGATGTGGCAGGAACCATTCTCGAGGCAGTCGAGCGCGAAAATGCCAACCTGCTCGTTTTCACCACCCATGGGCTTTCTGGATGGTATCCGCAGGTATTTGGGTCCATCGCCGAAAAGCTGGTGAAGCTCGCCGCATGCCCGGTCCTGCTGCTGCGCACGCCCAAGCCCGAAAGCAGCGCCAAAGTGTCCTTAGGCCGCATGATGGAGTGGTGGTAGAAAAACTACAGGTCTAACATGGGGTACCCCAGGTCTCGATTTTGAGACCTGGGATCTGCCTGCTACATTCAGAAACTACATTCAGGGTTCAGTCGCGTCGCCAACCAGTCAGACCTGGGAGTCACACGGCTGCGAGATGCTGCTTCGCCAGCGCATCCGGTTTTGAGACAAGGTAGCTGTCGATGGCCTCTGCCGCTTTGCGTCCCTCGGCGATCGCCCACACCACAAGCGATTGGCCGCGACGCATGTCGCCGGCGGCGAAGATACCCTCCACCGACGTTCGATAATCCGTGGTGTCGACATTCCCTCGCGAATTCACGGCCACACCCAATTCTTCAATCATGCCTGATTGAACCGGCCCCAGAAATCCCATCGCCAGCAGCACGAGATCGACGTCCATCGTAAACTCGGTGCCGCCCATCGGTTCAAACTTCGGCGGCGGACCCACGCGCATCGCGTGCAGCTGCTTCACATTGCCATGCTCATCGCCGGTGAACTTGATGCTGTTGATACTCCAGTCGCGGATGCCGCCCTCTTCGTGAGCGCCTTCGGTGCGCAGTTGCAGTGGCCACATCGGCCAGGGCGTCGACGCGGCACGTGTCGCCGGCGGCTTGGGCATGATTTCGAACTGGTGCACGCTGAGCGGCTTCTGGCGGTGCGTCGTGCCCAGGCAGTCGGCGCCCGTGTCGCCGCCCCCGATGATGACCACCCTCTTGCCTTCGGCGGTGATCGAAATGCCTGCATCCACCGTGTCCCCTTCGCACCGCCGATTCTGCTGGGGCAGAAACTCCATCGCGTAATGAATGCCTTTCAACTCGCGCCCCGGGATATTCAGGTCGCGCGGATGCTCAGCCCCGCCGGCCAAAAGGATGGCGTCGTAATGGCCGGTGAGCGTTTCAACCGGGACGTTCACCCCCACATGGGCATTGGTCAGGAATGTGACGCCTTCGTCGCGCATTTGCTTGAGCCGGCGTTCGATCACGTGCTTCTCTAACTTGAAGTTGGGAATGCCGTAGCGCAGCAGGCCGCCGATGCGATCGTTCTTTTCATATACCGTGACTGAGTGCCCGGCGCGCCGCAGTTGCTGCGCAGCCGCCAACCCCGCCGGTCCGCTGCCCACGACTGCCACGCGCTTGCCCGTGTTCTGTTCCGGAGGCTCGGGATGAATCCAGCCCTCTTCCCACGCCCGCTCCACGATGCTCTTCTCGATCACCTTGATCGAGACCGGCGGCTGATCGATGCCCAGCACGCACGCCGCTTCACACGGCGCAGGGCAAATCCGCCCGGTGAATTCAGGAAAATTATTCGTCGCATGCAGGCGCCGGATGGCGCGCTCCCAGCGATTGTTGTAGGCGAGGTCATTCCAGTCGGGAATCAGATTGTTCACCGGACATCCGGTGTGGCAGAAGGGCACCCCGCAATCCATGCAACGCGCGCTCTGATCGCGCTGCTTCTCAATCGGAAATGGCTCGTAGATTTCGAACCAGTCCTGCACCCGTTCTTCCACTTTGCGGCGCGTTGGTTGTTCGCGCTCGATTTCCAGAAATCCGGTGACCTTACCCATGTTTCACCTCGGTTGCACCCACCAGGGTTGATGAACTCGTGGATTCACCATCGTCCTTCTCGGCGCGAGCCACGCCCAGCACCCGCTTGTATTCGTGCGGGAACACTTTGATGAAGCGGGCCTGAGCCTCCGCCCAGTTCTCCAGGACCCATGCGGCCCTCGGGCTTCCCGTCAGGTCGCGATGGCGCTCCAGGAGACCGCGCATAACTGCGACATCGTCGTCATTCACCAGCGGTTCAAGATCGACGCTGGCTGGATTGCAGCGCCGCTTTTCGAAGTCGCGCGCATCGTCGTAAACATACGCAATTCCACCGCTCATGCCGGCTGCGAAGTTGCGTCCCGTCGACCCGATCACCACTACCGTGCCGTTGGTCATGTATTCGCAGCCGTGGTCGCCCACGCCTTCCACCACCGCCGTCGCTCCCGAGTTGCGCACCGCGAAGCGTTCACCGGCGATGCCGTTCAGAAACACCTCACCGCTCGTAGCTCCATACAAAACCACGTTGCCGACCAGGATGCTCTCTTCGGGTAGGAAGCTAGACGTCTTTGGCGGGTAAGCGATGATGCGGCCTCCCGAAAGTCCCTTGCCTAGGTAATCGTTCGAATCGCCTTCGAGTTCCAGCGTCACGCCGTTGGGAACGAACGCACCGAAGCTCTGCCCCGCCGACCCGCAGAATTTGAAATGAATGGTCTCGTCTGGCAAGCCGGCCGATCCGTAACGGCGGGCGATCTCCCCACCCAGCATCGCTCCCACAGTGCGGTGCACGTTGCGAATGGCGAAGCTGCCCTTGACCGGCTGTTCGGATTCGAGCGCCGGAGCCGCCTTGGCAATGAGCGCATGATCGAGCGCCTGGTCAAGGCCATGATCCTGAGCCATCACCTTCCGGCGAGCCACGCGCGAGGGAAGAATCGGCGCGTAGAGAATCGAAGACAGATCAATGCCCTTCGCCTTCCAATGCGCATCGGCCAGCGCGGCATCAAGCTTGTCCACCCGTCCCACCATTTCGTCCACGGTACGGAAGCCCAGCTTGGCCATGTGCTCGCGCACTTGTTCAGCAATGAAGAAGAAGAAGTTGATCACGTGCTCGGGCTGCCCCGTAAAGCGCGCCCGCAGCACCGGGTCCTGCGTGGCAATGCCCACCGAACAGGTATTCAGATGGCATTTGCGCATCATGATGCAGCCCATCGCGATCAGGGGCGTAGTTGCAAATCCATATTCTTCGGCGCCCAGCAGCGCCGCGATCACCACGTCGCGCCCCGTCTGCAGCTTGCCGTCAGTCTGCACCCGGATGCGGCTGCGCAGGTCGTTCAACAGCAGCACCTGCTGTGTTTCCGCGAGCCCCAGTTCCCACGGCAAACCCGCATGCTTGATTGAACTGAGCGGCGATGCGCCCGTGCCGCCCGTGTCGCCCGAAATCAGCACCACGTCCGCGTGCGCTTTCGAAACTCCCGCTGCCACCGTGCCTACCCCGGCCTCCGCCACCAGCTTCACCGCGATGCGCGCCTTCGGGTTCACGTTTTTCAGATCGTAGATGAGCTGCGCAAGGTCCTCGATCGAATAGATGTCGTGATGGGGCGGCGGCGAAATCAAACCCACGCCCGGAATCGAATGCCGCGTTTTGGCGATGACCTCGTCCACCTTGTGACCCGGCAACTGCCCGCCCTCGCCGGGCTTGGCGCCCTGCGCCATTTTGATCTGCAACTCGTCCGCGTTGACCAGGTAGTTCGTCGTCACGCCGAACCGTCCGCTCGCCACCTGCTTCACCGCGCTGCGCCGCGAATCCCCGTTGGCGTCCCGCTTGAAGCGCGCTTCGTCTTCACCGCCTTCGCCGGTGTTCGACATGCCGCCCAGGCGGTTCATGGCGATAGCGAGGGTCTCATGCGCTTCCTTGCTGATCGATCCAAAGCTCATGGCCCCGGTTGTAAAGCGCTTCACGATTTCCTTGGCCGGCTCCACTTCTTCAATCGGAACCGGCTCGTCGGCGTACTTCAGCTGCATCAGCCCGCGCAGCGTGCAGTAGTGCCGGCTCTGGTCATCGAGCAAGTCGGTGTATTCCTGGAACGTCGTGGCACTGTTCACCCGCACCGCGTGTTGCAGCTTGCTGATGGTCTGCGGATTGAGAAGATGGTATTCGCCGTCTTCGCGGTACTGGTAGTGGCCACCCACCGCCAGCTCTGTTTCGGAGTCGGTCAGAGGCTGGAACGCATAAGCGTGCTTCATCTGCGCTTCGCGCGCCAGTACCTCCAATCCCACGCCCTCCACCCGCGAAGTCGTTCCCGGGAAGTAGGCGTCGACCAGCGACTGGTTCAGGCCCACGGCCTCGAACACCTGCGCCCCGCGATAGCTTTGCAGGGTGCTGATGCCCATCTTCGAGAAGGTCTTCAGCAAAGCTTTGTTGATGGCCTTGATGAAATTCTTCTCCGCATGATTGGGGGTAACGTTGTGCGGCAGCAGTCCGCGCCGCTTCAGGTCGTGCAAGGTCTCGATCGCCAGGTATGGATTCACCGCGCTGCAGCCGTAACCGATCAGCAGTGCAAAGTGCATCACTTCGCGGGGCTCGCCGCTCTCCATGATCAGAGCCACCTGTGTGCGGGTCTTCTCGCGTACCAATTTGTTGTGCACCGCGGCCATTGCCAGCAGGCTGGGAATGGGCGCATAGGTGGCATCCACGCCGCGATCGGAAATGATCAGCAGCGAGTAGCCCGATGCGACCGCATGTGCGGCGCGCGAGCCCAATTCGTCGAGGCTGCGACACAGACCGGCCTCGCCGTCTTCGGCGCGGAACAGCGCCGGCAGGGTTGTCGCCAGCAGGTCACCCGACGAAATACGGCGCAGCTTTTCCAGAATTGGGCTCGCGCGCCGCACATGCGGTCGCATCGGGCTACTCGCTGCTGATCATTTCCGATCGCGATTGGTCAGAATGGGATGCGGCAGCTTCAGCGTGTGACAGTTGTCGGGCGCCTCATCCAGGATGTTGCGCTCCGTGCCGATGTAGCTGATCAGCGACATCACAAGCTCTTCGCGAATCGGATCGATCGGCGGATTCGTCACCTGCGCGAACAACTGCTTGAAATAGTTGAACAGCGGCTGCGGCCGGTCCGACAGGCACGCCAGTGGAACGTCGGTGCCCATCGAGCCCACCGGCTCCGCGCCCGTTGCTCCCATGGGTGAAAGCAGGATGCGCAGGTCCTCTTCGCTGTACCCATACGCTCTTTGCCGGCGCAGCAGTGTCTCCGGATTCGACGCGATCACCCGCGATGGCTCCGGCAGGTGCTCCAGCGTGACCTGCTGTTGTTGCAGCCACTCTGCGTACGGCTGCCGCGCGGCAAGCTCCTTCTTGATCTCCGCGTCCGAGATGATGCGCTTCTGCACCGTGTCGACGAGAAACATGCGTCCCGGCTGCAGGCGTCCTTTTTTGCGAATGTCCTGCGCGGGAACATCCAGAACACCAGCTTCCGATGCCATCACCACCAGGTCATCCTTGGTGACGATGTAGCGGCCAGGCCGCAGCCCGTTGCGATCGAGCGTCGCGCCGATGACCCGGCCGTCGGTGAAGGCGATCGCCGCCGGACCATCCCACGGCTCCATCAGCGATGCGTGGTATTCGTAAAACGCGCGCTTGTCCTCATCCATGTCCGGGTTGCCGGCCCACGCTTCGGGAATCACCATCGCCATCACGTGCGCAATGGAACGCCCCGACTGATACAGGAACTCGACTGCGTTATCGAGCGAAGCCGAGTCACTGCCGCCGGGCACGATTACCGGGAACAGCTTGTCGATGTCTTCGCCCCAAAGCGGGCTGTTGAGAACCCCCTGCCGCGCATTCATCCAGCTCACGTTGCCGCGGACGGTATTGATCTCGCCGTTGTGCGCGATGTAGCGATAGGGGTGCGCCAGCTTCCAGCTGGGAAACGTGTTGGTCGAGAAACGCTGGTGCACCAGCGCCAGCGCGCTCGTGACCAGCGGATCGGCCAGCTCTGCGTAAAACTTCTCGATCTGCGGAGCCAGCATCAGCCCCTTGTAGATAATGGTCCGGCACGAAAATGACGGTATGTAAAAGAAGTCGTCTTTGCCTTCGATGTCCGAAGCTGCAATCTCGTTCTCAATGCGGCGCCGCACGCGATAGAGCAGCCGCTCAAACGAATCCTCATCGAGGCCCGCCGGCCGCTCCACAAAAAACTGCTCGATATATGGCTGCGTTGCGCGCGCCTCGCGGCCGATGAAATCGCCATTGACAGGCGTGTCCCGCCAGCCGATCACCTTCAGGCCGTCTTCGGCGGAGATGCGCTCGAATACGCCTTCGCACTGAAGGCGGTCGTGCCTGTCCACGGGAAGAAAGCACATCGCCACGCCATACGCGCCCGGCTCCGGCAGGTGCATCCCCAGCTCGCCGCATTCGCGTGCAAAAAACTCATGCGGAATCTGGATCAGGATTCCCGCGCCATCGCCGGTCTCCGGATCGCAACCCGCCGCTCCCCGGTGCGCCAGGTTCAACAGAACCTCGAGGCCCTGGCGGATGATCTCGTGCGTTCTTTCTCCGCGGATGCTGGCCACCAACCCCATCCCGCAGGCGTCATGCTCATGTTGCGGATGGTAAAGTCCCTGCCGTCCAGGGACACGTAGACGTCTGTCTGATCCTTGCATGGCATTCCTTCGTTCGAGTAAGGTCGACGGCGAGCAATCGCCGGATTAGGTACAGCTTGTGCCGCAGTTCCCGGGCTGAATGGCCGAGAGTTTCCTGACCGGTTTGCGCAAGCAGGAACTGTGCTCGCGCAACCGTGTAGAGAGGATGCGGAACCCTTTAGAATAACCGAAAACTAATCGCCGAGCGGGAAATTTCGCGAGCGGAGCAGATACGGCGTAAACCGCCGTCTCGCGACCCGCCGAGTCACGTGATGAAATTGGCTGCGAGGCGCCCCCGCCGCGAACTGGAGCTAAAAGCTAATAGCTGCTTTACTACAGCCGGCAGATCAGCAGTTCCCGCTCATAAATCATCTCCGGTGGCAGATGATCGTGCAACTCGATGAAAAGCCCTTCGTGGCCGATCACTTCCTGCCGCCATGCCGTACTATCCACTTCCATCAGCTCATCGAAAACCTTACGTGAAAATTCCAACCCCGACCAGTCGATGTCCTCGTAGCGCGGAACCCAGCCGATGGGCGTTTCCCGCCCGTGGGTGCGCCCCTGGACGCGATCCACGATCCACCGCAGCACCCGCATATTCTGGCTGAACCCCGGCCACATAAACTTTCCTCCGGAGTCTTTGCGGAACCAGTTCACGTGGAAGAGACGCGGCGTCATGGCCAGCCCCCGCTGCATCTTGATCCAGTGCCGAATGTAGTCGCCCATGTGATAACCGCAGAATGGCAGCATGGCCATCGGGTCGCGCCGCACGTTCCCGACCGCACCGGCCTGGGCAGCCGTGGTTTCCGAGCCCATGGTCGCGCCGATGTAGACCCCACTGCTCCAGTTGAATGCCTGGTACACCAGCGGAAGCGTCGTCGCGCGCCGTCCCCCGAAAACGATGGCACTGATCGGCACTCCTTCCGGGGATTCCCACTCGGGATCAATGGTCGGGCACTGCGAAGCTGGAACCGCAAAGCGGCCATTGGGATGCGCCGCCGTGCGCGCGGTCTCCTTGCCGATAGCCGGGGTCCAGCGTTCCCCCCGCCAGTCAAGGCATTCGGCCGGCGGCTCCTCCGTCATTCCTTCCCACCAAACGCCGCCGCCCGGCGTCAGTGCGACATTGGTAAAGATGGTGTTGCGCGAAAGCATCGCCATGGCCGTGGGATTGGTCTTGACGCTGGTCCCGGGCGCCACTCCGAAGAATCCTGCCTCCGGGTTGATCGCCCGCAACTCACCCTTAGCATCGGGGCGAATCCATGCGATATCGTCGCCCACCGTGGTCACTTTCCATCCCCGCATGGCCTTGGGCGGGATCATCATCGCAAAATTCGTCTTCCCGCAGGCCGAAGGAAAGGCTGCCGCCACGTATGTCTTTTCGCCCTCCGGGTTCTCTACGCCCAGGATGAGCATGTGTTCCGCCATCCATCCCTCGTCGCGTGCAATGTTCGACGCGATACGCAGCGCGAAACACTTCTTGCTAAGCAGGGCGTTGCCGCCGTAGCCCGATCCAAACGACCAGATCTCGCGCGTTTCCGGAAAGTGCACAATATACTTGGTCTCGTTGCACGGCCAGGGCACGTCGGCCTCGCCGTCCTTGAGCGGCATACCCACCGAATGCATGCATGGCACCACGCGCTTCTCATCTTTGTCGATCTCGGCAAACACCGGCGCCCCGATCCGCGCCATGATGCGCATGCTCGCCACAACGTATGGAGAATCGGTGAGCTGCACGCCGATACCCGACATCGCCGACCCCACCGGGCCCATGCTGAACGGCAGCACATACATCGTCCGTCCCCGCATAGCTCCGCGGAACAGTCCCTTCAATGTCCGACGCATCACATACGGGTCTTCCCAGTTGTTGGTCGGACCGGCGGCGTCTTTCGAAAGCGAGCAGATAAAGGTGCGATCCTCCACCCGCGCGACATCATTGGGTGCCGACCGCGCGTAGAAGCAACCCGGCCAGCGTTCCCCGTCCAGCCGTGTGAATGTGCCCGCCTTGACCAGCCGATCACACAGGAAATCATATTCGGCCTGCGACCCGTCCACCCAGTGAATCGAGTCCGGCCGGCACAGCTCGGCCATCTTCTCCACCCAGCGAATCAGGTGCTTGTTCGTGGTCAAAACTTTGCTGCCAGGAAGTCGATCGACGGTATGACTGGATGATTTCATTTTGATCGTGCGAAACTCCTAGATTGAATTCTAACTTTACGGCGATGGCCCGGCTGGAGCACAATGCTTCGGGCCGTCCGGATCTGACCCAATCGTCCACCCTGGGCGAGTCATCCGATCCAATCCTATTCAGAGTTTTCCGAACCTGTCCCTGGGGCCGTTACTCGCGCTTGGTCAGCAGTTCGCGGCAGCTTCATTTGAATTCCGGCATCTTCTATCTCCGCATCTTCATCCAAGGCCGATATGTCTGTGGAAAAGCGACTTCTGAACACGCCTCTTGCCACGCGTCCCGACACCGCCGTCATCATTGACGGCGTCGAGTTTCCCGTCGCTACTGGAGAACTGCTGGTCGAAGCGATCAACCGCGCCTTTCCCGGTCGCCATCTGCCCCAGGTCTGCTATCACCCCGCCATGGGTCCCATCCAAACCTGCGATACCTGCATGGTCGAGGTCGACGGAGCGCTGGTTCGGGCCTGTTCCACCCGGGCAACTTCCCGCATGAACGTTGTCACCGAAAGCTCGCGCGTCGACATGGCCCAGCGCGAAGCCTTCGATCGCATCCTTCAGAATCACGACCTCTACTGCACCGTCTGCGACAACAACAACGGCAACTGCACCGTCCACAACACCGTCGAACACCTCGACGTGAAGCACCAGTCGCGGCCCTTCTCCGGCAAGCCGTACGAGCAGGATCATTCCAATCCCTTTTACCGCTACGATCCCGATCAGTGCATCCTCTGCGACCGTTGCGTCGAGGCCTGCCAGAACGTGCAGGTCAATGAGACCCTCACCATCAACTGGGAGTCGGAACATCCCCGCGTGCTCTGGGATGGCGGCGAACAGATTGCCGGCTCTTCATGCGTCTCCTGCGGCCACTGCGTCACCGTTTGCCCCTGCAATGCGCTCATGGAAAAAAGCATGCTCGGCCATGCCGGCTACTTCACCAACCTTCCCCGAAAAGAGGCCGTGAAGGCTATCGAGCCCGAGACCGGCTTCGGCCCCATCCTCGCAGTCTCGACCGCCGAGTCGGCCATGCGCGAAGCCCGCGTCCGCCGGACCAAGACCGTATGCACCTACTGCGGAGTCGGCTGCTCGTTCGACGTCTGGACCCGCGACCGCCACATCCTCAAAATCGAGCCGGCCGAAGGACCCGCCAATGGCATCTCCACCTGCGTCA
>Ga0207028_1129_pt1 | contig 16658 bp, 17 predicted proteins | sample Alteio_BWMinCont_41_FD_153287 | JGI IMG/M metagenome (GOLD analysis project Ga0207028, IMG submission 153287) | Enriched cells from forest soil in Barre Woods Harvard Forest LTER site, Petersham, Massachusetts, United States -... | ecosystem: Environmental > Terrestrial > Soil > Temperate forest >... | reverse complement strand
AAAAATATGGTAAAGGATTTGGCATTTCTACATTAAAAGACATTCGTCAATTTTATCTGCTGTATTCAGATTATCATCCAATTGGCCACGCACTGCGTGGCCAATCAAAAAAGCAACAATTCAGCCCTCAATTAGGGTGGATACACTATAGAGCGCTTATGCGAGTCAGCCACCCTGGTGCGCGTAAATTTTACGAAATTGAAGCACAAAAAAATCAGTGGTCTGGTCGTGAATTAGAACGCCAAATTGGTAGTTTACTTTATGAGAGGTTACTGAAGAGCAAAGACAAGAAAGGATTACTTAAACTTGCACGAAAAGGACAACTTATTAAATCACCATCCGATGCTATTAAAGAACCACTTATATTAGAATTTTTAGACTTACCCGAATCTCATCAATTAGTCGAATCAAAACTTGAAAATGCTTTAATAGCTAATTTACAACAATTTTTACTTGAACTCGGAAAAGGATTTGCATTTGTTGCTAGACAAAAACGATTCACCTTAGATGGTAATCATTTTTATGCTGACCTCGTTTTTTATCACATCATACTTAAATGTTATGTAATTATTGATATTAAGACACATCCATTATCGCATGGCAATCTTGGACAAATGTTATTGTATGTTAATTATTTTGATTTAGAAATAAAAACAGATGGCGATAATCCAACCATCGGATTGGTACTATGCACAGAAAAAAGTGATGCAATGGTAAAATATCTGCTGGGTGAAAAATCTAAACAAATCTTTGCGAGTAAATATAAATTTCATCTTCCTTCCGAAAAAGAACTTGAAACTGAAATTAAACGCGAACTGAAAGAGTTGAAGCATGAGTTGAAGAAATAGCTTTACTCGACTTTAGCCATTTTTGCCTCCGCAACCACAATATATTATCTATCTCGAAGGCGAAGTAGAAGTCACCACTAGTGGTGGCGAAACAAAAAGATTTAAGGCGATGTATATATCATGCTTATCTTCGCTCATAATTTTTTATACTTGTGATATTTTTAAGAATAAGAAATATAGATGGGTTTGAGGTTAAGTAATAATAGGCCCCGTATAATGTTTCGGCGATATAGCGAGACCTACAATAAAATCAGGGCCGAAACATATATAGCGGGGTGGGTCTTTCAATGTATAAAGAGATAACTCTTTGATCGTTCCATCGGGACGTGCTGTCTTGTTTCGCAAAAAAAATCACTGAGCTAAAACACGATTAGTAAATTTTGCTTTTGTAATCACCTTTTCTTCATCCGACTCTTTTATAAAAAATAACGCAATAATAAATGCCAAAATATAAGTTATGAAAATAATATACACTCCATTTTTGTAATGAGCGACGTCATAATTAATCGTGTTTTGATGTCCTAGTTCGATGACTTTTCCAATGATAGGTTGAAATATAGCGCCTGACACGACAACAGCCATATTGTTGAATGCGATGGCAGTGCCTCTAATAGATATTGGATTATTATCTTTGGCAAGTGTAAAACATAATGCTTGACCCGTGCATGCCACTCCTGCAAAAAATAAAAGTATTCCTACGGCTGTTTGTGAAAAATTGAAATGCAGTAATAGTCCGAATACCGTGATACCCATGGATGAAGTTACAATCAACGGCAGAACCCGATTATTTAATAAAGTTGAAACAATTCCCAAAATTGGACTTCCTATAGCAAGACCAAACCACATAAGTGAGCATAAAAATGCGGAAGTGTTTTGAGAAAAATGATTCACCGTAGTGAGATAGGGTACTCCCCATAAAGAAGCAAAACTTGACATGGGTACCCAAAGTAAACATGAGTAAGCGGCTAGGTACCATGTTTGTGGTTGTGAAATAATTTGTTTTAGATTTAAACTAATATTATGCGATTTATTTGAGTGATGATGAAGGCTATGTTTTTCATATTTCAATAAGGTCCATACAATAATTGATAGTACGATACCAATGAAAGAAATCACTAAAAGTGTTTCACGCCAGCCTATCTTATTTACTAAAGCGCTTACTGGCATTTGACCTAATATCGCACCCATCGCACCTAACATTTGAGCGATGCCTGTCATCGTTGCGAAATATTTTGATTTAAATAAATCAGCAGAAACAACTAATACCGCAACAAATGCAAATGCTGAACCAGAACCCATAAGCAGACGTGCAATAGAGCCAATAAAAATATTGTTTGCGAAGGAAAATAGTAAGGTACCTAGTGTGCACATTAAAATAGAAAGAGTAATAATGATTCTTGGGTTATATCGATCAAAAAGCAATCCTGTGGGTATTTGCATGCCGGCATAAGTATAAAAATAAATACCTGACATAAGACCGAGTCCAAACGCGCCTATATTGAGATCACGCATGAGCTGTGTAGACATGACACTAGGGGAGACTTGTATAGCCATTTCAAAAATTAAAAAAAATGACACAATGCAGTATATTAATAAAACTTTCCATTTTGATATGGTAACGTTGGATACTGAATGAGCATGTATTTCCATATTTCCTCGTGTATGAGACTTAACACAATAATCGGTTAATCTAGCTTGGCTGCATGAATTTCACAAGAAAATACTTAAAGAAAACTTAACACTCAGTCACATATATTTCATGCTATAAATTTAAAATATATTAAAAATCATATAGTTAGGATAAGTCAAGTATTATAGTTACCAAATGCTATTGTTTGGAAGTCGGTTTTTATGTACCATGGCCGGATGCAAATGGTCATGAATTTTTCAAAATTTGTTGTATTAGCTGTATTGAGTTTCTGTCTATTAACTACTTGGTATGGTAAAAATACTTTAGATATTGTTCCTTTTGAAACTTTCTCTACTGGTGATGAAATAACTAGCAGAGATCAAGGATCAGCGGGATCTATTTGGAGTAGTTTAAGTAGCGAGTTTAAGTTAGATCACAGAACTAACTCAGCACAAGTCAAAGCTGAAATCCGTAAACTTCAAGCAGATCAGCAGAAGTTCTCTCAGATTTTAAAAGCTGCTGGCCCCTATATCTATTTCATTCACAAACAAACACAGCTTCGTGGTTTGCCTGCTGAAATGGCGCTGATTCCTGTTATTGAAAGTGAATTTAATCCAAATGATTACTCTAATAAAGGTGCTACAGGTCTATGGCAATTGATGCGCGGCACAGCACGAGAGCTCGGTGTCAAAGTTATTTCAGGATACGATGGCCGTCGTAGTGTGACAGCCTCAACTAAAGCTGCTCTCGCCTATTTTAATGACTTGGGTAACTATTATAAAGGAAATTGGTATTTGGCATTAGCAGCTTATAATGCTGGCCAAGGACGCGTTGATAAAGCGATTAGACGGGCTGGAAGCCGTAGTTTTTGGAATTTACCTGTGCCCAAAGAAACGCAATATTACGTACCAAAATTGCTTGCGGTTGCAGCGATGGTACAAAATCCTAAAAAATACGGAGTTAAGTTACCGCATGTTGATAATCAACCTTATTTTGCAGAATTAAAACTTAAAAAAGTTGTAAGTCTTGAGAAAATCTCCAAATCTCTGGGTGTTGCAGTAGATACATTGCGTAAATTAAATCCAGATTATAAAACAGGTACGGTAGTTGCTAAAAATGGTGTCTATTCTTTACTCGTTCCTGTGGATAAATTGGCGGCTGCAAAAACTTTGCTTGCCGGAACTATTGTGATCAATTAATAGACCATTTAGTAATTCACCTAATACCCTTTTAATTTGATTCATCATAACATCAATATATGATGTTATATATCATCGAAATGCTTGCTCAAGTTATCGCTGCCTATTTAATAGGAACTATTGTTTTTGACTTGGTGCATTATCTCTTTCATTATTTTCTAGAATCTAACAATAAGTTACTGAAAGCTATAGGTTATCTGCATTTATCTCATCATCGTTTTTATACTTCTGAGTTAAAGATTCAACCGGAATGGTCTAAAAAAAACCTGATGTATCACGTTTGTATGGAATATTTGGTTCATATTGTTACCATTTTTTCTTGTGCTTTATTTTTCAATCCTATAGCCATTATCATAGCGTTCTTATTTGAAACGTGTATTTTTTTAAGTGTGTGTTATTGTAAAGGTCAAGATGCACACCATAAAACATATGAGGTGCTGCCTGCTTATCGCGGTGGTTTATTTGTCAATGCTGAGTATCATGCCATGCATCATTTACATCCTACAAAATTTTTTAGTTCGATGATTAAAGTACTTGATTACATATTAGGTAGCGCATGCCATCTTAAAGGTAAGCACATTGTCATGACAGGCTCTAACGGTGCATTAGGCAGTCATATGAAAAAGTTACTTGAAAAAGAGGGCGCAACTGTAACGGGTATTAAATTTGGCCTTGATTACCATTATGATCATTATGAAAACTTAACAGAAAATCTTGCAAAAGCCGATATTTTATTTTTATGTCATGGTTCAAAATTTGAAAATGCACAAGAAGCCAATTGTGATTCATTTGTGAGTATCATTGAATTATTTAAAAAGGTGCGCAAACCCAGCAAAGAACCGTTAGAAATTTGGGGTGTGGGTTCAGAAATAGAGTGTCATCCTTGTTTTGGGATAAAAAAAATAAAAGTTTATGCTGCTTCTAAAAGAAATTATGCAAAATTCGCAAGACAATATTATCGTGATAAAAATATACAATATCGTCATCTTGTACATTCTGCATTTATTTCGCCCATGGGACCCGGTTTAATGACCGCGAGTTTTGCGGCAAAAATGACCTTATTTTTTATTAAACGCGGATTCAAATATGTGCCTGTGACTTATACAGGATTTGCATTTCTTAATTATTTTCGTTTTTTATTTAACAAATGAATATTGACAGTTTAAGTTAAACAGCTAATATATCACCATTAAAACGAGGAAAATAAATGATGATAAAAAAAATAAGTTTGTTCACAGCATTCGCGTCTTTATGCTTAGTTTTTTCTGGGTGTGCTAAAGATTTACCACCTGGAAGCTATGACGCAAGTGAAGTTGGAAAAGTAAAAAAAGTTGTTCCGGGTGTCATTATATCCAAAAGACCTATTAATATTTTTGCGAAGAAAGCACAGACTTCTGATGATCCATCTGTACCTGCTGGAGATAGTGTAAAACGTACACATGGATATGAGTTCATCGTAAAACTCAATGATGGTGACATTGTCTCGGTTGCACAAGACGAAGATTTAAAGCTTAAAGTTAAACAACATGTATTAGTCATCTATGGTGGTAATACACGTATTGTTGCAGATGAGGGTAGTGACGATTAATTTATTATTGCCGCGACATGCCTAAAGTAGAACCATATATGGAAATGATGAATTAAATATAAACTTACATCACTTTTCTTTATTGTTATATTGATTCTAAGCGTTTATACTCGGTGTGAGTTTAATATTTTAAAGGATTAATCTATGAAACTTAGCGGTAATATTGGTTTTCTTCTTCTTGCTATATATCTCATTATTATGGGTCTCTCAAGCCTGGTTCCTTCTCTTATGATGAATATTCCTAATATTGCAATGGGTATACTTGCACTTGTTGCGGGTATTTTTATTCTCATAGGTAGGTAGTGGTGATTCATGAATACATGAGGTAGCAATGAAATACTACACAAAAAAGGGTATACAACTAGGTGATGCACAAGCGTTTAAAAAAATGTTAGAAGATCTTATTCATCATAAAAAGATGTTTAGTCAACATGAAGGGTATAGGTCTGCTAATCAAAGACATATTCCTTTTTCACACAATGATAAGCATTATCAATACGATACGAAAGTTAAAAACTGATAAAGGTTGTTTGACACTCACCAGGTTGAGCTTTGCAGCCAGTCTGGTCGAGTGTTATTAAAATAACCAGGTTTTTGGATTAGAGATAGGCTCATTGCGCATAAGTGATTTTAATCCTTTGACAATGCGGATTAACCACCAAATGATGCACAAGGGAACTAGTAATATACCAATGACGATAAGTATCGATAAAGCTGATATCGTAAAATAGAGCAGGCCAATCCAAAATGATCTAATTAAATAAGTGTAATGTGATTTGAGTATGGATTTGGCATCGTTTTGGAATATATAAGCAAAAACAACACCTAACACTGAAAGCGCAGGTATACAAATGATGAGATATAAAATATAAATAGTGTAAGCAGCCTTTGTCGTGGCTGAGTCTTCGATTGCTTGTTGATGAATGTCGTTTGTCATAAGATAAGCATACAATACTTATAGATTTTATGCAAATTAAGGTAAAATTATAAACATTAATATAAGATATGCTTAAAAAACATTCTAAAATTTTATTAATTTTTTCCTCGCCGATGCATGGCGCTCTCGTAACTCGATATCGATATATTGATCTGTGATCGCGCTTGAACTATGTCCGGCATCATCTCTGACATGTTCACGCGGTCGTATTTTTACATCTTCTGAAATTCCCGTATGACGCAGCCAATGTACGGTTGCAGCAAATAAAGTATCCGCATCTTCATGAAAACCGTCATTTTTTAAGCGATCTATAGACATATCAAAACAATGCTGCACAAGTTTACGTATATGTCTGGCACTTTTTATAGGGCCTTTTCCAACACTTTTAGGTATCAATGGAGCCGCTTCACCAGGGGAGGGTAGAGAGGTTAATCCTAAACTTAATCGATAACGTTTTAAGGCATCTAACATGGCATTGCTTACGCTGATATCACGTTCTTTGTTGCCTTTGCCTAGTGTTTTGAACCACCAATTGCCGTCCATGTCTCTATAAAAATGTCCCATTTGTGGTATCCAGCGTTTACTTGCTGTAAGTTCTGAAATACGTAAATACATAGCCAAAAGAGCGTTCATCATAAAAAGCGTGCGTTCATGTAAAAGCGGATTTTCTTCGGCCATTTTTTCAACGGTTTCGATAATATATGACCATTGCAATTCGGATAATCGACGTATGGATCGTTTACCATGAAATTTACGTAAAAATTTACTTTTTTGACGAATTTGTGCGATGGGATTGCCATGTGCATATTCTTCTTGTTCTAAAAAATTATAGAAGCTGCTTAAAATGGCAAAAATGGATTGCAATGCACTTTGTGACAATAGATAAGATTTCGCATCAGGTGTATTGCCATCGCGGTGAGCTTTTTTGCTGATCGTTGCGACAAAAGGACGCCATATAAGATTAGGTTCACGCAAACCATTTTTTTCTATAAAACGAGGAACATGTTTTATGCCTATCCAATGTTTTGGCGGTGATTGGCAAAATTCTAGAAATAATTCCATATCTGTACGGCGTAGGTCTTTAAGCGATTTTCCATGTAAAAACCAGGCCCATTGTAAAAGACGTTCGACTTCGCGGCGGTATGATTTATATGTTTCAGCGCTGCCGCGGTAGGCATATAGAAATTCGCAAGCATATTTATAGTCAGATATAACATCGTTTACATGAATCCCATGAATAAGTCTGGATTTAATATCATGGGTTTGTTTATCAAACGAGGAGTCCAGGTGTTCTATAGCATCAAAAAGTGGTATAGGGATGTGTTGTTCATTAGCCATAAAGGTGGGTTCCATGATAAGCGTAATAACCGTGCAATAATGATTAATGTTATCAAAAATACGAGAAATTTGTTAGATTTAATAAGACCGGTAATAGGAGTTACCGGCCATCCCATGATTTCCTCCTCGCAACATACTTGACAATGTCATTATTTGTATTACAGTTAATGACAAAGAGATTGTGGAGGAATGACTTATGACAACCAAATCGAACGCTGTGAGTTTTCGCCTGGATTCGGACTTGAAACCTGTTATTAAACAATGGTTTGATCATCATCCGGGGTTTAGTATGTCTCGCTTGGCCAATTTGGCTATTCGTAATTATGTGACGAATGATCAAATTTTGGAAGCCGTTGAAACAGTTCATGCGTCGAAAAAAGCCGTTAAAACGTCGCTCAAAAAAATGATGAAAAAACACAAAAAAACCTTGGATGAGTTGAAGTAAATGAAAATACAATTGCTTGTCTTGGATGACATTTTGGAAATTAATATCGAATGGTTCGACCAACATAAAAAATCCATGAAATAGTTTAACCATTAATTTAATCCTTCACAATTTACCAATAAATAATATATTCTTTTAAATGTTACTCATATAAAGGAAATATATAACATGCCCTCACATAAATTATTTAAACAAAAAGTTAATTATAAAAAACTCATTCACAAGGAACTTACCCAAATTCCAGATCTTCAAGGGTTAACATACAAACAATTTTATACTAGATTTGCATCATTATTAGAAATAAGCAAAGGACCCGATGTCACAAAAGAAATTATTGGTCATGAAAAATATGAAGGCTTCACCGCGTTAACTGTAGCTGTCGATAGAAATTTGGAAGTTCTTGCAAAAAATTTAATAGAACAGAAATCAGATGTTAATCATGTCGGTCCAAGAAAGACTACCCCTATGCATTGCGCTGCAAAAAATGGGAACCTTGCATTAGTCGAGTTGCTACACAAAGAAGATGCATCATTAACAGCAAAAGATGACTATGATCATGCTGCTATCCATTTTGCAGCGATGTCGGGAAATGGTAAGCTTGTAAAATGGATTTTGCAACATGTAGATAATAAATGTGTGTTTGAAGAAGGACAATATAATAATTTGCCATTACATTTGGCATGTAAAACGAAAGACTTTGAATCTGTTGAAGCTATTGTTTCCGCAATGGATGACAAATTCATTATCTTTAATCAACAGGGAGTGAACTCAGAAACTCCTTTTAGATTAGCCGTGATTTCAGGTAATTTTGGAGCAGTAAAACTCTTAAAAGATGTATTAATGCCCGCAGATTTTAAACAAAATATCGCTGCATTTAAACTAGCAGATGATGCTGTAAAATCCGGTAATGTTGAATTATTTAAACAACTAATGAAATGGGGAGCAAAATTTGACACAAGCACCCATCAGATAAATAATAGTTTTCTTGATGTAATCAGATCAAAAAATGAATTAATGGCCCAATATTTTTTATCAACTTACCCTAACATACTTATAAATGGCGATAATAATAGCGTTGCATCACCATTGATTGTTGCAATAGAAAATCATTGTAGTTTGGAAATGATAAAACTGCTATGGGACCGCGGAGCAAATCCTTCTAGAAGCGCTTCATTTGAAAAACCATCTGCTTTAGAAGTCGCTAAAAATTATGAGCGTGAAGATATTATTGCTCTATTTGAAGGTAAGCCTTATCAACCCAAGCAAAAACCCATGCCTGACGATTTTGAGGTTACTCCCGATGAAAAATTTCATATCGATCCGGGTGAAAATTATAATCCTCTGGCGGGTGTTTGTTGTCTTATGTAAATTCTAAATGATGCCAGCTTGCCTACAAGCTGGCATTATCAACAAAAAGATCAGACAAAACCGGAATAAATCTATGCATGGCATATTGTCTGAAATTTGTAACTCCTCTTTCTCGTAAGACAAATTCATCAATAAAGAAATTACCTGTGACATCTCTGCTATGGCTCGTAATAATTTGATAAGCTGCATCAGCTACAATACTTGGCTTTCTGCTCATATGATAAATAATTTTAGATATATTATTAGCTATCGCTGCAGTTGCAATTAAGGTTTTCGGCCATAAAGAGTTCACCGCAATTCCGTCAGCTTTAAATTCTTCTGCCATGCCTAATGTGCACATACTCATGCCATATTTTGACATAGTATAAGCGACATGTTTTTTAAACCATTTTGATTTCATGCTTAAAGGCGGTGATAAAGTCAAAATATGAGGGTTGGCGGATTTTTTTAAGTGCGGAACACAAATTTTTGAGCACATAAAAGTTGCTCGCATATTAACAGAAAAAATGAGATCAAATTTCTTTGCAGGTAAATCATGCGTTGAACTCAAGTTAATAGCACTGGCATTATTAATTAAAATATCGATGCCGCCAAATGTTGACACTGTTTGAGAGACAGCATCTGAAACCATAGCTTCATCACGCACATCAACGATCAATGGTAATGCTTGCCCCCCTGCCCTCATAATTTCTTCTGCAACAGAATAAATGGTACCCGTTAATTTTGGATGTTTTTCTGTTGTTTTAGCTGCAATAGCGATTTTAGCGCCGTCACGCGCACATTTTAACGCAATCTCTCGTCCTATTCCCCGACTTGCGCCGGTGATAAAAATAACTTTGTTTTTTAAACTTTGCATGTTCTTATCCATTCATTGATGACATATCAATTACAAAACGGTATTTCACATCACTTTTTAATACACGAGTATAAGCTTCATTAACTTTTTGTATAGGAATCATCTCAATATCGCAAGTTATATGATGCTTACCACAATAATCTAACATTTCTTGTGTTTCTTTAATTCCACCAATAAGTGATCCTGAAAGACTTCTTCGACCAAAAATCAATGAAAATGAAGTCACTTGATGTGGATCAGGTGACGCACCTACCATGCATAGAGTGCCATTTGTTTTTAATAACGCTATGTATTTTTCCACTTCATGTGGTGCGGAAACCGTATCCAATATAAAATCAAGCGTGCCTGTTTGTTTTGCCATTTCATCCGCATTTTTTGACACAACGACTTCATCTGCGCCTAATCTTAAAGCATCCTCTTTTTTATGGGCCGACGTTGTAAGTACAACGACTTTCGCGCCAAAAGCATGCGCAAACTTAACTGCCATGTGCCCTAATCCACCTAACCCTATGACCCCTACTTTGTGGCCTTTGCCTATTTTATAGTGTCGTAGCGGCGAATAAGTGGTAATACCAGCACATAATAAAGGTGCTGATTTATCTAAAGGAAGATTTTGCGGCATTTTCAAAACAAATTTTTCTTTAACCACAATATTGTTAGAGTAACCACCTTGCGTGACCTGTTGATATTCATCAATGCTATTGTAGGTAAAGGTAGGTTGTTTATGACAAAATTGCTCTGCATGGTCTTTGCAATTTGAGCAATTACCGCAAGAGTCTACCATGCAACCTACGCCGACAGTATCACCTTCTTTGAATCGCGTGACTTTTGATCCGACTTTTTTGATAATGCCAACGATTTCATGACCAGGAACAAGTGGATGATGAGCTTTGCCCCACTCGTCTCTGACCGTATGTATATCAGAGTGGCATATGCCGCAGAATTTTATGTCTATAAGAATATCACTGTCCCCTATTTCTCTTCTTTCGAAAGTGTAAGGTTTTAAATCTGCTTTTGGATCATAACTTGCAAATCCTTTGGATTGAATCATGAGGTATTCCTTTTGATTATTTTTTGGTTAAAACCGTCATCGTTAATCTATTCACCGATATGATTTGTTGTGCATCATTAACTATATTAATTCCCCAAACCTGTGTGGTGCGTCCTAGATGATAAGGCTTTGCCGTGGCATAAACAAATCCTTCTCGTATAGAGCGAATATGGTTTGTATTGATATCCAGACCAACACAATAATATTTTGATGGATCAACACAAAAATTTGCAGCAACACTCCCAACTGTCTCAGCTAATACACAAGAAGCACCACCATGCATGATACCAACGGGTTGTCTTGTTCTATCATCCACAGGCATTTTTGCGGTGATATAATCATCCCCTATTTCGATAAATTCTATGCCTAAAAAATCTGACATGGTTTTTTTGTTGCGTAATGTAAGCTCTTCAAGCTCCAGGTTATTTTTAAACCAAATGCTCATAAAACCTCTAGATTAAGTGAAGTATACATTTTTAGTCTAACAAACTGTATAATTAAGATCAATTTAGAATACTTGGGGTTATTATGAAAGAATTTTATGCAGAAATATTGCGCGGTTATCAGCAATTTAGAGAAAAATATACGACAGGCGATCATTCTGTCATGCAATATTTGGCAGATAATGGCCAGCGTCCAAAGGTGATGGTTATTGCTTGTTGTGATTCACGAGTGGATCCAGCTTTGATTTTACAACGTGACCCGGGTGAGCTTTTTGTGGTCCGTAATGTTGCTAATATTGTCCCTCCCTATGAAAAAGATGAGATGCATCATGGTACAAGTGCGGCATTAGAGTTTGGTGTTTGTTATTTGAATGTTGAACACATTATTATTTTAGGCCATAGTCAATGCGGTGGTATCAATGCTTTATTAAATGAAACTGAATTGCATCAAAATGATTTTATATCTAATTGGGTATCATTAATTAAGCCATCTAACACTGAGCATCTTGATCAAGATACATGTGCTAAACAAGCCTTGCTTCAATCCAAATTGAATTGCATGACTTTTCCCTGGTTACAAGAAAAAGTCACGGAAAAATTATTAACTATTCATTTATGGTTTTTTGATATTAAGACGGGTCAACTATTTGTTTTTGATGAAATACAGCAATTATTTTTGCCGCCTATTTTTAACACTTAGTACGGACATCTCATCTATGGCTTTTCTTTTATGACTGACAGTATGTGTGTTGGGTAAGCACGGGAGCCGGAATTTTTGCTTGAGATAAGTTTTGAAAGCTGCAACTCGCCTCATGGTTCCCTGCGATATGGCTGCGGTCTCCTGAAAAGAGCAATTATAACCAATCTCTCGAGTAGAATCTCCGCCGAGAGGGTAATAAGATTCACCACCATAAGTAAGTTTCAAACTTCGCCGTGATTTTTCACCATTTTCCATGATTGACCAAGGTTCTTGAGCAATGACTTGTGCATCACACGCCGGCACACCTCGATCAAGCCCCCCCAAAACTTTTTTCCAAACGAACAAATTTTTTGGACTATCCCAATCGTTACCAAAGCGTACATAATTGTCAGCATAAGATTGCGAAGCATAATCAAGTAATTGATGATTAAAATGTTTACCAAAAGTTTGTTCTTCTTTAGGTTCAAGATGGTTTCTAAACTGATACAATGCTTTGAGTAAACTAAAATCAAAAACAGTAGCTTTTTCATCAATAAATCCATCTTGAGTGATGAGAAATCTTTCGAATGCCTCAAATGCTATATCAAACGCTTCATTTGATGGAGCTTTCATGACTGTTGAAACAAGAGACCGAAGTTTATCTGCTAACTCTGACTTTTCTGTACGTATGATACGATGTATTGTATCGTCTAGAGCGGATGTGCTTTCGACATATGCATCGTCGTTTTCATCATCTTTTATAGCCTTTATTACGTTCATTAGCTTATCAAGTGCCTCTTCATCTTGCTGCACTCTTTTTTCTTCTTCGGCTTCCTGACCTTCTGGAAATTGCCCTTCGTATTGGTTACACATGATGTTATTGATATATTCTGTCTTAAGATTTTCAATTTTAATGGTTGCCTGTTCTCTTTCAAAAACTTTAATCTGATCTTTAATGTGTTGAGGCATAGGTAAATTTTTAAAATGTTCTTCTATCATCTCAATCATGCCATCAACCACAATGTTACCATTTTCATCTTTCACGTTATAATCACAAGCACCTAAAGCAAGCTGATAAACGGTTCTATCTTTGTGAGTACGATCTGAATAATCCATGACAGTGCCTTTGGCGTGCAAGAATTCAGGAAATTGTCTAAGGATGGAGTTGACTGTATCATATTCACCGTAAAGACAGGCTTGAAGTAAAATAGGAATCAGTGCTTTGCTAAATAAGGTCTGAGTACTGTGGCAGGTTGTGAATGTATTGCTAAATTCATGTTTTTCTAAAAAAAGAACCCATGATACGAGCGGGATGAGCAACTTTGGGGTCAGTCAATAATTTTGATTTGGGTACACCCGCTGCTGAAGGCTGCGATTTTTCTTCTTCTCTAGTGTTTTTTGAGTTGCCAGATATCATTATGCCTCGTGATCATATTCGTTTTTTCTGAGGCATAAGTGTACATTATTGGGGCTAAATTAGCAAATACAGGCTATTTTTTGGCCATATAAGTCATGGATATAGTTAACTTGATAATTTTTAAGCTTTTTTGGGTTTTAAAACTGAGCCGCGCGCGTTAGCAAGCGTCACAGAACTAAAACTTATTACACAATCTGAGGGGGGGCGCTTGGCCAGATCACGAGGCGGTGGATTTTAAACTCCTCGACTACGCTCATTGCGTTTAAAACAAGAAGTCAGGGGCGCATAAAGGATTTGTTTAATTTTGTCAACGCGATTGCTAAGAAGTGCGCCAGATTGCACAGACACTTCAACTAATATTTGATTTTTTTCTTGTGTATCAAGCGGTTGATGCAACTTCAATTTTTGAATAACATTTTCAAATCTTTTATCATTAATAGCGCCTATTTTTGTATTGCCTTTTTTATCATAAAACGCATATTTTATGATATTATCTTGCGTTAAATAAACATAAACAGTATTTTTTGATTTTTCTTCTAGTTCTGCAGACGGTTGTACTCTTACCTCGCTTTCATGTATTTGTTTAACTCTTAGCATAAATAACTCTGTTTGTTGTTCTGTTTTTCGTCGGCTAAAAAATGACTGCGATGCATTAACAGCTGCTGGTTTATCATCCTTTTTTTCATCTGTTGTTATCTCTTTATCGAAAATAGCATGAGTACAGGCCATTGCTTCATTTGCTATGGCAGAAATCATAGCAATAGTTCCATAAATAACTGATTCTTCTGTGGTACCTGAAAATGCTCGCACTTCAATCGTCCCATGCTTTAAAAAAGCATGAAGATTGAATTCATAAAGTCTATCTGGATTACTCTTCTCATCTGGAGGATTTACTTGCTGTATTAACTCACTTAATGTTCTAATCTCTCTTATATTTTCTGGAATGGTAACGGTCTTTGCATGTCTATTCGAATCTCTTTCTATCGACATAAATTTAGCTGCTTCTCTTTTGTAGATCCTGAGAAATTGCTTCATAAATTCCAATTGATAATTTGTATATGAGAATTTGTCTTCTTTAATTACTTTTTCTGTTTTTTTATACGCTTCAGGAGTTTCAAGATTTTTTATGCCGACATGAACATGAAGTCCACATGATGTATTTGTTGCTGCCCCTATAGCTTGTAAAAAAGCTATATTAAGCATGGCAAGTCTTAAGTCTCCATTATTATAAATAATCGGTGTTGTTGATTCACCAGAATATGTATTTTCTCCTATTCGTGTAACAGACCAATCTCCTGGATGAGACCAACCTGTTTGAATAATATCCATCACATTTTCTATTAACCTTTTATAGTCTCTAGGTATGCCTGAAAATTCTATTTCTATTCCTCTAGTCACATTTTCTGGCAAGTTATACCCTCCTAGTTTATTCAAAATTTTATTTAAATGATGCCTTAGAGATATAGGTCGCATTTTAGAAAGAAGAGTATTTATTTCTTCAGAGGAATAGGATGCTTGTTTAAATGCCTTAAGATTAGCTATAAAAAAAATGACAGTTTTGATATATTGATTAAATAGTTCTGTATTTTCTGAACAAATAATATGTTCATAAATATCTTTGCTCGTTGATAAATTAGCTAAGCTAGTGTATCCATTTTCCTTTAAACCCGCTAGCTTTAAAATTAACAATATCTCTCCCAGCGATTTATCATTTTTTATGTAATTTTTGAATGTATCGAGTGTCCCTTTTCTATATGAAGCGCATAATAGTTCTGCAAGACAGTCAGCATATTGAACGTATTGCCTGAGGAGATCGATGTGTTCTGTAGTAAGTATCCCCGCATCCTTTAGAACACACAATCCTTTCGAAAACTCGACAGCATATTTAGCATTTTGGCAGAGAAGAATCATGTATTCTTGCATGCTTTCACGATCTAGAACGACCAACCCGAATGCAAGGCGTTCAGCATATCGAGCATTTCGACAAAGAAGAGCAAGATGTTCTTGAGTATTTATGCCTGCTCCAGTTAAATTTGAATGCCCCTCAATATAATTTGCAATATATTGAGCATCTTGGTAAAGGTAAGTGGCATTTTCTTTAAGCATTTTTAAGTCATTTAAAACGCGAAACACCATTGCAAGGTCATCAAGATAGTAAGCATTTATAGCTATATCAGGCACCTGTATACCCGAGTCGTGTAAAGTCCCTACACTTATACCTAATTCATCTAACACGTCTTGTAACATTCGCATGGGTTGCGATTGTCTTGATAACAGCACGAAAATTACCTCGTTTGAATATAATATTTTCTTATTATACATGATTGAGTATATTGTATACAACTAATCTTAACAAAATAATAAATCATTTTAAAATCAAGCAATACTGCCTTTAACTAATTATTTTTTTGGTAGACTGCTTTGTTGCTGATTATCCTTAGCTTGAGTAGGTTCTTCTTCTTTGCGTTCTGATTGACTGGCCCAGAATGACGTCCCACCGGATACTTGAGTAAATGAAGCAGCAGTCTTGGTTTCCTGCGAAACAGTTAAACCGGGGTGATTTGTTGCTGTAGATGCTTCTGTGATATGTGCGGCGTTCTTATATGAAGCTAAAGCTTGCTGTATTTCTGTGTATTTTAACTCAGCAGCTAATTCTTCTGCATTGAACTCACCCAAAGAACTATCCTCTAGTCCACTTATCTTAAAAGTAGCTTTTATGTCTTGCTTTGCGCCAGCAGCAAGTAATGCGGTAACTAAAGGCATGTTATTGGTTAATATAGCATGATGTAACAAAGTATAATTTGCTTCGGGATGAATATTAGATGACCCTTCTGTTGAACGTGCAATTCGTGGAATTGC
>Ga0207028_1128_pt1 | contig 16700 bp, 14 predicted proteins | sample Alteio_BWMinCont_41_FD_153287 | JGI IMG/M metagenome (GOLD analysis project Ga0207028, IMG submission 153287) | Enriched cells from forest soil in Barre Woods Harvard Forest LTER site, Petersham, Massachusetts, United States -... | ecosystem: Environmental > Terrestrial > Soil > Temperate forest >... | reverse complement strand
CAGGGAACGCTCATGGCAGTCTTTCAACCAGGTGAGGAGACGGCGCAGGGCGCGCAGGCGATGATCGACGACGGACTCTTTAAGCAATTCCCGAAGCCCGATGTCGTACTTGGCCAGCATGTGATGAGCTTGCCATCCGGGCACCTTGATTGGCGTAAGGGGGTTGTAACTTCCTCTGCTGACAGCCTGCAAATTCGAATGTTTGGGCGTGGTGCTCATGGCTCGATGCCCGAGGCCAGCATCGATCCCGTCGTTATGGCCGCCTCGACCGTGATAAGGCTGCAAACGATCGTATCCCGGGAAGTCGCGCCTACGGATTCGGCCGTGGTGACCATTGGGGCTCTCCAGGCTGGCACAAAGGAGAACGTCATTCCTGACGAAGCAATCATCAAGTTGAATGTGCGTACCTTCGATGAGGGGGTCCGCAAACATGTGCTCGCGGCCATTGAACGGATCGTCAATGCAGAGGCAGTGGCGTCTGCTGCACCTAAGCCACCGGAGATCACATCGCTGGACCGATATTCATCCGTAACGAACGATTCCGATGCAACAGAGAAGGTTGTTGAGGCATTCCGTCACAACTTCCCTGACGGCTCAGTAGAACAAACGAAGCCCACAATGGCGAGCGAAGACTTCGGATGCTTTGGAGCGGAGTGGCACGCTCCAGCAGTGTACTGGTTCTTTGGCGGTGACGATCCTGTGGTTTATGCGAAGGCAAAAAGAGACGGTACGATTAGTTCGCTTCCGACCAATCACAATCCGCGCTTTGCACCGGTCATCCACCCCACTTTGGAGACAGGGGTGAAGGCCCTAGTGGTCGCGGCGAACGCCTGGCTGACATCATGAACGAAATTCTGATTCACGGGCGACACCTGGCCGGCCCCTTTCTGATTGTGCTCGACCTGCTGGGTACGTTCGTCTTCGCACTCAGCGGTGCAGCAGCCGGTGTAAAGAGCAAGCTGGATTTGTTCGGTTTGATGGTTCTTGCCTTCGCAACAGGAAACGCAGGCGGGATTACACGCGACCTGCTGATCGGTGCCGTTCCCCCTGGAGCCATCCGCGACTGGCGTTATCTGGGAGTCTGTATCCTGGCCGGCTTTGTGACGTTCTTGTGGTATCCCAAGATCGACGTGCAGCGTAGGCCCGTGCTCTTATTCGATGGCGCGGGATTGGCTCTGTTCGCCGTCACTGGTACGCAAAAAGCGTTGACCGCCGGACTCAATCCCGTGATGGCTGCAATTATGGGAATGTTGACTGGCATTGGCGGCGGAATGCTCCGTGATGTTCTCGTAAATGAAACTCCTACTGTACTCCGGGCTGATCTCTATGCTGTCGCAGCGCTCGTTGCCGGTATTGTGGTGGTCGTAGGGCATGTGCTGCACTACGCGCCTTTTGCATTCATGATTGCAGGCGCACTTCTATGCTTTTGGCTCAGAATCATGGCGATATTTCGCGGTTGGCATCTACCAATTGCGGGGACGGGACCTCGAACGAAGTAATGGATCAACGGTGAATGGTTCGGTCTCGAGATCGTAGATCTGCGCGCCAGCCGGGGGGCCGAACTGGAGTTTGTGGAGATCGTATCGCCCTAAATGCCGCTGGTCCGAGCAATGCATCGCTGAGGTCATGGAAGGATCCCGGATATCACGATTGCTTTCGTCATCGCATCCTCGGTTGGTTCTGATTCCCTTCGATCTCAGTCGATATTGATCAGTGAATGCTGAAAAGCCAATCATAGCCACCGGCAGGATCAAGGAGCTGTCTGTCTTCCTCGTTTCCCGATGAGAGCGTATAGTCGCTTTTGCAGCATCCTTTGGCGAAGTATGAGAGCGACATAGTAACGGTTCGCAATTTTGCCCGAAGACATAGATCGGGAACCGCTCGTCATAGGCTTTACCATGCGTGCTCTGCGGTGCAGTTGGAGGTTCACATGCCAGAAACGAAGAGGCTGAGCAATATTGAGCTGATGCGGACACTTGATAATGCATGGAACGCGCAGGACTGGGAGACGTTTGAAAAACGGCATACCGCGGATACCGTTGTGTTTTGGCCTGGCCACGCAGAGCCTACGCGGGGGCGCAACAATCACAAGGCGGAATCGGTCGAGTTTTTCAGGACGTTTCCCGACAACCATCTGATCAATCATCCTTATAAAGTTGAGATAGCGCAGGGCGACTGGACGTGCACCGTCGCGGACTTTACGGGCACGATGACCGGTCCGATGAAAGGTGCCGACGGTAAGATGATCGCGCCGACCAACAAGAAATTTCACATTGACTTCTGTACGGTGGCGCACTGGAAGGACGGCGAGATCGTCGAAGAGAAGCTCTTCTACGACTTGGTCGGATTGCTGGAACAGATTGGCGTTATGTGAGGGTTCGAGGTCCCGTAGCGACGAGCGCTATGCGGCTGCCGTACCCCGGATTTTAACTTAGCTGACGGGCTCTGAAATGACCAGTCAAGCCCGACTCATTCCGTCTCCAGGTGGATGGAGAGCTGGAATCATGGGTTGCCCTGATATCACGAAGGCGGGTTTGCACCCGGACTCTTTCTTAAATCCGCAGGTAGCCACCGAGGATTGAAGCGACAGAGATGCGTGCGACTCACTATCGAAGCGAATATTGCTGCAAAGCAGATTATTTTAGATTAGAACCGTCGCAGGGTGCGAGTTCCGCCAACGATGTTCCCCATTCCGACAGTTTCGACTGGAGTTCACCAGAGATCTGCTTGAACGTCTTTGCGGTTTCAGGAATTCCCGGTTGGGGCTTGATATAAAGTTTCTTGGACACTCCGCACACCGTCAAACGCTCGAGCTCGCGCTGCGGCAGAAGACGGTCCATCAAGTCCGCGTCGCCATAAATGGGCACACCTCCGATCACCACCAATCGAACATCGGCTGGACTTGCATACAGCAATGCCCGGTTCGCATCTGTAACGTTTCTTCGAATTAATAGAAGGTCCGCATACATTCCTTTGGCCAGCGATCCGATCTGTTTGTCGGCGCCTGCGAGCTGAGCCGGGAAAATGGTTGCCATATTCACCAGTTCTCCATTTTCAAATACCGGCGGGTATTGGGCTGCATTCCAGGTTGAGGCATACTTCAGTTCCTCAATCATCCCGTCGCTTCCGGTTGGACTCCAGTCAGGGGCAAGAGCGATTTTGACCCCGGAGGCCTTCGCCGAGAGTACATCGGTTGTGCCTCCGTAGAGTTCAATGTTGCTGCGCGGAGACCAGATCAGGCCCACACCGGCCTTCGCCATCCGCTTGAAATCCGCGGCATTGAAAGCGACTCCGTGGATAACAGACACACCGGGACGCAGGAAGCCATCGCCGTTCTTGGCCAGCATCGCAAATTCCCGTGCGGCGGCAGCGTCCGTTGGCTTTCCTTCGCCCGCGTGCACAAGCAGTGCTTTCACTGCGCCCGAATCGAGGCCTGAGCGAACCGCAACGGTTGCAGCTAGTGACATTTCAAGCGGGAAAATTACGTACCAGACCTTTTCCTTATTGAGGACGCTGTCCGGGAATCCAGCGTAGATATCGAGGTTCCGCGTCAGACCGAGGATGCATGCGTTGTCATTGCTACCGGATGTGGGAGCCAGACCGCCTACCACCGAAGTCGCTCCGCCCACGATGGCCTTGATTTCGCCAAAGCGGTCGGCGTCACAAGCCAGTTCATGATCCGCAGAGATCGAGTAATGTGGTTGGTCGAGCGCGATTGAATACGCTGCCTTCTGCTGCCATTCGTAACGGTTCATGAACAATTGGTTGGGTCTCCAACGCGGAAGCAAGTTCCAGGTGATGTGATCGTGCAGGTCTATCAGTCCGGGGAAGATGAAGCTGTCGGTCTCCACGATGGAGCCCTGTACCCCGGCGACAGTTGCGCGGACGCCCTCAATCTGACTTCCAAGAATGGAAATGGCGCCGTCGGACAGAACCTGAGAGGGCGTGACAATGGTGCCCTTCAACGTGAATCGCTGTTCGTCTTGTGCGATGCATCGAGAGCTGCAGAATGAAATCAGCAGAATCGCGGCTGAGAGATGTCTCACTGCCATTGAATGACCTCCCCTGCCTTTCCGGGATCTATCGCATTTTCGCAAATAGTGTAGACCAGACAGCACCACGCGAATAGCCGCGACCAACAGGAAGCGGCGACTTCCATTGGTGCCAAAAAAGACCTCAGTATTTCCGAAAATGCCTTAGCAGTCACGGCGCGGCAGTTGCTGGCACTCCCGCCTTTCCCGCTCCAGAAACATGAAAGGCCGGCGCTCACTTGGTTGACGATTTTACACCGCGTTGCTGGCGAGAAACCTTAAAGGGCGAGGCACCGTAAAGGAACCGAGTGGAATGGACGGACCGAGCTACAAGACTCTTGTGATCGAGAAATCGAATTTGCGGCATTCTCGGTTGATGCCAAATCGAGGCACGTTTTCCAGGACGATGAATCCTGGAAACTTGCAAAGGACTGTTGGCATCAACAGAGATCTGGGTGGGATTAGGGGAACACTTGTCGGCTATCGAGACCAAACTGTGTGCCCCCATGCAATGGCCGCAATCAAATGCAGGAATTTGGGCTCTACTTGGCCGACGCTTCGTCTTCGGACAATACGCTTCCCAGATACAACGTCAGCAACTTCTTAAACTCAGCCACAACGAGGACTTTGCCTTTGGAATCTGCCTCCTCATAGAGTGCCATCATGCCTCTGACTATCTGGAGAGATGCATTTGCAGCAAGTAGAGACTGTTCCTTCGAAAGCGACGGATTCTTCGCCTGAAAGGCATTTGCGATTGCGACTCGTGAAGCCTTTCGGGCTGCAGGGTCGCGGCGAAAGCGGTATTGTTCTTCACCTCGGGAATTTACAGGCGCTCGCGTGGCACTCGCTCTTCTGCGTCGCGGTATCGCAAACGTATTCGTACTCGACGGTGGGCTCAATGCTTGGAAGGCCGAGGGGCATCCCGTTACAACGGCTCTCAGCTCATCTACTGAGAGCCATGCCAAGCTGGGGATTAGGCTCTTTAAGCCTAGCGGTTCAGAAAGTGATCCTCCCAGAACGAATCTTAGCCATCGTTCGGAACTTGTTCCGTTGATTGAAGATGAGTACACCGACGCAAACTTCATGCTTAGAGTCAACTAAAGTTGCGCCTGACAGTCGATTGCCATGGCGAAGCTGGTCACGTCGTTGCCGCAGGTCTTCTTGAGGCCAAGCGTGACCATCTGCTACCCTATCGCGCTGCGGGATGCAGTAATATACGAGAATGCCCTCGCCTTCCTTTCCCATCGAACGCCCGGTCCCACAACAGCAGCGGTCTTCACGTCGAGTCGCGGAGTATCTGGATACCGCCGCTGGCCTGTTTGCTGAGGTAGGATACGAGGCGACAACGATGACAGCTATTGCAGAGCGGGCTGGCTCCTCGATCGGCGGACTGTATCGTTATTTCCCCGACAAGCCAACTCTAGCGTTGGCTCTACATCGACAATATTCTCAAGAGATCGAGGGAGTATGGACACCCTTATTCAAGGAAGCCAAGACCCTTTCGGCTGCAGAATTCGCAGAGCGACTGATGGCCCGGATGTCAGATTTTGCTGCTAAACGCCCCGGATACCTCCCATTGCTGACGGCCCCTATTCAGATGAAACGAGATGCTGCATCTCGAAGCAATCTTCGAGCGCAGTTCAGTAAGGCATTCGTTGCGAAAAAGCCTTCGTTGTCGCAGGACGAGGCACTTCTGGCTGCAAACGTCGCCATCCAACTCATGCGGGGAATGATAAACGTTTGCGCAGAATCGGACGCCAAACGCCATCCATTTATCATCCGGGAGTTCAAGAAGGCTCTAGCGAATTATCTTAGTGATGTCTTGCGGAAGTGATCGCATGAACTTCCTCGTATCGAACGATCCTGCTGCGGTACAGTCCCTATCTCGATGCAGGATCGGACGTCCAGAGAGACTAAGTTGGATGCACGCACTTCAAGCAATGGTTCTCTGCCAGGCTCTATGAACGGCACCTCTCATAAGCTCCGTTTTCTGAGATCGAATCTCTGCGTTTGCCGTGGCGGAAATTTGTAGGCAGAGTCGCGTTTCCGCTCATACACGCGCCTCACCCATGTTGTCGTCCGTTGCCTTTCACCATCCTCATTTGACAAACGCGAGGAAGTCCTCGTATTGTGTCAACTGTATACACGAGGATGCACTCGCGTTATCGTGATTGCGCCGTCGCCACCTAAGACGCAGTGAGGTTCCCGTAAACACGGAGACAACAAATATTCGATGCGTTCGGAAGAAAGAGGGAGAGATTGTGATTGCAACCGACAGTAGACGACAACTCGTAATCCTATCTGGATGCTCAACTAAAGCCCCGGCGAACAAACTCTCCGAAGGCCCAATAGCACGTTCTCAAAAGCGCAGAGAGAACGGCGAGGGGAGGATCGAGACCACTGCAACAACGGACAGGGAAAACATTGCACCCGCAAATTGGACAGGAGTAGCAATGTGGTTCTGCTGCTTGCTCGGGGTAGCGTGCGTCTTTATTTGGAATCGACGGGATTTACACCAGCTTTAGCCAAGAGGCATCCTCTGTGCGCTTCGAGTGGTTGGGATTTGGATATGTTCCGTTGCTGCGGGGCACGGCGGTTGCGTCCGTTGTTCTGGGAGGAACGCTCGTGCGCCGGGGGTAGTCGAATCCCTGATCCGAAGTTATTCCTCTTGTAGGGAAATTTAGCAGCCTATTCGACAAAGCCCTCCACGCACTGTCGATCTATCTTTAGCTTGGCGATAATCCCGTCTATGAATCGATCTGGCATGAAAGGAAGAACATGAAACGGCAAGGAGCGAAACACAAACAGGACGACCTCGATGATCTTCCCATTTCTCTTGTGGTGTATATCGTTCTCGGGCTTCTGGCGATCATGGCGGGTGCCGCAATCTATATCGTCCGAATGGTGCAACATCCTTAGTTCGACGTTCTTTGTGGATGTGGCGAAGTAATGACAGCTCGGAGGTTCATGCCAACTGTGGTGCGACGCGAACGGGATTTGGCAAAAACGAGGGAACCCTCGTATTATAAAATCCAGATAAAGCGAGGCTCGCCTCGCTTTCACAATATCTTCAATAAAGAGGAACCCATGGCAGAACTTCAGCTCGACCCCCAAAAGACCGCACTCGTCCTCATCGATTTGCAGAATGCCGTTCTCGGCATGACCCCTGCGCCGCACAGTGCCGATAAGGTTGTCGAAAATTCCGTGAAGCTCGCGAACGCTTTCCGCGCCAAGGGCGCCCCAGTTATATACGTGCGTGTCGATCTAAACGATTTCCTGAAGCTTCCCGTCGACCAGCCGCCCAACCTGGGCGACAAGCCACTTCCCGCCGTCGCGTCGGAGATCGCTGCTTCTGCTGGCTTTCAGCCCGGCGACATCCTCATTACTAAGCGTCATTGGGGCGCCTTCGCCGACACCGATCTGGAGCAGCAGCTCAAGAACCGCGGCATCGACACGGTCGTCTTGACCGGCATTTCTACCAACGTAGGCGTCGAGTCCACCGCGCGGCAGGGCACCGGACTGGGATTTGCCTTTGTGCTGGTCGAAGACGCCTGCTCCGCCCAGGACGCCGAACAACACCGCTACGCGTTTGAAGAGATCTTCCCTCGTCTCACGCGAGTCCGGACCACCGGTGAGGTCCTAGCCGCTTATGCCTAAGAACTCCAGCGACACCGTCCGGCTTGACCCGTTGGTGTGGAAGATCACATCGGTCGCGGTCCTGGGCTCCTTTCTCGCGCAGCTTGACGCAACCATCGTTAACGTATCCCTCTCCAGTCTCGCCGTGGATCTGCATAGCAGCCTCACGGCGATTCAATGGGTCACCAGCGGCTATCTTCTGGCACTCGCTCTTATGCTCCCGCTCAACGGTTGGCTGGTGGAGCGCATTGGAGCCAAATCTCTCTACCTCTTGTGCTTCTCAGTCTTCACGCTCTCCTCAGCTTTATGCGGGCTGGCCTGGTCCGCGAACTCCCTGATCGGATTTCGCATCCTCCAGGGCATGAGCGGCGGCCTGATGGCTCCGTTGACGCAGATCATGATGGCGCGTGCTGCCGGAAAGCATATGGCGCGCCTCATGGGCTACGCGGCTGTGCCAATCCTGATGGGGCCGATCCTTGGCCCGGTCATCGCCGGTGCCATTCTGCAACACGCCTCTTGGCGCTGGCTCTTCCTGGTCAACCTGCCGGTCGGTGTATTGGCAATCATCCTGGCGGTTCTCTTTCTGCCCAATGATCGCAAAGAGACCAGATCAAGAGAACTCGATCTTCCTGGCTTCGCCCTGCTCTCTCCTGGACTCGTGCTCTTCCTGTATGGGTCGGATCATCTAGTCGAGCGTATCGGTCTTACGGCTCTCCTAGCTTCCATCGTTCTGCTTGCGGCCTTCTTCAGGATGGCCATTCGAAAAGGAGACGAGGCGCTCATCGATCTTCAGCTATTCAAGAGAAAAACCTTCTCTGCGTCCGCCACCGCGCAGTTCATGTCGAACGGAATCTCGTTCGCGGGCCAAATGCTGATTCCGATCTATCTCATCCGCGCCTGTGGCCAATCACCGAGTGCGACGGGCTGGTTGCTGGCCCCGCTTGGAGTGGGGATGATCTGTTCCTATCCATGGATGGGAGCCCTGACGCAGCGGTTCGGGATACGAAAGGTATCGGCTGGAGGCGCATTTCTGGCCTTCGCAGCCACTCTGCCCTTTATATGGCTGGCCAGTCACGGACTTGTACTCCCCGTGCTCGCGTGTGCTCTCTTTGTGCGTGGGATGGGCCTCAGCGCGGTCGGCATTCCCTCCATCTCGGCTGCATACGCTTCTGTGAGGAAACAAGACCTGCCAATGGCGTCAACATCGCTCAACATTGTGCAACGTCTCGGCGGACCGACTTTGACTACGCTCTGCGCGACCTTCCTGGGATGGAGGTTGGGAATGGCACAGTCCAGCGCCAGCCTCTCCAGCGCATTTACCGCTGCCTTTGTTCTTCTCTGCGGACTACACGCCTTCCTGTTTGCTGCCGCCCTGAGACTACCCCCTTCCCTGGACAAGGCGACAGAACAACCTCTTGCAGAAGAATCGCCTGCCTTATTCGAGATGATGTCCGAGTAACTGAACTTGTGGAAGCCATTCACTCATTCGACGAGTCTAGGCAACGTCGATGTAGCAATCGAAATAGCGGGGGGACGGCTGATTGTTGCAAAACCGCCGATTCACTTACCGAAAGCGCTCCGAGCAAGTTTGAGAGCGTTAGAAGCGGCAGAAATCGTTGTGCGGCACGACATGAGCGGCATTGTCCTCCACATCGAATACGATTTTGCCGAGAATATGCGACCGACCATATGCAGGAGAAATAACAAATGAAGATCGATTCCGTTCTGAAACCGAAGCACATGGCGTGGGTATCAGGTGCCCTTCTCGCGGGCCTACTGCTCATTGTTCTGACACGCTCGGGGGCCAAGGCCTCGGTGCAGGCCCCACAGCCTTTTGTAGAGGTTGCAACCGTCGAGCAGAGAGACGTTCCCGTTTATGGAGAATGGATCGGGACTCTCACCGGACAGGTGAATGCAGACGTAAAAGCGCAGGTCACCGGCTATCTGCTCACTCGGAAATATAAGGAAGGGTCCTACGTCCGGAAGGGAGAACTCCTCTTCGAGATCGATCCTCGACCATTCCAGGCGGCACTTGACCAGGCCAAGGCGCAGCTTGCTCAGGCAAAGGCGCAACTGATTCAGGATCAGGCGCAACGCGCTACAGCCCAGGCGAACCAGCAAATGAGTCAGCTCAATGTAGACAAGTATGCTCCTCTGGCAGCGGTCGATGCGGTCAGCAAACAAGACTTCGATAACGCAGATCAGACGAACCGCGCCAACAAAAACCAGGTGCTCGCCGCAGAAGCTGCCATTGCTTCTGCGGAGGCTCAAATTCAGGTCAGCGAGGCCGGAGTCGAAACCGCCGGCATCAACCTCGGTTTCACACGCATTGTTTCCCCGATTGACGGCATCGCCGGTGTTGCGCAGGCACAGGTAGGGGATCTGGTAAACACCAGCAGCGGAGTGTTGACTACAGTTTCAACGGTCGATCCCATCAGAGACTATTTCGCTGTCAGCGAACAGGAGTATCTCGCGCTCCAGAAGCGGATCTCGAACCCAGACAAGGATCACTGGAAGCTGCAACTCATCCTCGCTAATGGAACCACATATTCGCATCCGGGCGAATTCTACTTTGCGGATCGACAGGTAAATCAAAATACCGGCGCAATTCAATTGGCGGCTCTGTTTGCGAATCCCGGAAATGTTCTCCGCCCCGGGCAGTATGGCAAGGTCCGCGCCATGATCCGAGAGCAGCAGAACGCCATGCTCATTCCCCAAGCCGCCGTGAACCAGGAGCAGGGCAGCTATAGCGTTGCTGTTGTCGATAAGGACAACCTCGTCAGCATGCGTGCCGTGCAAGTCGGACAGCGCACTGATTCGATGTGGGTTATCCAGAGAGGATTGAATCCCGGTGAACGAGTGGCCGTCGAAGGCCAACAGAGTCTTCGGCCGGGAATGACCGTACAAACCAAGCCCTATAAGAGCGACATCGACTGACCGCTGACTCATTAGAAAGAACGCAAAAGGAATCGAATTATGTCCAAGTTCTTTATCAATCGGCCCATTGTCGCGATCGTGATTTCGATCCTTATGGTTATAGTCGGTGCGATCACCATTGCGACCTTGCCGGTAGCGCAGTTCCCAAGTATCGCCCCTCCTGAGATCAAGCTGCAAGCCAACTATCCGGGGGCGGACGCGCAGACTCTCGAGCAAGCTGTTGCCGTACCCATCGAGCAGCAAGTCAGTGGCGTCGACAACATGACCTACATGTACTCGCTGAACGCCACCGCGAACCAGCAAACGACGTTAGTTGTCGATTTTGATCTCAAGACGGATCCCAATACGGACCTGTTGCTCACGCAGTCGCGCGAGCAGCTCGCCACCGGTCAGTTGCCGTCCTCGGTGAACAGTTACGGAGTCACTCTCAAAAAGTCGACCACCGCTCCGCTCATGCTGGTCGACTTATATTCGCCGCATGGCACGCACGATGCGAATTATCTGGCGAACTATGCCTACATCAACCTGAATGATCCTGTCGCGCGCTCGTACGGTATCAGCCAGACCCAGGTCTTCGGGTCGGGGCAGTATGCCATTCGGTTGTGGGTGAAGCCTGATCAATTGGCAAAGCTTGGCATCACCGTTACGGACATCTCCAACGCGATCCAGGCGCAAAACACAGTCAATCCCGCAGGTCAGGTCGGAGGAGAGCCGGCCCTTGCGAACCAGCAATTCACCTATTCCGTGCTGGCTCAGGGACGCCTGAAATCGGCGGAAGAATTTGGCAACGTCATCGTGCGCGAGGAGCCCAATGGTGGCATCGTCCGGGTAAAAGATGTCGCCCGAGTCGAACTAGGCACACAGGACTACAGCACGCTCTGTCGCCTGAACGGCAAACCTGCTGCCGGTATCGCCGTTTATCAGTTGCCTGGAACCAATGCAGTTCAAGCAGTAGCGGGCGTCCGCAAGCTAATGGCCCAGATGAAGCAACGCTTTCCCGAGGACATGGATTATGCCGTATCCCTCGACCAGACGGCCCCGGTCACGGCAGGCATGAAAGAAATTCTCTGGACACTCCTGATCGCTATGGTGCTGGTCATCCTGGTCGTCTATCTCTTTCTCCAGGACTGGCGCGCCACATTGATTCCGACGCTCGCTGTGCCGGTCTCACTCGTTGGAACTTTTATCCTGTTCCCGCTCTTCGGTTTCTCCATCAACACGCTCTCGATGTTCGGCTTGGTGCTCGCCATAGGACTCGTGGTCGATGACGCCATCGTAGTCGTCGAAGGGGTGCAACACCACATCGAGGAAGGCCTGGCTCCCAAAGATGCGGCGCGAAAAGCTATGGAGGAACTTTCCGGTCCAGTCGTTGGTATTGCTCTAGTCCTGGCCTCAGTGTTCGTGCCGACGGTCTTTATTCCGGGTATCACCGGCAGGCTGTATCAGCAATTCGCCCTTACAATTGCGATCTCCGTAATGCTTTCAGCGTTTAACGCCCTCACGCTCAGTCCGGCGCTCGCGGGGCTGCTCCTCAAGCCTAAGAAGCAGACGCGCGGACCGCTCGGAAAATTCTTTGATTGGTTCAACGCATACTTTGAGCGCTCCACAGATAGCTTTGTCCGCCTGTCGGGCAACCTGATTCACAAGGCCGGTATGGTGATGGTGCTGCTTGTAGTCGCCGGGGTTGCCGCGTGGTTCTTCAGCAAGCATTTGCCTACAAGCTTCCTGCCTGATGAAGACCAGGGCTACCTCTACGTCAATATGCAGCTTCCCAATGCCGCGTCCCTGGAGCGTACAAGCGCGGCCGCAAAACAGGTCGAGAACGTTCTCGCAAACACGCCGGGGGTTCAGTACACCACCAGCGTCGTAGGTTTCAGCCTGCTCAGCTACGTCCGGACTTCGTATAACGCCTTCTTCTGGGTATCGCTGAAACCCTGGGATGAGCGCGGAAGCCGGAGCGAACAATATCAAGCCATTAAGGCGCGTTTAGACCCGGAACTCAAAAAGCTGCCGGATGGGACGGTCTTCAGTTTCTCGCCTCCGGCGATACCGGGAGTCGGCACTACTGGTGGCGTTACGTTTGTCCTTGAGGACCGCGCCGGCAAGGATGTCAAGTTTCTTGCCGACAACCTTGCCAGGTTCTTAGCATCTGCCCGCAAGCGCCCTGAGCTCGGCAGTGTCAGCACTACGTTTATCCCGAGCGTGCCTCAAGAGTTCATCAATGTGGACAAGGAAAAAGTGCTGAAGCAGGGCGTGGCATTGACGGATGTGTACAACACGATTCAAGCGAACATGGGCGGCTTATTCGTTAACTACTACAACGACTTCGGTCGTACCTGGCAGGTGTATGTGGAGGCTGAGGCGCCTTACCGGGCGACAACTGACAATCTTGGGCAATTCTATGTACGCAACAGCCAGGGGCAGACGGTGCCCCTTTCCGCGCTGGCAAAATTCGAGACTCGTTCCGGCCCTGAGTTCACCATGCGCTACAACGAGTACCGGTCCGCGCAAATCAATGCGAGCGCTGCGCCCGGTTACAGCTCTGACCAAGCAACCGCGGCTCTGGAAGATGTTTTCAAGCAGACGATGCCCCGCGAAATGGGCTTCGACTACGTCGGCATGTCTTACCAGGAGCAAAAATCGCGAGAGGGAGTGCCGCCTTCGGTCATCTTCGGATTTTCGATTCTGTTCGTTTTTCTGATTTTGGCAGCGCTGTACGAAAGCTGGACAGTACCTTTTAGCGTGTTGCTCAGCACGCCGGTCGCGGTATTCGGCGCCCTCGCCGCGCTCTGGTTGCGTCGCGTCGTGGTCGGCCTCTTTGAGCCTGCGTACATGGTTCAAATGGAAAACGATGTGTACGCCCAGATTGGCCTGGTGATGCTCATCGGGCTAGCCGCGAAAAACTCGATTCTGATCGTTGCGTTTGCCAAGGAGGACTACGAGCGTGGTATGTCCGTCGTTGATGCCGCCCTTTCCGCGGCGAGGCTTCGCTTCCGGCCTCTCATGATGACCGCGCTCGCCTTCATTCTCGGCTGCGTGCCGCTCTGGACCGCTTCTGGAGCGGGCTCTGTAGCACGCCAGATCATGGGAACGGCGGTGATCGGAGGCATGGTAGCGGAAACCTTCATCGGCATATTCTTTGTTCCCGCGATCTTCTATTTCGTGGAGCGAGGGTATCCGGCGGATCGAGCGCGCGTCACGGCGCCGGCACCGCAGCACTGTGCAATCACTGAGGGTAATCAAGATGCGTAATAGATTCCGAAACAGATTCGGCACAAGATCCACATGGATCCTTCTCCTGTCGGCCTCCATGCTCTCCGGCTGTTCGGTCGGGCCGAACTACCATCGGCCATCCGTGCAGGCGCCTCCGGCTTTTCACGGCCTCGATCCATCGCAACAGACACAACCACAAGCCGCATCGTTCGCCGATCTGCCCTGGTGGCAAGTGTTCCACGATCCTCAATTGCAGGAACTGATCCGAACGGCGCTGAAGCAGAATTACGATGTGCAACTGGCGGTCGAGCGCGTCACTGCCTCAAGAGCTCAGCTCGGCATCGCCCGCTCGAATGAGTTTCCGCAGGTTTCATTCAATCCGACCTTCAGCGGCGGAAAGGACGATGAGAACCTCAAGTCCAACATTTTTTCGCTTGCCGGAGACGTTGTGTTTCAGGTGGACTTGTTTGGGCGTTATCGACGCGCGACCGAAGCAGCCCGGGCTCAACTTCTCGGCACCAAGGACGCACAACAGACCGTAATCCTGACGCTCGTAAGCGATGTGGCGAGTGAATATTTTCTGCTTCGCGACCTCGACCTTCAGCTTCAGATCACGCAAAATACCGTGCGGACCCAGGAGGATTCCCTCAAGCTAACGCAGTTGCGCCTCCAGCACGGTGTAGCCAGGACGCTCGACGTGCTGCAGGCCCGGCAAGTGCTCGATTCGGCGAATGCGCAGATCCCGGATCTAGAGCGACAGATCGGCCAGACCGAGGACGCGATCAACATCTTGCTAGGAAAATACCCGGACAACGTTCCTCGCGGACAGGCTCTGGGCATCCAGACTCCGGATGGCTGGACCTGGAACGAGACTCTGCCTCCGCAGTTACCCGCAGGGCTGCCCTCGGAACTGCTCGAACGCCGGCCCGATATCCGCAAAGCGGAGCAGAGCCTGGTTGCTGCCCATGCCAATATCGGCGTCGCCAAGGCGATGTTCTTTCCGCAAATCTCACTATTCGGCTCGGGAGGTGCGGCGTTTGGGCATAGCCAGTTTGGCACCCAGAGTATCCCGGCTCCGCTGGGAATCGGAAGCTATTCAGCGGGACTCTCCCAGCCGCTCTTCGAGGGTGGCGCACTGCGCAACAACCTGCGTTATGCCAAGTCACAAGAGCGGCAGGCTCTAATCAGCTACCAGCAGACGATTCGGCAAGCCTTCGGCGACGTCTCTGACGCGCTGATTGGTTATGACAAATACCACTCAGTCCGCGAACGCCAGGAACAGTCCGTGAAGGATCTTGAGGAATCAGTCAAGGTGTCGCTCATGCTCTATAAAGGCGCGACCGCAACGTATCTCTCTGTCCTTGATAGCCAGCGGCCTCTGTTCACTGCCGAGCTCACCCTCGCGCAGGCGCGCAACAACGAGTATCAGAGTCTGGTGCAGCTCTATAAAGCGCTCGGTGGTGGTTGGAGATAGACAGAAATGAGCTTGCCTGAGCAACTTCAACAATCCGACCGGCTAGCCCCGCTGGTCTTTCTGGCGAACCTACGACAATTGACGTTGACACCACGGCGCGTGGTGACAAGAGTCCCGATGGGCTGACCATGACTGCAGATGAAATCGTTACGGGATCGTTCCGTAATATTTCTGGGCAGATCGTTAAGATCGATCTCCCCGGCAATGCACTCACGGTCAAAGACCTTGCGACAAAGGCTAGTCTCTCTGCCGGTATAAGGTGTGGGTCACAAGGAGATCCTTGTGACCCATCTACGCAGGAGAATAGTCTCCATTACCTCCAAATGGTTCGGCGACAGTAACCCTGCCCTCAGCGATCAACCCCCGCCAGGATTTTTTCGTTGTAACGCGATCCGGACACGGCTTCGGGGCGTAATGCGGCCTCCAGGCGAGCCACCTCGTCGTCGCTGAGTTTGAGATCCACGGCGCCGGCATTCTCCTCAAGGTAGACGCGACGTTTCGTACCGGGAATCGGAACGATGAAATCGCATATGCCCAACAGCCAGGCGAGGGCCACCTGGCTTGGCTTGGCGCCGATGGCCTCGGCGATGTTCCGCACGATCTCAACCGCTTTCCTATTGGCCTCGAAATTCTCGCCCTGGAAACGGGGATCGAATTGGCGGTGGTCCTTCGCCGTATACGTCTCCCGCCGCCTGACACTGCCCGTCAAGAACCCCCGGCCCAGCGGGCAGAAGGGAACAAGACCGATCCCAAGTTCCTGTAACGTGGGAATTATCTCGCTCTCCAGATTGCGCTCCCACAGCGAATATTCGCTCTGCAGCGCACTGACGGGATGGACGGCATGGGCTCGGCGAATGTTTTCAACGCCCGCTTCGGACAGACCGAAGAAGCGTACTTTGCCTTCACGCACGAGATCGCCGACGGCCCCGGCGACATCCTCCATCGGCACGGCCCGGTCTACTCGATGCTGGTAGAACAGATCGATGTGATCGATGCCGAGCCGGAGAAGCGATGCGTCGGCTACCTCACGGATGTGTTCGGGCCGACTATTGGTTCCGCCGGCCGCGCTTCTCGAAAGGTCGATACCAAATTTCGTCGCGACAATGGCGTTGTCCCGCCGCCCTTTGAGCGCCCGACCAAGGAGTTCCTCGTTGACATAAGGGCCGTATACCTCCGCAGTGTCGAAGAAGTTGATACCGAGATCAAGTGCGCGGTGGATCGTGGCGATCGACTCCGCCTCATTCGCTTCTTCGCCGTATGAGAGTGCGAGTCAGTTCAACCGCGAGTACAAGCGCTTCTTTGGTCAACCGCCGATGCGGGACGTCAAAGTGCGCCGACTCGCCGGCTCCGCAATGGTCAGCGACTAACAATCGTGCAGACCATTTCCCTTGATGAGGTGTCCCTCTAAA
>Ga0207028_1125_pt1 | contig 16984 bp, 13 predicted proteins | sample Alteio_BWMinCont_41_FD_153287 | JGI IMG/M metagenome (GOLD analysis project Ga0207028, IMG submission 153287) | Enriched cells from forest soil in Barre Woods Harvard Forest LTER site, Petersham, Massachusetts, United States -... | ecosystem: Environmental > Terrestrial > Soil > Temperate forest >... | reverse complement strand
GTTTTTTCACTAAAAAGCTTTTCTATCCATGGATCATCCAGCCGGATTTTATTTTGCGAAAAGTGTAAATTCATCAAAATTTTCAAAAGGTCATTCTTTTCAGAATCAGTGCCTCCAAAGTACAGTGCAAAAAAATCTTTAAAAAAATCAATTTTTTCATCTTTTAAATATGCATCAGCCTGTCCTGCAAAAATATTCAACTTGGTTATCATTTCGGGAGGTAGTGGTTTCTGTCTTTCTATAGGTTCTTTTGCAATTTGTTGTAAATATTCTTTGCATTGTATTTCAACTTCGTCAATATTTTTAATTTCTGTTGTCAGTTTTAAGAGTTGTTTATGGTTGCATAAAATTCGATAATCTTTTTCTACAGCAATAAATGAGTCGCAAATATCTTTTATTTCTTTGGCTTCCGGATTTTTCATGTGCTCTTGTATTTTCTGCCACGCCTCATACTGAAGTTTGGATGCCAAATCTGGGCCTCGCATAGGACGTACCATAAAAACAGCTTCAAGTGCCTCGGTATCTTTATCAAAGATTTTCGAAGGTAAGGCAAATATAGATTCGATAATATCCTGTATGTCGTCCTCGGTAAGGGGGTAGCCTTCCTTTGATGTTATATCAAAAATCGCTTTAGTTTGCTGCTCATTAAGATCTATAAAATCAGCAGCCGTTGTTTTAATACTTTCAACTATTTTTGGATCCAGCGATGCTAACGATATTTCCTTCTTTTCCTTGCCCTCTCTAACATAACAAACTAACTCGCCTCCTTCTTTAGTAGTTATGTATAATTTCATGAGACTCATTTTATCCAAAGGTAGCGGTACATACATTAATTCAAGGATAAGGTTGGGATGTTTTTGTTTAATTGCTTTTGTAAGGATGCCGCCAGAGAGTATAATGTCTTTCATTGTTTGAGGCATACCTTCCGACTCATTTTTCAGCCATTCGGCCATCGCGGAGTTATACGCTGAAGTTTGTTTTTCTTTCCAGACAGCCAACATAGGAATAACTATAGAGTTCAAGATTTTCAGAGTTCGGATTTTTACCTGGAATTGATTAATCAGATAATTACGAACAAGTTCTCGGGTTATTGCCTGCTCTGGAGTTTGGTTTTTGACCAAATTAAATATGCCAAAGTTAATTTCCCTTCCTTGATCTGCAAGAGCTTTTAAGGCTTGTTCAGGCTGACGATTTTGCATAATACGATGCAGAGTTGTCAGTTCCTCTTTTATTCCTTCAAAACGTTTCTCTTGAAAAAGGTCAGGGAGCGGAGCAAAATCAGCAGTCTTCTCATCCAGCATTTCTTGTTTGGAAAGGAAATTCAAGGCTTCTACCGCATCTGTTTCGGACAGCTCATGAAAACCATCCAACTGATCTAAGAAAGCTGAGTCGATAATGTTTCGGTAATGCTTATGCAGGCTGTTTAGAGGCATATTTTTTGCTCGTTTTGATCGTTTATGATCATATTATAAAAATAAGATTATATTATATAGGATAAATATTAAGCAAGTCTTAAGATTTGATTGCTGGAACAGGAAAGTGGCTGGAGAAGAATCAGATATTTTTTGCGCGTATTGTTACTTTTTTTGTGTAAAATAAATGTATTTTTTTGCAAAAAAATGTTATTTATTGTGTAATTTATATAGAATTATGTGAAAAATAGTGTATAATAAATATAAAGACAATAAAGAACTATTTATATAACCTATTGATTTTAATTTAAAAAAGAGGTGCATCGGTATGGCTAATTCACTTACTACCATAAACATAAATGAAAAATATAATTTGTCGCCATCTTTTGTAACTGATAGTTGGAGTCAATTTGCGCGAAGCTATAGCTCTGCCAGTTCCCTGGTATCTAAAATTCCATTGGGTAAGTACATAGAAATTAAGGATAAGAAGTTACTTGGCGATGCTTTTATTGTTTTTCGCAGGACCGATTTCGATAAGTTAAATATGCTTTCTAGTATAGCATCAAAGGTTACTCGTTGTTTGTTTCAGATCGATAGAATTACGACAACTTTTTCACATAATGAACAACCAGAAAAAGTGATTAAATTAATTCATGAGCAAGCAAAATTGGGGATTGAGTTTACGGTTATATCCTCTAGTAGTTCGAGTAGCGATTACTTCGGTTCTTACATTGTTGAAGAGGATGAAAATGTAAAAATGCCGAAAAGTAGAAACGAGATCGAGGGCAAATAAGGTTTGTTAATTCTTGTAGATGTGAATAATAAATCCCAGTCAAGTTATCACTTTTCTACAGACTATACAAATGTAAGTACTTTTTTCTTCAATGCAGTTAAGACATTTAAAAAGATTTTTAGAGAAGAATACCTCAGGTAGGTAGTGGATGAACTGTTTGCTAGTTAACGTTGAGGCCTTTTTCCTCCTTATTTATATATTGTTAATATATGACAATACTATATTATAATATATAATTTATATATATAATAATCTATATTCGTCAAATTTTTAGTTAAATTCAACAATTCAATCGCCTGTATTGACAATGTTTGTTTAAAGTATATAATATTTATATATATTAATATTTAAATGTCAAATTATGAAGTTAAAACCCTTTTTTGAAGCTCATCCAGTTTTCCGATACGAAGAGTTTGCGGCTTATATGCGATCTCATGGTATTACTCGACCCGCAAGTTGCAGGCAACAGTTAAGTTATCATCATAAAGCAGGAAACTTAATTCATATACGAAAGTTTCTTTATGCAGTAAAACCTGTTTCAATGAAAGAAGAGGATTATTGGATTGATCCCTATTTAATTGCAGCTAAGGCCAGCTCGAATGGGATACTTGCTTATCATACTGCTTTAGAATTATTAGGACTGGCATATGCATCATTTGATGAAATGACGTTTTTAGTGGATAGTCCATCACATGTATTTTCTTATGCAGGACAAAGATTTCGTCCTGTTATATTCCCAAAAGCATTACTTAATCAACATAGCTCAGAATTTGGAGTTGAAACTATTAAACGACAAGGAATAGAAATAAAATTAACTGGAGTAGAGCGGACTATTGTGGATGTATTAGATCGTCCTGATTTAGGGGGAGGATGGGAAGAAGTTTGGCGTTCACTCGATAATGTTATTCAAATAGATGTAGATAAGTTAATTGAATATACATTATTACTAAACAATGCTACCGTAGTTTCCAAAGTAGGGTACTTTTTAGAACAACGCCCACCTCATCTTATGGTTGACCAAGCATATATACAAAGACTTTTACCTTATATTCCAAAACAACCACTTTATATGAATCGTAATCGAAGAGAAAAAGGTAAGTATGTTGAAAAATGGAAACTCATTGTTCCATTTGAAATCATTGAACGTCAATGGGAAGAGCCTTATGTTGAAGATATCTGAGCAAGAATTAAAATTGGAAGCGAGAAGAAAAGGATATCGCCCTGAAATATTGGAAAAAGTCTATCGATTATTAGATTTACTCGAACAGTTTATGGCGGTGCCATATTTAGCAGAGCATCTCGCTCTTAAAGGTGGAACAGCCATTAATTTATTTTGCACAAAAAATTTTCCAAGATTATCAGTCGATTTGGATTTTAATTATATTGGAAATATTCATAGAGATGAATTACGACAGGAAAGAGAAAAACTCGAAACAATATTATTGGACATATGTCGAAGACGACAATATGAACTACATCGTAATCCGAAAGCACACGCTGGCGGTAAGTCTGTCTTGGTATATCAAAGTGTTATGGGAAATAAAGGTAGACTAGAAATTGATTTAAATTATATTTTTCGTGTTCCTCTGTGGGATGCTACATGGAGTTCCTCAGCTGAATGGCCTCAATTAACGAAAGTCAAGGTATTGGATATTCATGAATTAGCTGTTGGTAAATTACATGCTTTATTAGGGCGTGAGGCAAGTCGCGATTTATTTGATAGTTATCAATTATTTTCACATTGGCCACTTGATAATAAAAAATTAAGACTTGCTTTTGTAATTTATACAGCCATGGAAAAAAATGCATGGCAGCAAATGAGTATCGATAAGGTTAAATTTTCAGTAAGTGACATAAGAGATAAATTAATTCCTGTTTTAAAAAGTAGTGAAGCTCCAAGTTTTAATTTTAAAGAAGTAGAAGCGTGGGCGAATAAGTTGGTAGAAGCATGTAAAAAAGGATTAGAACTTGTGTTGCCTTTTCAAGAAAGTGAAATTGAATTTTTAAATCGTGTACAACGGCATGGCGAACTCAATCCAGAGTTAGTGAGTGATGATAGTTTCTTCTGCGAACGTATTTTGCAACACCCATTATTGCAATGGCGAATTAAACAAGTTAAAGAATTATAACAGATAATTTTTATTATAACGGGGTCAGGCTTGCGCTGTTGCATTACTAAGAATAGATTTTGATTCGATGGACTAACGTGAGTGAACATCCACATGAAACCCTATTTCGATTCAATTGAATTTAAGCATATTGCTGTAGCTAAATACCAAAATGGCATTATGTTATACAATATCATAAACAAAAGAACAGATTTTTTGTTATCTTTAGCCGATCTATTTGCATTGCCATATAGTGTTTATTTGCTTGATACGATGGGAGCCACTTTGAAAATAAATGAGGTTGGCGCAAGTATTTGCGGCTTTAGCTCACCCGATCAAGCCATAGGCAAAACCATATTTGATGTTTCTATAGGTCATAGCGCTAAAAATTTATTGGATAATTGTGCCTCCGTATTGCAACAAGAGTCTGTTAAAATTTTTGATGAATATAACATGCGCTTTGATGGTAAATCTTTACAGTTTTTATCAATTAAATTTCCCTGTTATGACGCTGAATATCAGTTACAAGGAACGTTTGGTATATCTATTGTTTTAGGAGAGCATTCACTAGCTGATGCTATAACACAGTTATCTGCTTTAGGTTTATTGTCACAAAATACTTCTCAAAATCAAACTATCAAATTGAATTTAGGAAATGTTTTATTGACGTCTAGAGAGACAGAATGTCTTGAATATACCGTAAAAGGTTTTACGGCTAAACAAATAGCAAAAAAACTTCATATTTCATACAGGACAGTTGAAGATTATATCAATCAAGTAAAAATAAAATTGGATGTTTCCACTAAGCAAGAAATGATTCAAAAATTACTAAACTCTTAGACCCGTATTCAATACGGAGTTTTTTAGATGCTATCTTTTATTATGATTTGTTTACCAATCATTTTAGGAGATAAAACATGAATCACTTCATGCAACAACTCATTGATCATATTATTATAAAAAAAGCATTTCTCAATAATTATCCTAAGCCAGGCGTTGTTTTTCTCGCTATTGATGCTTTATTTAATGATTCTGTTTCTAGAAAATTGATTTCTGATGCAGTGATAGCAGCGACTAAAGATGTGCCATTTGATTCCATCGCGGGCATTGCTTCTCGAGGCTATCTTTTTTCGGGTATGATAGCAAATCGATTTTCTGATAAAGGCGAATATTTTATTCAAAAAACAAAATCCAGAGGAGATTCTCATTTTGTACAGATAGATACTCAAACAGAGTATTCTTCTGACTCGTTTCAAGTGCTTAAAAACACTATACAAAAAGGGAAAAAATATCTTCTTATGGATGATTTAATAGCTACAGGCGGATCAGTGATAGCCGCGATCAAGCTTATTAGAGCATGCGGAGGGGAGGTAAATTCTGTGTTTGCTATGACAGAATTGCTTGATTTCGGAGCTAGAGAAAAGTTAAAAAGAGAAGGCGTTGAGCTCATTAGTTTATTAAAATTTACAAATCAAGATTTACAAAAATTATTGGATATTCAAGAGCGTCATGAGAAAAATCCCACTGCACCTATAACTTATCAACTTGCATGTCATACAAAAGAAGAGCAGGAATTAATGCAATTTAATATGAGACGGCTTGTTGACATCAATAGTAATAAATCTAAAAAAAAATATGCTAAAAAAGGAGTTTTATTTACAGCGCCAACGGAAGCGATGCTTAATCCATCGATTGATCTTTATAATCAAGGATGTCCTAAGACTTGGAATCTTGATTCTAAAAAAATGGACCGTAATAATTTCAAAATCTTTTCGACTGGTGATTCATTTTCTGTTCTGTCGCCTGATGTTGAGATGACGGGAACCAATGTGACTATACATATAGGTCTACAGCATACGAATTATTCTCCATTGGTATTGCTTCACGAAGCGCTGCAGTTATGCCGTACGGTGTATGAACAGGGTGCTGAATCAATTACCGTTGCTATACCTGAACAATTTCATCCGGCGCTTCATCATAATGACTTTAATTTGTTACTCATGCGTTTATTCAAGATAAGTGGTGTAAATAATATTTATTATTACGATAAAAATTATACGGGAACTTTAGATGAAGCGCATAGTGAAGCTATGATGCCTCTCACCTTGTCTCAGCAATCTGATATGGAACATTATCAGATAAGTCGAAAAGATTTATTAGATTATCTTCATTTTACCAAAGACCTTAAAATCTTTGATAGTAGTCTTGATGCAGAAGTTATGCATTTTACACGCAAAAGTTATTTGAATAAGGCGTGGTCTAAATTGGATCTTGATCACACTGATATGGATAAAACACTCTTTGGTCATAGATCTCCTGCTGAAATTAAAATTCCTGAAATCAAGACTCAAGCTCATGTGTTGCTATGCTGTTCAGCCAATAGACCTTTAGCTGAAAACATTGCTAGCAGCTTGCGTATGCGAGGAGAAGTTGTAAATCTTTTCCAGACGCAAGGAAAAGGCGAGTTAGCGGCCATACCTGATGAAGCAAAAATTTGCGGTGCTACTGTGACTATTGTGCAGGCTACAAGACCGAGCCCAGATGATATGGAAGCCGTAAAAGAATATCAAAAAAATGGTGCCGCTTCTTATTTTTTTGAAACTGCCATGATAGCAAGACAGGCTCGCTTAAGAGGAGCAGACAAAGTTAATTTAATTAATTCATATCAATTTGGTGCTCGTTCGGACAAAGCTGAAAATGATTCTAAAGGTAAGACGGGCGCTTATGTACAACAAAATGGTATGTTGCTTGAGGCTTCGGGAGTGAGTCAAGTGATTACGGCTGAGTGTCATGATGCGCATACTTTGTCAGGTAGTTATACCCACAAAAAAATTAAAAGTTCAGCGATTTCAGCACTGACAATCATGTCTACTCAAATCGTTAAAGACTGGATGAATCATCCTCATCATGGACAATTACGTTTGGTCACTCCTGACGAGGGAGCGGCGAAGCGAACAAAAGAACTCACAGTGCAATTACAAGCTATATTGGGTAAGCAATTATGTGAGTCTCGTATTTTAGGTGAAAAGCAACGAGATTCACATCAAGATGATAGTGCATTGATTAACACGCTTCATTCGGGAAGTACGGGCATTAATGCTAATGATAAATATTTGATTACGGATGATGAAACAGCGACAGGAACGACTTTGTGTCAGGCTGTGATGAATCTCAAGAAACAGGGCGCTAACGATATTACGGTTGCGGTGGTTCATAATAATATGCCTTTGGATTGGTTGGAGCGTCAGTTATGTTTAGCAAGATTTTTATATTTGGGTGTGAATGATTTACATTTTAGTGATACCCAGGAAATGGGAACGCTAGCAAAAAGCTATGATGATATGATTGATACTTATTCCCATGCGTTACAATTGCCTAAGCTTGAGGTCGAAAAGCAGGTATTTGCGTGGTTTAAAAAAAATATCAGTAAAGATTTTTCTGATCAGAATGAAGCACATATCACTCAGGAATTTACCCAATTTCAATCTTTGTTTAATCAACTTGGATCAAGAATAATTATTCATTCATTGGCTGATGCCTTTGCAGCTAAAGTTATGACACGTGCTTGTACTCCGCATTTTTATGCTTCTGACAAAGGGACTTTATTTTTTCAACATCAGCCTGCTCAGGTGAAAGAAGAAAAACGCGCATTGGAAAAAGATCGGACTCAGGTTCAAGGTGTAAAGTATGAAAGTTGAGTGAGGTAACTCATTGTTTAAACAATAGAATATTATTGCCATAGCTTTATCCAGGTACGTGGATATTGCATAAGTTAACAGTGATTTGCTAAATTGTAACGTATGTTTATAATACGAGATATCGACAAATATGTCGATATCTCGTATTATAAATAACATCAATGGACGCATGTTAAAGGCAAGATTGTTCTTGAAGTTTGTTAGCAATAGTAGGGTAAGTGGAAATGTCTCAATCAAAAAAACAAGCTAGCGAAGTATACCTTGCCTTTCAAGTTATCCCGAGAGTGCGAAAAGGTAATAATTTTGAATTGGTAGATAAAGCTATAGAAGTGGTAAAAAATGCTAATATTCCTTATCAGATTAGTGCCATGGAAACAACGATGAGAGGGGATATTGATCAACTTCTTGAGATAGTAAAGTTAGCACAGCAAACGTGCATTCATGCTGGGGCAGTGGAGGTCATCACAAATATTAAAATCCACAATAGAACTCCTGAAGCAACTGATACGTTTTGTACTTATGATCGTGGAATCACACCAAGTAATTCTGTTTTTATTAAAAAACAATGATAATTCATTGTATTATTGATTATACGATGTTTTTTTATTGCGTTGGGTGAGTTGTCGGATTGGTGCATGTGGATGAGGTGTTTAGTTAAAATTTGGCAATTTACCGAGCCGCAGCTCGGTAACAAGATGTCAATAATGCCACAAAATCCAAAGAGTGCTATTTAAGCCTTGGTGAATTATTAGATCTAACATCATATTCAGCCGCATTTGATTGTCCTTCCTTGCAAATATTGTCGGCTTCCTCGCGTGATAATGGTATAACTGTTTGCAGTGCTAAATCAGCAGGTACATTATTATTAACTAGACGCTCTAAAGCAGCGAGATGATAAAGTTTAAATTGATCTCGGCGACTATTGGCATTTAAAAACATATCTGCTGTTATATCTGGAAACTTTTGTATGGCGTTTTCTTCCCAGAGATTTAATTCTCTTTGTGTTGGAGATGGATTATTGGGTTTAGTTTCAGGTTGAAGCACATCTGATGGTTTGTCATCTTGATTGGGGTTTTTCATGATACTCGCTAACAATTGACTTTGACTTGGCTTTTGCGACGGATTACCTGGCAGTATAAGTCCAGCCATTGCTGCGCCTTCCATTTTAATTGAAACATCTCCAAGAATCTTTCCATTTCCTTCTACTAGCGTCATTTTTATTGGCATAATATTTTCCTGATTTTTTATTTAATATTTATTAATGAATAAGCGATGCAAATGTAACATCATGAATTAAAAATTTAAATATAAATGTTGTTAGTGCGTGGCGAAAGATCGTACCATGGGCCCCGCACAATGTTTCGGAGATATAGCGAGACCTACAATAAAATCAGAGCCGAAACATGACGGGGTGGGTCTTTCAATGTGTAAGGAGATGGCTCAGAACAGTCATAGCCGCAACTGTACGAGCTTTAGGTTGGATGCAATTCATTTAAAAACTCACTATCTTCAGCATTATCTTCTGCCCTATCTTCCGCAAGCAACATATACATCGCAGGCACCACAAAAAGCGTAAACAACGTGCCTATGGATATGCCTGTTGCAATCACTAAACCTATGCTATATCGGCTAAGAGCACCTGCACCCGATGCAGTGATTAATGGGATGACGCCAAGCACCATAGCCGCCGTTGTCATTAAAATAGGCCGCAAACGAATAGCTGCAGCTTGTTCTATAGCGTCACGTTTATTTTTTCCTTGTTGTTGCAAATCATTAGCAAATTGTACGATGAGAATGCCATGTTTACTGATTAAACCTATCAATGTCACTAAACCCACTTCGGTGTAAATATTGAGTGTTGCATCACCTATGCCCATGCTAATAAATATCATCGCACCACAAATAGACATGGGTACGCTGATTAATACAATGAATGGATCACGAAAACTTTCAAATTGAGCGGCAAGTGCCAGATAGATAATGATAAGAGCAAAAAAGAAAGTGAGTATCAATGCATTGCCTTCTTGAACAAATTGGCGTGATTGTGCAGCATAATCAATAGTATAACCTTGCGGTAAAATATCAGAAGCGATAGATTTCAGGGTGCTAAGCGCTTGACCCATCGTAATATTCGGAAATGCAACGGCAGAAATTGTCGCGGAATTCAGTTGTTGAAAATGATTAAGTGATTCGGGAACGATGGTTTGTTTGATATGGGTAAGTGTTCCTAAAGATATGGATTTTCCATCTGCCGTATTGATGTAATAATTTAAAAGTTGCGAGCTATTCAAACGATTCACTTGAGCGACTTGTGGAATAACCTGGTAAGATCTGCCTGAATAATTAAAATAATTGATATACCCTTCGCTTAATGCAGAAGCGAGCGCATTGCCTACATCTTGCATGGTTAAACCAAATTCGGATGCCTTGTCCCGATTAATTTCAATCGTGGCTTGCGCTTTGTCAATCTTGAGGTCTGGATCAATATATAAAAAAATCCCTGATTTTTGTGCTTTTTCCACTACCTTTTGTACGAGAAGATTGAGTTCATCAAAAGGTTGGGTAGTTTGTATCACAAATTGTATGGGCAATCCGCTTCCGCCGCCAGGCAGCGAAGGTAATTGAAATGCAGCAATTTTTGCGCCTGCAATCTTCTCAAGTTTTTGTTGTAACTCAGGTTGAATATCATTAGTAGTGAGTTTACGTTTATCCCAGGGTGTTAATATCATACCGCCAATACTTAAATTGAGTCCTCCTTCTCCATCTATCATGAATGAATGTGCTGTTTCTGGATATTTGAAAAAAATCGTATTGACTAATTTTGAGTATGTTTGAGTTTGTTTTAATGTAGCATTCGGTGCTGTCGTTAATTGAGTAATGATAATGCCTTGATCTTCCTGTGGAGCGAGTTCAGAATCAGAGCTAATAAAAAGAAAATAATTACTTAATAAAATAAGGATAGAAAAAACAATAATGACAGATAAATAATTAAGAGAATGACTTAAAACATAATGGTATTTTATACGTAACTGATCAAACAATTGATCGACTTTTTCGACGAATTTATTTTTGTTATGGCCATCGTGCGGTATTAAAAATTTTGAACACATCATGGGTGAGAGTGTTAATGCAATCACAGCAGATACGCCTACAGCACCTGCAAGTGTGAAAGCAAATTCCGTGAATAAAGCGCCGGTTAAACCTTGCATAAAACCAATAGGTAAATAAACAGCAATAAGCACAACCGAAATTGCAACAATAGGCCCTGCTAATTCTCGCGCGCCTTGTATAGCTGCTTGAAATGGTTTGACACCTTCTTCAATATGTCTATGAATATTTTCTACAATAATAATGGCATCATCGACGACTAAGCCTATAGCCAATACCAATGCGAGTAAAGTTAATAAATTGATGGAATATCCTAGTAATAACATTATTAAAAAAGTACCAATCAAGGAAAGCGGCATGGCGATGACAGGAATAATGACGGATCTCACAGATCCTAAAAATATAAAAATAACAAGGGTTACGATGATTAATGCTTCAATAAGTGATCGAATGACTTCATGAATAGATGAATTTACATAATCAGACGCATCATAAACAATTTTTGCTTCCAGGCCTTCAGGTAATTGTTGTTCAATCTTGGGTAATATGGCTTTGACATCATTAATGACAGTGAGTAAATTAGCAGATGGTTGTACTTTTATACCTATGTAAACAGCAGGATTGCCATCAAATTGAACCGCAGTATTATAATTTTCTGCGCCCATTGAAACTCTGCTGACATCACCTAAGCGAATAATTGCACCGTTCTCGGACTTGATAACCATATTGCTAAATTGATCGACGGTAGATAATCCTGTCGCTGCAGTTAAATCCATGGTTATCATATTGCCTTTAGTGCGCCCTACAGCAGAAATAAAATCATTGGAAGCAAGTTTGCTTGCAATATCGGTAGGTGTGAGTTTATAGCCTGCTAATTTTTCAGGGTCTAACCATGCCCGCATAGCAAATAAACGTTGACCAAGCACTTCGGCGATAAGTACTCCATTGATAGATTGCAATTGAGGCTGCACATTTCTCACTAAATAATCAGTGATTTTATTTTCAGGCAAAACTTTACTGTAAAACCCTATGTACATGACATCAATGGTTTGACCTACTTCAATGGTGATAGCAGGTAATTGGGATTCTTTAGGCAGCTTATTAAGTACCGCATTGACTTTGGTATTGATGTCTGAGAGAGCTTTATTGGGATCGTAATTAAGAATAAGATTAGCCTTAATAGTGCTTTGACTTTGTGTGCTGCTTGATGTCATGTAATCAATGCCGCTAGCTTGCGCGATGGAGTTTTCTAATGGGGTCGTTATGAATCCGGCAATTAATGCAGGATCAGCGCCTGTATAAACAGTCGATACCGTAACAACAGCATTTTGAGTAAAAGGATATTGCAGAACAGGCAAAGAACCTGCGGATCGCATGCCTAATGCTAGAATGAATAGGCTTACTACGGTTGCGAGGACTGGTCGTTTTATAAAAAGATCAGTAAAATGCATTAGCTTGTCCTTGGTTCATCATCTACAGGCTTTGGTGCTGGATTATTCTCAGGTTCAATACTATTATTAATAGCTACCGCGCTGCCATTATGTAATTTTAATTGACCACTGGTGACGATTTTGTCGCCTTCTTTTAATCCATTAAGTACGGTAATTTGATCGCCGCGTTTTTCGCCAGTGACGACAAAGCGTTGTTTAGCAATAAGCTTGTCTTTCCCTAAATTTTCTATGATATAAACAATTTCACCATAAGGATTAAAACTAATCGCACTTTGAGGCAGGGTTAAATAAGGAATAGGCTTGCCTGTTTCAATATAGACAGAGACAAACATGCCCGGAGCAAGGATCAATTCTTGATTGGGTATGGTTGCTTCGACTTGAACATTGCGTATGCTTGGGTCTACCCCAGGATCGATGGTTGTAATTTTGCCGATAAATGCTTTTTTAGGATGGCTTTGTATGCTCACGGCTGCGAATTGACCTTTCTTTAATTGGTGTAAGGATTGTTGTGGAATGTAAAAATCCACAAAAATAGGGTCTAAGGTCTGTAACATCGTCACTTTATCGCCAGGCGTTAGATATTGTCCTGGATAGATGTTTGATATGCCTAGCCGGCCGCTAAAAGGTGCTCGAATGGTTTTTTGAGCGATAATGGCTTCTTGTTGTGCCACTTGTGCTCTTGCGCTTGCCAGATTGGCTTCATCTGCATCCAGGACGGCCTTGCTGATCGCGTGAATGGCATATTGTGCTTTATCGCGGTTGTAGTTTATGTTTGCGAGCGATTCGTTGGCTTTGAGTACATTAAGTTGGGCTTTATCGGGATCTAAATTGAGCTCCGCAAGTAAATCGCCTTTTTTTACATCCGTACCTGGTATGAAATAAATGTTTTTCACCATGCCAGCTAATTCCGTCGTGATATTGACACCTAGCACAGCTCGGGTGCTGCCCGATGCTTTAAGTTCCGTTTGCCAATTAGAAAACTTTACATCCATGGCCGAAACAACGACAACGGGAGATAAATGTTTGTGCATGAATTGTGATATGAAATAGTTTTTAACTGCTTTGAAAGTAAAAATGCCGCCAAATAGGATACCTACGATAAGAAGCATTAAGAGCATTCGATTTTTTTTCATGTTTCGCATCTCCCTCCACAATTCCACCAACCGCCGCCTAAAGCTTGAAACAAGGCAGCAGTATCACTATAGCGAGCCGCTTCAGCTCGAATACGATTAATGACGGTTTGTTGATAGGTTTGTTGAGCGTTTAATAATAAAATATAATTGATAGCTCCTAGTTTAAATTGTTGATCAGTTAAATTTAAGTTTTTTGATGCAGCAATTTCTGCCTGGTTTTGTGCTTTCAATGCTTTGGCATCATTTTCTATCGCGCGTAAGCTATCAGCAACATTTTGAAAAGCTTGCAAAACGGTTTGACGATATTGTGCGAAAGCTGCATCCATGGCATCAATGGCCGCACGCCTTTGGGCGAGCAATGCTCCGCCTTGAAATAAAATTTGTGTTGGGGTTGTTCCGTAAGACCAGACATTGTTGAGTGCAGTAAATAAATTGTTTATATGGTCCGATTGATAACCATAATTTGCATTAATGGGAAATGACGGTAATAGATTGGCTGTGGCAACTCCAATTTGTGCACTTGCTTGATGTAATAAAGCATCAGCTGCTTGAACATCAGGTCTTTGTTTAATGAGATTTGACGGTATACTTAAGGGCAATGCTTTAGGTAAGCTTAAATCAGCGAGATTAATCTCCGGCAGATGACTTTCGCTAGGTAAGCAGCCAATAAGCACTGCCAAGGCATCTTGCGATTGTGCCAGACTTTTTTCTAGCGGCGGCAAGGTTGCTTTGGTTTGTTCCACAAACGTTTCTTGTGTGAGTACATCAACTTTTGATAATCCGCCTAAAACAAATTGTTTCCTCATAATACCAAGTTGATGGTTTGATAAATGAATTAAATATCGTACTGCTTTAATTTGAGCTTTTAATGAGGCAATATTGATGGCCGTTGTGACAATATTGGAAGTTAAGGTTAATTGCGCCGCCAGTAATTCGTATCCTTGATAATCAACGAGAGCGCGATAAGCTTCCACTTGACGTCTTGCTCCACCAAAAACATCCAGGGTGTAAGCAACAGAAACTTGAGCGTTATATAAATTAAAGAGACTGTTGGCAGGTGATCCGAATTGCTGCGCAGAAAATCGTGTGCGTTGATAGCCTAGCTGCAAATTAGCAGAAGGCAGCAATAATGTGCCCCATTGGGCTCTTAAATTTTCTTGTGCTTGACGTAAGGTAGCTTTGGCGGCATCAAGAGTAGGGCTATGTTTTAATCCTGCTTCAATAAGTTGGTTGAGTTCCTTGGAGTGATAAAGGGCCCACCAATCGGCAGGAATGTCCTGGCCGTAGTTAAAATATTGAGTTTTTCCAGATTTTCCTGTAGATGCGCTTGTCGTTTTTTTAGGAAGTGGGCCGTAGGTGTATTGTTTGGTTTGAGGCGCTTTGGGTGAATGAAAGTCAGGTCCTACCATACATGCTGGTAAAGCAGCATAACAACAGATGATCATAAGAGCTTGTAAACTTATCCTTGTTAAGGGCATCGCAAGCAATCCGGCTATACAATTTATAAGTATTTAATTCTAACATAACGCAACTGCCATGGCAGCTCTAAAAGCAGCGGGCATGATAATGGATTAAATATATGATCATTTGTAAAGTTTAAGTTTATAAATTAATCATATTAAGGCATGCTATCCACAAGTCTTTGATATTTTATAATAATTTTTCACTTTAATGTAAACTAACCATGCATTTTTTTATAAAAGGGCTATAAATATACCACTTCGTGGTATATAATTAAGAATAGGAAGTACGCATGCACATATTGAAGAATAAACCATTTTCACAATGGGCAAAGAAACTAAAGATTAGTGATAAAGTTCTTATGACGGCCGTAAATGAAATGACACAAGGACTGTATGAAGCAAATCTCGGCGGCCACATTTACAAAAAGCGTTTGCCCCTTGGACATAAAGGTAAAAGCGGCGGGGCAAGAAGTATTGTTGCATTTAAAATGAATGACAGAGTTATTTTTGTATATGGCTTTTCTAAAAATGAAAAAAGTAACATCACCAAAAAGGAAGAAGATGTCTTAAAAGACTTAGCAAAAGTTTATTTTAGTTATAAAGAAGATCAAATCAAAAAAGCAATTAAAGACGGCGTATTAATTGAGGTGCAGACAAATGAAAAAATCAATTCTTGAGGTAGTGCATGAATCTGCTAAAGGGCTATTTGAAATTGGCTTAATAGATGCAAAAACTATGCGCTCATTTGACGCTAAGTGCTTGTCCCCTGTTAAGAAATTTACCCCAAACCAAATTAAGCAAATTCGACTGCGTGAGAAAGTCAGTCAGCCCGTGTTTGCTGAATATTTAAATGCAAGTCCTTCCACTATAAAAAAATGGGAAACAGGGGAGAAGCATCCCACCGGTCCAACTTTGAAATTACTTAATCTCGTTGCAGAGAAGGGATTAAATATACTTGCGTAAAATATTTGCTATGTGATGAAGAACATTCATAGCATTATCTTTATGTTATTTCGCTTGTATGTCCTAAACCTTTTATATAGAATACGCCCTTATTGCGGGGTGGAGCAGCCTGGTAGCTCGTCGGGCTCATAACCCGAAGGTCGTTGGTTCAAATCCAGCCCCCGCTACCAGAATGAGTGAACAATAAGAAAACCCCTCTTGGGGTTTTTTTGTTTTTGTTACAAATACGTGGGCGTGAGCCCACTTTTTTTATCAACAGATTGATTATGACTTATTGATTATTATGGTAAAAATTGCATCAACATTGCATGATCGTTTAGCGCACCTAGTGAATGCTATGGGCTATGAATTCATTGGCGGTGAATTGGATGGCGGGGTTTTACGTCTGTATATAGATAGTGATAAAGGTATTACCCTGGACGACTGTTCACGTGTAAGCTATCAAATAAGTGCCATGTTAGATGTAGAAGATCCCATTCAAGGGCATTATACTCTTGAGGTTTCTTCTCCTGGTCTTGATAGACCATTGTTTGAAGTTGCGCATTATCAAAAGCAAATGGGTAATCGCATTAAGTTACGTGTATGCGCGAAAGTCCACAATAGACGCAAGTTTGTTGGGATTTTGTTGCGCGTGGATGGGAATGATATCCACCTCCTGGTAGACGAAGAAGAGGTGGTGTTGCCTTTTTCTACTATAGAAAAGGCCAATGTAGTTGCAGACATCCGCTAAAAGTGAGGCTGACGTTATGAATAAAGAAATCTTGTTAGTTGCAGAAGCTGTATCCAACGAAAAAGGTGTGGACAGTGGAGTTATATTTGAAGCCATAGAAGCTGCTTTAGAGATGGCCACTAAAA
>Ga0207028_1123_pt1 | contig 17190 bp, 18 predicted proteins | sample Alteio_BWMinCont_41_FD_153287 | JGI IMG/M metagenome (GOLD analysis project Ga0207028, IMG submission 153287) | Enriched cells from forest soil in Barre Woods Harvard Forest LTER site, Petersham, Massachusetts, United States -... | ecosystem: Environmental > Terrestrial > Soil > Temperate forest >... | reverse complement strand
CGATGAGAGCGGTCTTTGCGGCGGAAATCAAGACGAGGCGCGCGATGCCGGTGCGCTGTGCGCCGAGGGCCATGCGGATGGCGATCTCCTGCGTGCGCAACGAGACGGAGAAGGCGACGACGGCGTAGATTCCGGTGATGGAGAGCAGGAGCGCGCCGGCAGCGAAGGCGGCGATGAGCGTGGTGTTGAATCGGCGCGGCGCTTCTACGTTAGAGATGACGTTGTTCATAGGCTGCACCTGCTGGAGGGCGAGCAGCGGGTCTATTTCCGCGACGACGGAGCGCAGGGTTTGCGTCATTTGTTCGGGCGGCAGAGCGGAGCGGAGGGCGATGTATCCGTAGGCGGGGCTGGTGAGTGGGCCTGTGCTCGGATCTCCGAGAGTGGCGGGCTGTTGCGAGGGGACGTACCACTGATCTGAGTCTGGCTCATCCCGCGGGCCGACTTTGGTGTTGGCAACGACGCCGACGACGGTAGCCCAAGGATAGGTTCGCTTGGGATTGCCGGCGTGGAGACGCTTGCCGAGAGCTGACTGTCCGGGCCAGAAATGCTTTGCCATGCTTTGGTTCACGATGGCGACCGATGGGGCGCTGGCGTTGTCATTGTTTGTGAAATAGCGGCCTTCGAGGAGCGGAATGCTCATGGCGCGGAAATAATCGCCATCAACGTCTGAAAACGGAGCGAATTGCAGCTTCCAGCGGCTGATGGGGATGCCTTCGACAGTGAAAGCGGAGGCGCGTCCACCACCGGATGCTGGAAGTTGATCGGTGATGCCTGCAGCGACCACTCCGGGCTTGGCGGTGAGACGATCGACAACGCTGCGGCGGAAGTTGGCGACGGCGGTTTCCGTTGGATAGTGATTGAGCGGCAGTGTGTATCCGGCAACGAGCACGTTGTCGGCACGGAAGCCGGGATCGACGGCGCGCATCTTTTGGAAGCTGCGCAGAAATGCGCCTGCCGCGGTGAGCAGCATGAGCGCGATGGCGATTTCAGAGACGACAAGCGCGGAACGTAGCCACGCGTGGCTTGAGGCCCCGCTGCCGGTTCTGGTTCCATCTTTGAGGCTTTCGGTCAGGTTGGTTCGCAGAGCGGCGAAGGCAGGCGCGAGGCTGCAGAGGATTCCGGTTGTGAGCGCGACGACAAGTGCGAAGACGATGACGTCTGCGTCGAGAGAGATGGAGTCGACGCGCGGCATGGATTCGGGCAATAGATGCAGAGTTGTGCGGATGACGGCGGCGGCGAAGGCCAAGCCTAACAGGCCACCGGCGAGGCTGAGGAGCACGCCCTCAAAGATGGACTCGCGGAGGATGATGGAGGATCGCGCTCCGAGCGCGAGGCGGACGGCGTATTCGCGGCGACGGCGGATCGCGCGGACGAGGAGCAGTCCGGCGACGTTGGCGCAGGCGATGAGCAGAACGATGGAGACGGCGAAGAAGAGAGTGCGCAGCAGCGGGCGGACGTCTGCGATGAGGAATTCGCGGAGCTGCTTTACATCGCCGGTGATGTGAATGGTGGACATGTTCGCCGGGAAGTTGCGCATGACCTGCTGGGCGACGCGGTCGGCGTCCTGCGCGGCTTGCGGGATAGTGACTCCGTCTTTGATGCGGGCGACGATGTGATATCCCCAGAGGCCGGTGTTCAGATCGGAGAGCTCGTCGGGCGTGAGACTCAGAGGAACCCAGATCTGCGCCTGATCGAGATGCCCTGTCTGGAGCGGAAACTCGAAGCTACGCGGCATGACTCCGATGATGGTGTAGGGCCGGCGGTCGAGGACGATAGAGGTTCCGAGGATGTTGGCGTCGCGATGGTAGCGATTGAGCCAGAGAGGGTAGCTCAAGACGGCGAGCGGTTGATGCGCGTCCTCTTCCTGTTGCGTGAAGACGCGGCCGAGGATGGGTTCGACGCCAAGCGTGGTGAGCAGGCTGGCATTGAGGCGGGCGGCGGGGACTTGTTCCGGAGTTGCGCCACCGGAGATTTCGTAACCGGCTCCGGCGTAGGCTCCCATCGATGAGAAGGCGTGCGCAGCGGTGGCGTAGGTTTCGATTTCGCGGGCAGTAACGCCGGGAGTGGTGAGGCCGGTTCCGAGATGATCGCCGAGAAGAACGAGCCGGTCTGCGTCTTTGAACGGCAGCGGGCGAAGGAGGATGCCTTCGACGAGTGAAAAGATGGCGGTAGTGGCGCCGATGCCGAGCGCAAGCGTGAGAACGACGGTCAGGCTGAAGCCGGGTGCGTTGCGCAGCTGACGGAGTGCGATGCGAAGATTCTGAGCGAGTGCGAGCATGCGGCTTTCCTATTAGTTAATCGTAATCGCGCCCTCAACTACGTCACGGGCTCGTAGTTGGAATTCGTTGTGGTGATCTGAATCTGCTTTCCCTCGGCGGTGAGAACGGTCTCCGACAGATAGGTCGTGCCGTCCTGAAGGTTGTCGAATTTATTCGTCATGGTCACGATGTCGGTCTTTGGGTCATCGAGGTAGGTATTCACGTTGTAGCTGACCAGCTTCTTTGTGGCTGTGTCGAAGCCGAATGCTGCCTTGTCTCCAGTCTTGTAGAAATTGGTAAAGGTCAAGGTGGCAATACCGCCTGAAGCGTCGAGACTAACGTTGCCTGCCGTAACTGCGTCTTGAATCATTACAGGATTCGGAGGCGCGTAATGGCTGATGAGACTCTTGAGGCGTTCGGTGTAGTCTTTCATTTCAGCGATTTTTTTCGCTGCGATTTTGCCCTTTAGGCCGCCCGGCGGCTGCTTCTGGGGAATGGGACCCGGGCCGAGGGAGGTCTTCTGAACTGTGCCATCTGGGGCATAGCGGCAGGACATTGCTTCGTCCTTTTTGGGCTCCCCCTTGATGGTGACCACAGTGTTTTGCTGCCACTGGTATTTCATCAGCCTGGCGCGATTTGCTGCGATGGATTGCTTAAGTTCGGCGACGCGCTGCTGGACCGGGGCTTTTCCGGCGGGCTGATCCTGACACCACAGAATGGGAGCAACTGTCAGGATGAGGGTTGGTATGAGTGTCGCGGTGCGGATCTTCATGAAAAGGCTCCTTCGGCGAGTGGCGACGCTACAGCACATCTACGGCACTTGAGCCCGGGATGCGCGCACGGTAATCATAGTAGACCAGTTGATTCGTTCTGTTTTTACTATTGTCTTTGGGCTGGTGATCGCCAGCGCTGGTTCGGTGACGGGCGGTGCGAAACCGATACAATCAGAGTCGTTTTGGGAGATTGCTGCTTGGGAATCGAGGAACATGACGGAACATAATTTGCAGGACACTCTATCGCTTCTTAGCCGTACGCCGGGCGCTCTGGATGCGTTGCTGCGCGATTTGCCGGAGACATGGACGCGGCGGAACGAAGGGGAAAATACGTGGAGCGCGTTCGATGTTGTGGGGCATTTAATTGACGGAGAACGCGTGGACTGGATGCCTCGGGCGAAGATGATCCTGCAATCTGGCGAGACGCAGGCCTTTGTGCCCTTCGATCGCGGAGGGCATCTGCGAGAGGGTCAAGGTAAGTCGCTGGGGCAGTTGCTGGATGAATTTGTTCGCGTGCGTCGGGAAAACCTGGACGAGCTGCGCGCGCTGAAGCTGCGGCCGGAGGATCTTGAGCGGCGTGGGCTCCATCCTGCTTTTGGAGTGGTGACTCTGTCACAGCTGCTGGCGACGTGGGCTACGCATGACCTGACGCATCTGCATCAGCTTTCGCGAATCATGGCCCACCAATATCGAGAGGCTGTTGGTCCGTGGAGCCAATACCTGGGCGTGCTGCAGTGCGACGGACATAGTTCTTGAATCTGCTCGCAGGTGGGTTTTCGGCTGTTCCGGCTGTTCCCACTACTGATCGAAATTCATAACCTGTCAGGCGCAAAGGTTTGGACAGCATAGCACTCCTGGATGTTCGATGGCTGCGAGGTGGTGCTATGAACTGGACAACTATAGAAGACAATCGCGCAGTTGACGCGTTGCTCGAATCGGGCCGGTTTCTGCTGGCCGTGCCCATGGTGATCTTTGGTGTGGAGCACTTTCTGTTCGCCGGCTTTGTAGCGATGATTGTGCCGCCATGGATTCCTTGGCATTTTTTCTGGACTTATTTTGTTGGCATGGCGCTGATTGCCGCGGGCGTGGCGATCATCTTGAAGAAAGAGGCGTGGCTTGCAGGCTTTTTGCTGGGGGCGATGATTCTGGCGTTTGTGCTGCTGATTCATTCGCGGCTTCTGGCGCGATGGCCGGGCGACTTGTTTGCGATGAATCCGATCTTTGGGCCTTATCCGGGACGACTGAATAATGCCTGCAAGGACCTGGGGCTGAGCGGAGCGGCGTTTCTGTTTGCGGGGACGCAGTCGGAGACGTGGAAGGATTCGGGCAGGGACAAGGTTTTTACTGCCGGGCGCGTGCTTCTTGCCATCGCGGTGGTGACACTGGGCGTGCTGCACTTTGTCTTTCCTGCGTTTGCACCGGGCGTGCAGCCGATGTCGACAGCGGTGAGGTTTCCGCTGCCGGGGCAGCCGGCGTGGTCATACCTTACGGGTGTTGCGTTTCTGGCGGCAGGTGCTGCGATTTTTATGAACAGCAAGGTTCGGCTGGCGGCTACCCTGCTGGGGATTTTGATCCTGCTCTTCGGGTTGATTGTGTGGGTGCCGTGGCTGGCGACGCATCCGCAGGACGTTGCCGGTGGGAATTATCTGAAGGACATGGGGCTTGCGGGCGGTGCTTTGTTGCTTGCCGGGGCGCTGCCGAAGCGGGATGGATGACGGTCCGCACTTCGCGACAAGAAATTGACAAGTCTGACATAAAAGCCGACATCCAATAGGCAGGAGATATTACACATGGTCAAGTATTCACTTTGGGCAGAGATTCAGGCGAAGCCAGGCAAAGAGGCTGAGGTTGAGGCGTTTTTGAAATCGGCACAGCCTTTGGCGGAACAGGAAGAAGGCACGTTGACGTGGTATGTAGTGAAGCTGGGTCCGGCGAGCTTCGGCATCTTTGACACCTTTGCCGATGAAGCCGGGCGTGACGCACACCTGAATGGCGAGATTGCGAAGGCGCTCTTCAGCGAGCAGACGAAGGCGCTGCTGGCGAAGGAGCCGCAGGTGAGCAAGATCGATGTGATCGCAGCAAAGGGGCCGGGGGCTTAGGCTCCTTCTAAACTTGACTGCGATGCGCGCTATTGAAAGACTGCTTCCACTGATTCATGGCCTACTCAATCAAAGTGGAATATGCGGCGCATCGCAGGTTGCGCGAGCGCAATACACGGCTGTATCGGCTGGCGCATTGGCCGATCTGGATATGGGTTTTCTTTCTTGCTCCCGGATGGTTGACCTTTGATCTGTTTGCCGCGGGCGGTAGCGTTCGGAATCTGCTGTGGCTCTATGCAGTGTTGGTGGGCACTGGGATTGCTGCGTATCGCGGCAAGTTGCCCGGAGCTGAGCCTGCGCCTTATATTCTGCGTTTTGATGAGGACAGGCCGAATCCGCTGTACCGCAAGGTCTGCTACACCTTTGCGTGGAATGCGGTGCTGAGCTTTGCGTTGCTGAATCTGGCGGGGCTGGTGGATGCGGTTGTGAATCGGCGCTGGCACATGATGCAGATTTACCGGTATGGGTACTTCCCTCTCTGTGCTGTGATTGTGCTGCTGGGATTGTTTGGCGTGCTGCCCCGTGTGCGGCGGTCTACAAAGGGTGAGGGTACGGAGCGGCGGTATTTCTATGGCTCGGTCTGGGCGGTGACTCTGGCGCAGACTGTGCTGCTGGTTCTGTGGAAGACTCTGCCTAAGAACCATACTACTGACGTGGTGAAGCTGACGGTTTATGTTTTGGTGCTGGCTGGGGTTGGGCTGGCGGCTGTGTTTGGGCTGTTGCCGCGGACTCGCCCTATTTTGCCGGGTGAGTTGATGGTGGCGGATTAGAGGAGTAACACCGATAGACTGGAAATTTTGCCTCGCAGCAGTAACACTCGCCTCGTGCTACGCAGTAGCAACTCCTGCTCTTTCAGGAACTGTTAAGGGTAAGGTGTCTGATTCGGAAGGAGCTGCAATCAAAGGTGCTCATCTACTCTTTCACCAAGACCCGTCGGGCCGAACCACGTCAGTTCGGAGCGTGGATGTTATGCGCGAGACGGATGCGATGTGGGGTGGACCCTTTGAGTGAGACAGTTAATTGAGACACAGGTTGTGGTTGACTGCCGGTTTCACGACAGCAGGAAATGGATATATAGCAGCCGTCGGGGCTGTGCGCAAAGTGGAAAACAGGAAGTGTTTTCCAAGGCGGCGCAGCCGCCGTCTTTCCCACAGCCCTTGTGCCGCGACGTTGTCTATTTACCAGATGAAACGATCTCATAGCGAAGGCCTGATTTCTCCAGTCGGCATCGGCGGTATGAGCACCCTGCGCTCGAACTCTTCCGGCGATAGGTATCCCAAGGCGGAATGCAGCCGCTTCTGGTTATAGACCTTCTCCAGAAAGTATTGGATCGAAGCCACTGCTTCCGCCCGGTCGCGGTACTCCTGACGATAGACCTCCTCGTACTTCAGAGTTTTCATGAACGACTCGCACTTGGCGTTGTCATACGGATTCCCGCGCCTGCTCATGCTGATCTGGATGCCGTGCTGCTGCAAGCGATCGGTATAGTCCCTCGACGCATACTGCACGCCGCGGTCGGAGTGATGCACCAAGCCCGGAACTGGCTGGCGAAACTTCAGCGCCATCTGCAGGGCCGCGATGGTGAGTCCGTCTTCCAGCGTTTCTTCCAATGCCCAGCCGATCACGCGCCGTGAAAATGCATCCAGAATCACTGCCAGATAGACGAACTCCACCTCCAGCCGGATGTAGGTGATGTCGGCTATCCATAGCTGGTCTACGTCGGCGAGCACCAGTCCCTGCGCCAGGTTTCGGTACACAGGCAGATCGTGCCGCGAATCCGTGGTGGCTACGAACTTGCGCCGCCGAAGGCACAGCAGGTTGTCCTCGCGCATGATGCGCTGCACCCGCTTCCGGTTCACCTTCCAGCCACGCTGACCTATCTCCGCCGTGATCCGTCGCCGCCCGTAAGCCGGAAATTCCAGCGCAATCTTCTGCATCTCATCGCGCAGGTCCAAGTCCTGGCCGCCAGCGGGAGCCGCCTGCCGCCAGCGGTAATAGCCAGCCCGGCTCACTCCCGCCAGTCTGCACATTCGCCCCATCGAAATGGGAGTTGCCAGTCTCATTTCTTGCTCGATGAAGGGGTAAACGAGCCGCGCATACTCAACGCCTGCAGCCTTCGCTGCTCTTCCACACGCTGCAAGCATCGCCGCAAAAAATCGATCTCCATCGCCTGGCGCCCCACTTTCCGCTCCAGCTCGACTAAATCCGACTCCTGCGGATGGTTCCTTCGCCCCGCGCCTGCAAAGGCCTGCCCTGCGCCAGCCCGCATCTCTCGCCGCCAGCGCTGCAAGACGTTCGCATTCACTTCACACCCTCGCGAGACCTCTGCTACCGTCGCCCCAAGCTCCAGCCGCCGCACAGCGGCTTCCTTGAATTCCCGTGTGAACTTCCGCCGAGACAATCCCATGACTCACATTCTCCTTCTTCCGTCGGTGAGTCTTAATTCCTTGTCTCATTTTTGGGGTCCACTCCAATGGGACACTTCGATGTTCAGTTGGAGCTTGGGTTCTATGACTTGTGCTTTATGGCAACCTCGTTTACCCCGGAATGCACAAAAATTCTAGTGAAGGATGAAGAGGATATTCAGCACGACGTTCGTCTAAAAGTTGATCCACTCATCACGAAGCATCTCGGCGACACTTTTTGAAACTTCATCGTCCTTTCTGAAACCCCGTTTCCGACTGCCCGGTTTTCCTTCCATAAAATTCTTATTCTCGCCTGCTTGACATATTCCTATATAGGAATATACAGTTCTTTTCATGGCAAGGGCTGCTACCACCACGGATGTCTTTAACGCGATTGCTGAGCCGCGGCGGCGGGAGATTATTGGCATGCTGTCGGATGGGCGGGAGCATGCGGTGGGTGATGTGGTGCTGCGGCTGCGGATGGCGCAGCCGGCGGTGTCGAAGCATCTTGGCGTGTTGCGCAAGGTGGGCGTGGTGACGGTGAGCAGGCGCGGGCAGATGCGTCTGTACCGCCTGAACGCGAAGGAGCTGAAGCCTGTGCATGACTGGGTGAAGGTGTATGAGCGCTTCTGGACGCATCAGCTCGACCGCATCAAGATGCGCGCTGAGCAGAAGATGGCGGAGCGGATAGCCCGCGAAAATCAAATCGGAAACCGGGAGGAGAAATGAGTTCGAAAGTATCGGAGCAGGCGGTGGAAATACTTGAAGTGACCCGCGAGATAGAGATTGCGGCGACGATCGATATTGTGTGGGAGACGGTGCTGGAGAATATGGGGCCGCTGAACGAGTCTCCGGATAAAGAGTTGCATAACCTGAAACTGGAAGCGTGGCCGGGCGGGCGGTGGTTTCGGGATTTCGGCAACAACACCGGGCACTGGTGGGGTGCGGTGCAATCGATTAGACCGCCGGAACTGCTGGAGTTGCATGGGCCTATGTTCATGTCGGCGCCTGCGGTGAATCATGTGATTTTTCGTCTGAAAGAAGAAAACGGGCTGACGCGTATTGATTTTTCGCATCGCGCGGTGGGCCTGATTCCGCATCACCTGCTGGATGGCGTGGATGTGAATAAGGGCTGGACGAATTTGTTCACGAACGTGCGGGCAGGTGTAGAGCAGCGTTTGAAGGCTAAGTAATCGCTGCATGTGACATAGGGAGAACGGGCAAAGCGCGAAATAAGGGGAGGAATGATGGCACAACTGGAGCCAACACGCTTTGAAGATGGCAAGCCGATGCTGCTTGCTGGTCTGCGTGAGCGGTACACGCCTGTGACGGCGGGCGATATTCCTTCGCTGTGGAGGCGGCTGGTTCCGTACCTCGGCAAGATTTCCGGGCAGGTGGGTCATGTCGCTTATGGAGTCGTCTCAGACATGGCTGGAGCTGACGGCGGCTTTGACTACATGGCCAGCGTTGAAGTTTCGCATGCCGATGCTCTTCCTGATGGATTTGTCAGCATTTCGCTTCCGGCGCATCGCTACGCCGTGTTTGCGCACGGCGGCCACGTTTCGATGCTGAAGGACACAATCGGCGGCATCTGGAATCACTGGCTTCCGGCTTCTGGTTACAAGACCAGTACGATGCCGGGCTTATTGGAACGTTATGGCGAGGGCTTCAATCCTGGAACCGGACTGGGCGACATCGAAGTCTGGGTGCCGGTTCTGAGTTGACTCGGCAAAGACCGAGGGAAAGACGGTTGACGTCTGCTTTCGCAGACTGGATGACGGGTGGGTGCAACAAGCGGCGCGGCGTCGCTTGATTTGAAACCGTAGTGATTACGAATTCCCGATGGAGGAATGGTATGAGCGCAGTTGCTGAAAATCATCCAGTTGTTTCGCAGGAAGAGTGGCTCGAAGCGCGCAAAGAGTTTCTGGCGGAAGAGAAAAAACTCACCCGGCTACGGGATGAGTTGAGCCGCAAGCGGCGTGAGTTGCCGTGGGTCAAAGTCGATAAGAACTATGTGTTCGATGGGCCCGATGGCAAGGAGACGCTGGCGGATCTGTTTGACGGACGGAGCCAGCTTGTTGTGTATCACTTTATGCTCGGGCCGGAATGGGGGGTGGGGTGTCCGCGATGCTCGATGGGAGCGGACCACTTCAATCCCAGCGTGATTCATCTTGCGCAACGCGATGTGACGCTAATTGCGATTTCGCGTGCGCCGTTTGCCGAGATCGATGCGTTCAGGGAGCGGATGGGCTGGGGCTTCAAGTGGGTCTCGGCGTATGGCACCGATTTTAATTACGACTATCGCGTGTCGTTCACTCCCGAAGAGATAGAGCGCGGACGGTTTGACTACAACTACAGCATGATTGGATTTCCTACCGACGAGGCGACGGGTACCAGCGTCTTCTACGAGGATTCCGATGGCAACGTTTTTCATACCTATTCGTCGTACGCGCGCGCGGCTGAGGGGATGCTTGTTCCGTATCACTTTCTTGATCTGGTGCCGAAGGGGCGCGATGAGGAGGACTTGTTGCCTGATGGGATGGCATGGGTTCGGTTTCACGACAGCTATAGCAAGAAAGAAGGGTTAGTGCAGCTCGGAGCGTAGCAGGAACACCGGGGTTCGTTGTCCTCTGGAGAAGAGGGCGGGCGCAGGGATAGAGACTGCAAGTCCCTCCACTCCGCGCTTCGCGCTCCGGTCGGGATGACAAATTAAAAAGGAGAATCGGCGAATGAGCACGACGAGTGTGAGCTACAAGATCGTATCGCAAGCAGAATGGCTGGCGGCGCGCAAGACCCTGCTGGCCCGGGAAAAGGAATTGACGCGACTGCGCGATGTGCTGAACCGGCAGCGGCGCGAGTTGCCGTGGGTGCGGGTTGAGAAGGAGTATGTCTTCGATGGGCCCGACGGCAGGGAGACGCTGTCCGATCTGTTTGCCGGGCGCAGCCAGCTGATTGTTCAGCACTTCATGTTTGGGCCTGGATGGAAAGAGGGTTGCGTCGGGTGCTCGTTCAAGTCAGATCACATTGACGGGACGCTGGCGCATCTGGAGCATCATGACGTGAGCTTTGTTTCTGTCTCGCGGGCGCCGCTCGAAGAGATTGAAGCATTCAAGAAACGCATGGGGTGGAAGTTCAAGTGGGTGTCGTCGTTTGGCAGCGACTTCAACTATGACTTTCATGTGTCGTTCACTCCGGAAGAGATTGAGAGCGGGAAGGTTTTTCACAACTACGCGATGATCGATGCTTCGATTGAGGAACTGTCTGGTGACAGCGTCTTCTATCAGGATTCCAGCGGCGATATCTTCCATACTTATTCCACGCATGGACGCGGGGACGAGCAGTTTGTCTCGACGTACATGTATCTCGACGTTACGCCGAAGGGGCGGAATGAGAATGGGCCTCGGTACAACCTGACGGACTGGGTGCGGCACCATGACCGTTACGAAGAAAGCGGTTCGGTGAACGAGCATGGGCGTTATGTCGCGGCGAAGAGACGTTGCGGCTGCGCGGAGAGTGAGTCATGAGCGCGCATGCGTGCTGCGGTCACAAGATCGCAGCGGTGCGGCGTAGCTTCTGGAAGCGTACTTCGGGTGGCGTCGTTTCTGGTGCGCTGCTGGTGCTGCTGCCGAAGTGTCCGATGTGCATCGCTGCCTATGTCGCGCTTGCGACTGGCGTCGGAGTTTCGGTTTCGACTGCGGCGTATTTGCGGGAGGGGATGATTGGGTTGTGTGCCGGATCGCTGATGTTGATGGCTGGGTGGTCTTTGCAGAGGGCAGGGCTTCTTAAAAGCCGCCTCGGCCGGTAGTGTGCTCTCCCACCCTTTCGCAAAGTATGCAAAAGGATGGGGGCACCCGGCGTTCGTGCTGCTGCAGGAAAAAGCAGGTCCTTCGACTACGGCTGCTACGCAGCCTTCGCTCAGGATGACAACTATTGGGAGAGGCTGGTCAGTCCAGTTTTTCGGGTTCGATGGCGATGTCTGTTTCGCCGGCGGCTTTCTTTTCCCAGTACTTTTTGACCCAGGCTTCGAAGCTTTTGCCTGCGGCTGTGTCGCGTCCGGTGAAGGCGAGGGCTGCGATGTCGGAGTAAGGGATCGTCAGCTTGGTGCGCTCAGTGGACGGGATGATGCGGACAGCTGAGTCGGCGAGTGTTTTGCCGCTGCGGCGGTCGAAGACGTAGCCGTTGACCTGGCGGCCGTCTTTGAGGGTGAGGGTCACGTCGCCGCGGTAGTCGAAGGCTTTTTCAAAGGCCTGGTGGATTTCTTGGTCAGACGCGAGAGACGGAATCCAGCCTTCGAGCTGTTCACGCTCCCGGCCTTCGGCTACTTCGAGTTCGTCGGGGTTGGCGATGTGTGCGGGCTGGGTCATGCGGTGGTTCCCTGCCGTTCGACGACATTGACTTTGGTTTCGATCTGGATGAGCGGGTTGAAGCTGTGCACGGGCTTGACCGGCTCATTGAGCAGGTCGAGCGCGCCGCGGTCTTCGTATTTATCGAAGAAGACGGCCATGGCGGTATCGATGAGGCCGCGCAGCGATCCGAAGGTGTAGTAGACACCGGAGGCTTCGTAGCCGGAGTGGACCATGCAGTTGGCGCACTTCGGGTTGCCGGATTCAGTGCCGTAGTTGGACCAGTCGGTGGTGTCGATCAGTTCCTGAAAGGTGTCGGCGTAGCCGTCCTGCAAGAGGTAGCAGGGCTTCTGCCAGCCGAAGACGCTGTAGGCGGGCATGCCCCATGGGGTGCAGGCGAATTCGCGCTTGCCCATCAGAAATTCCATGTACATGGGCGAGGCGTTGAACTTCCAGGTCGTCTTACGGTTGGAGAGAATCGACCGGAAGAGGCGGCGCGAGCGGGCGCGGCCGAGGAAGTGCTTCTGGTCGGGTGCCTTCTCATATGTGTAGCCGGGGGCGACCATCATGCCTTCGACACCGACTTCCATCAACTCGTCGAAGAAGGCGCGTACTGAGTTTGGGTCGGCTCCGTCAAAGAGCGTGGTGTTGGTGGTGACGCGGAAGCCGGCGGCGATGGCTGCCTTGATGCCGTCGAGGGCGATGTCGTATCCGCCTTCACGGCAGACGGAGAAGTCGTGGTGCTCGCGCTGGCCGTCGAGGTGGACGGAAAACGACAGGTATTTGCTGGGCTTGAAAAGGTGAAGCTTTTCTTTAAGAAGCAGCGCGTTCGTGCACATGTAGACGTATTTCTTACGCGCGACCAGACCTTCGACGATCTTGTCGATCTGTGGGTGCAGGAGGGGTTCGCCGCCGGGTATTGAGACCATGGGCGTGCCGGATTCTTCTACGGCGCGGAAGCACTCATCGGGCGACAACTCCTGCTTTAGGATGTGCGCCGGGTATTGAATCTTGCCGCATCCGGCACAGGCCAGATTGCAGCGGAAGAGCGGCTCCAGCATCGTGACGAGCGGGAAGCGCTTGCGACCCTTGATCTTTTGCTTGAGGACGTAGGTGGCGACCGTCCATGCCTGGGAAATTGGTACAGCCATTTTCCTCCTACCTCAGGGGCTGAAGCCCCGTACGGCTTATCTTGCGGGTGCGCGGGCTGAAGCCCGCGCCTACCTCTAAACGTTTTATGCGCTGCGTTCCATGGCTCGCTTGTAATTTGTGAGCGCCAGCAGAGGGAAGTAGTTCCGGTACTCGTGGTAGGCGAGGTAAAAGACTCGCGGGAAACCTGTGCCGGTGTAGATGGCCTGACGGGCTGCTCCCTTGCCGATGCTTTCGTCCCAGCTGCCTTCTTTTTGCTGGTGTTCGAGCAGCCAGCGGACACCCTTGGCTACGCTGTCGCTGCGTGTGTCGCCAGCGGCGAGCAGGCCGAGGATTGCCCATGCTGTCTGCGAGGGGGTGCTGACGCCAACGCCGCGCGTGGTCGGGTCGTCGTAGCTGCCGCAGCTTTCGCCCCATCCCCCGTCGGAGTTTTGCACCATGCGGATCCATTCGGCAGCCTGCTGGATTTGCGGCTCGTGGTTCCAGACGCCGATGGCTTCGAGGCCGCGCAGGACGAGGAATGTTCCGTAGAGGTAGTTGACGCCCCAGCGTCCGAACCAACTGCCGTCCGGCTCCTGCTCGTCGTAGATAAACTTGATAGCTTTTTCGACGCGCTTGTCTTTGCTCGTGTAGCCGTAGATGGCCAACATTTCCAGTATGCGACCGGTGATGTCGACGGTCGGCGGGTCGAGCATCGCGTTGTGGTCAGCGAAGGGGATGTACTGGAAGATCATCTTCGTGTTGTCTTTATCGAAGCTGGCCCAGCCACCGTTTTTGCACTGCATGGCGAAGACCCAGTCGATGGCGCGCAGGCAGACGTCGTGTTGATAGCGTTCGCGGGGATTGTCGACCTTATTCAGCGCAAGCAGAACCTGAGCCGTATCATCAACATCCGGGTAAAACTCATTGTTAAACTCAAAGTACCATCCGCCCGGCTCGGCGCTGCGGACCTTCATGGCCCAGTCGCCTTTGTGGCGGACCTCCTTCGAGAGCATCCAGTCAGCGGCCTTGAGCATGCGCGGATCACTGCGATCTACTCCGGCTTCGCCGAGGGCGTAGACGGCTTGCGCTGTGTCCCACACGGGGGACATGCAGGGTTGCATGCGGAAGGTCGGCTCGGGGCAATAGGTGGAGCCGTTGGGCTCGTCAATGCCCAGCTTTTCAAACTCGTCCATGGCGCGGATGACCTGCGGATCGTCGAGCGAATAGCCGAGGCAACGCAGGGCGATGATCGCGTTGAGCATGGCCGGGTAGATGGCGCCAAGGCCGTCGGACATCTCAAGACGGGCGAGCATCCATTTTTCCGCCTGCTTCAGAGCTACCTTGCGCAGCGGGCGAATGTGAATGCGCTCCGCCCAATGGGCGATGCGGTCCCACATAAGGAAAAAGTTGCGCCAGCTGATCCAGTTTTTGCTATCCCACTTGAGGTGCAGGTTCGCGTTCTCGCGGCCGCCTACGAAGAGCTCGTCGATTCCCTGCTCCGGCGGGATTTTCTTGAAGGGCTTCTTGGCGTACGCGATCGACAGCGGCACGAGGATGGCGCGCGACCACGATGAGATTTCGTAAATATTGAAGTAGAACCACTTGGGAAAGAGCACGATCTCCGGCGGAACGGCCGGGACCGCGTCGTATTCGTACTGCCCAAGGGCGCAGAGGTAAATCTTGGTGAAGGTGTTGCACTCGACGACGCCGCCGTGGACGAGAATCCACTCGCGCGCTTTGGCGAGGATGGGCTCGTCGGCAGTCATGCCCATGAGTTTGCCGGCGAAGTAACACTTTACAGTGAGGCTGATGTTGCCGGGGCCGCCGGGGTAGATGCTCCAGCTGCCGTCGTCGTTCTGGAAGCGAAGCATTTCGGTGAGGGCGCGACGCATCTTGCCTTCGTCGCCGGTGCCGAGGAAGCGGTGGACGAAGATGTAATCGGCTTCGAGCATCGAATCGGCTTCGAGCTCGCCGCACCAGTAGCCTTCGGTGTCCTGGATCGAGAAGATGTAGTCGCGGGAACGCTTGATCGCGGCTTCTACGGATTCAAGGGCGGCGTCGATTCTGCCGAACTTGGGTGTGCCGCGTTGTGCTGTTCCTGTAGTTGTACTCATTCTGTCGTAAAACTCTGTGCAATTCCTAAAATCGGATCTCACGGGCGGAAGCCTATCGCTTGCCCTTCCGATTTTGCGAAGCCTTAGGCCTTCGCATACTAAAATCCCATTCGCCGCCTATTGTCGGCGTATCAAACCTAATACTTAAACAGATGCTTGTGCAGGTGGAGCGGATGCGATTGCCTGAACTATCTCCGGTGGCAGACCAAATCTGACATTTTCCGGCATCACTTCTACTTCTTCGACGCTGGCAAAACCTTTTTGACGCAAATAATTTACGACATCCTCGACGAGGATTTCCGGGGCTGACGCGCCTGCCGTGATGGCAACGGTCGAGACAGTTTCGAGCCACGCCGGATCGATGGCCTCGGAATTGTCGATCAGGTAGCCATTGGTTCCGAGGTTGCGCGAGACTTCGACGAGACGGTTCGAATTCGAGCTATTGTTCGAGCCGACGACGAGAACCAGGTCGGCGTTGTGCGCTACGTTCTTGACCGCGGTCTGGCGGTTTTCGGTGGCGTAGCAAATGTCCTGCGAGTGCGGGCCGATGATGTTGGGGAACTTTTCCTTGAGCGCGTGGATGATGTCGCGCGCTTCGTCGAGCGACAGCGTGGTCTGCGTGAGATAGGCGACGCGGTTCGGGTCTGGCACTTGGAGCGCGTCCACTTCAGCGGCGCTGGAGACGATCTGGGTCACGTCTGGCGCTTCGCCGAAGGTGCCTTCAATCTCATCGTGGTCGCGATGACCGACGAGGACGAGGGAGTAGCCCTGTTTGGCGAACTTGACGGCTTCGACGTGGACCTTGGTGACGAGCGGGCAGGTGGCGTCGATGACCTTGAGCTTGAGATCTTTGCTGCGCAGGCGGACGGCTGGCGAAACGCCGTGTGCGCTGTAAATGACGCGCATGCCCTCGGGGACCTGATCGATCTCGTCGACGAAAATGGCTCCTTTTTCCGCCAGCTCATTCACAACAAAGCGGTTGTGGACGATTTCCTTGCGGACGTAGATCGGCGCGCCGAAGGTTTCGAGGGCGATCTTCACGATGTCGATGGCGCGAACGACGCCTGCGCAAAAGCCGCGGGGCTTTAGGAGGAGAACGCGCTTGTCAGAAGATGCGGAGCCGATGCCGGGCTCAATGGTAAGGGGGTCAAGTGTGGTCGATGTCACATCAATCAGTATATCGTGTTGGGGGCGGCGGGGGTAGGGTTGAGTGCGTGCTGATAGAGTACCGAGAAAGGTTACGTCGGGTGCCAAGGATTGACGAGATGGATGCCGCAGTTCTCGAAGTCGCGTGTATTACGCGTAGCCAAGGTTGCATTGTGCGCCCGGGCAATTGCGGCAATTTGCGCATCGAGTGGTTTAATAGGCTTTCCTCGAACCTTACGCGAAGTAAAGATTTGCGCGAATAAGCGCGCAGCAGTGCGATCAAATGGCAGGACACGATCAGCCAGTTGATTCTCGAAAATTCTTTCCGCAGCGATAAGCAGAGCCTTGCTTCGCTTGCTGGCAGGCATGAGTTCTATACCATTGAAGATTTCTGCCTCTGTAATTGCAGTCGTGAAGAGATCACTGACCGGTTGCGCATCCAGCCATGCCATTACCCGGTTTTCCGGTACGGGTCGCATACTTTCCGAAATGACATTCGTATCCAGGATGATCATCAGTCGAATGTCGGAATTTCTCGCATGGACCCACGGTCAAATTCAGGTAGATCGACTCCATCGATTCCAGCCTCTGCCAAGTGCCGTCGAATGGCCGCATACAAACTTTCGGTTTGCTTCGGTTGATCTTCCACAGCAGTTGTCAAGATTTCCCGCACTTCTTCTTCCATCGAATGACCTCGCATCGCGGCACGCACGCGAAGCTTTGCTTTAACCTTTTCGTCAATTCTGCGCACCGTTAAACTCGCCATGCTATCAATGATAGCACTGATTGCAATGCTGCGAATATCTACTTCTTGTCTGGACGGGCGACTGCGTACATTTCGGAGGCGATTTTATCGAAGAGGGCCATGCGGTCGTCGCCTTCTTTGTAGAGGTCGAAGTGGGTTCGATTGTCGATGTAGGT
>Ga0207028_1122_pt1 | contig 17303 bp, 18 predicted proteins | sample Alteio_BWMinCont_41_FD_153287 | JGI IMG/M metagenome (GOLD analysis project Ga0207028, IMG submission 153287) | Enriched cells from forest soil in Barre Woods Harvard Forest LTER site, Petersham, Massachusetts, United States -... | ecosystem: Environmental > Terrestrial > Soil > Temperate forest >... | reverse complement strand
GGCTATAATAACCCCTTATAATGTCCATGAGATGGCTTTATATAGTGGGAGAAATTCCCAGGTTGATCCAATCGTGTTCGTGTACTGAGAATTAATTAATAAAACAAATACGACGGCGGATCATTTAATATCATAAGTTGATCTTTTAGATTAATTACCTGCTCCTCCCAATAATGTGTTGTGTTAAACCACGGAAACGCGCGTGGAAAAGCAGGATCTTGCCAACGATTAGCGAGCCACGCAGAATATTGAATCATACGTAAAGTGCGCATGGCTTCTATGAGTTGTAGTTCGCGCATATCAAAATCATGAAATTCACCATAGCCTTCTAATAAAATACTAAGTTGTAATCGTGTTTGTATGATATCACCTGATAATAACATCCACATATCCTGGATGGCAGGGCCCATGACGGCATCATCCAGGTCGACGATATGCGGGCCCGCATCGTTCCAAAGCACATTACCAAGATGGCAATCACCATGTAATCGAATAATTTTTAGATCAGAAATATTTGCAAATAATTGATCTATAAGTTTTAAAATGGCATTAATCGTTTCGCAATACTGAGTTTTTAGATAAGTTGGAATAAAATTGTGTTGCATTAAAAAGTGATAAGGAATATATCCGTGCGTTTGTACATTGAGTATGTCGCGATGTTGAAATGGTCTGCACGCTGCAACAGCGTGTAATCTCCCAATAAAGCGTCCCATCCATGCTAATTGATCCAAATTATCTTGTTCGAGTGCATGACCACCACGACGTGGAAAAAGTGCAAAACGATAATATTGATATTCATGCAATGTTTTTCCATCTGAATTGACCAAAGGCGCAATGACTGGAATTTCATGTTCGGCTAATTCGAGACTAAATTGATGTTCTTCGAGAATAGCATCAGTAGACCAACGATTAGGACGATAAAATTTAGCGATGATAGGAGTTGAATCCTCTATACCTACTTGATACACACGATTTTCATAGCTATTTAAAGCCAATAAACTACCTGAGCAAAGAAAACCTGCATTTTCGATGGCAGAGAGAATAAGATTTGGATCAAGATTTTCGTAGGGTTTTTGTATGTCAGAAGTCACGGGCATTTTCTATGATGTTATGTTGACAATATGATAATGCAATGAGAGTCATTTTTCTATGTGGTTTTTTCCAAAATATAAAATGATTGATTAATCAATGAATTGTAATGCTTATCCTTTATATGAAACCTGACCAGTTTTTTTTGTAGTATAATTGAGTAAAAGGTGCGAGAGAGTGTAAAAATGACGCAAACACGAGTCAAATCAGTTTTATCACCGGCTGAAGTCAAAAATTCAGCAGTTAGCAGTTTTTTATCAAAACAAGCTAATACTCAAACCCCAACCACTGGATTATACAGCAGCAGCATTCTACAGCCTGAGATAGAGACAGCCTTTAGCGACTTTAAAGGCAGTGACAAATTTAAGACTTTACACTTAGAAAATTTTCCAATAACTGCTAGAGAGATAAAAGATTTAAGTGACTTTATTTCAAGTAAAATGGCTGAGATATACAAAGCTGTTTATCTTGCGAATCAATTGACAGATCAAAAACAGAAGCTGGAATTACTGGATGAGTGTTGTAAGTATTTTAAAATATTACACGATTATCTTATTAGCCAAAAAATTTTACCGCCCGTTTTTCCTATGTCAGACGATAAAAAAACGCAGGACACGCAAGTTTTATTTTGGTCAAGCGGTCTTGGCGAAAATGCTGCAAAAGCTTTTAGCAAATATGTTTCAGCTGGGAGTGACCTTACTTTAATGTCTCTTGGAGTGGGTGAAGATGAAAAATCCATTGATGATTTAATTTTAGAAACTGCAAAAGATAATAGAAGACCTATACTCATAAAAAAATCTGATAACACTTATATGATTTATGGCTATCGAGAAAACATGAAGTGGGGTTTTACTAAGCTTGATACGACACATCTTGACTTAGGTCGTCTGCCCTTTCCGCCGCCATTAGGTACAAAAAAAATTCCAAGTAGTGAGTTTGATAAACTTAATAAAGATTTAATAAAAGCATTAAAACAAGGGCACACATCTTTTGGCGCAGTGACAGATACGGTGGCAGGTACCCAATATATTAATGATCTATATGGTTATACCTTATTTAAGGATTTGTATGAAGATAAAAATTACGAGTTATTAAAAGAGTTTTATTGGCGTGCCATGTCTTATATCTATGCCTCTGAAGTGGCTGTTTCTTCCGTGCCAGCAGTAGTTTATATGATGGATACATTAACAGAAAATAATTTTTTTACTAACATGGAATTACCTATTTTGCGAACCATAAACGCTGTGATTAATCTAAAAAGAATAGCCAATAAAGTAGAATCATCTAACATAGTTATTCCAGGTGAAGATAAACTAAGTAAGGAAATTAACGAATGTTCTAAAGATAAAAAAGGATGGTCAGTTAAATATGAAAAAACTAAAGACAAAAATACAGGGGCTGTAAAGGTGCTCACAACCATGAATCTTAATTTGTTTTCTGATAAGGAAAATAAAAACAAGGTTGGATCCTTGACTATTAAGGGATATAAAACTGGCACAATAAAAAGTGATGGTACAAAAGAGCAAAAAAGAGATTATTCGCTTTTGGTGACTTTAGGCACTCCCCCAGAGACGACGCGCATTCCCATAGGCAATCCGAAAGAAATACTGAAATTATGGAATATACAATGGCAAGCAGAAATCCAGAAAGAAATGCCATTAGATCGTTTTTTTAAAACAAGAACATTGGTTAAATCAACCGCAAAAGATAAAAAAAGATCAAGTATTTCAGTGCCTTCATTTGAGCGAGGGTTTTCTAAAGAGTTATCTTCGCCAGTCAATGCAGCAAAAAAGTCGCAAAGATTAGGCATTGCTTATGAGTTACCTGTAAAACATACCTGGTTGTATGCATATATCGAACATAAGGCGAATCCCGGCAATCAATCTTCACCAGTATTTGGTCCAAAGTATTATATAAATGCTTTAGAAAAAATAACCCATCAAGCTGAGAAAGAAAAAGCAGCAATAGAGTTTATGAAAGAAATCAAACAGCAAGTAAAAGTCATAGAACAAATCATTGAGTCAAATTTTCCTGCCAGTCTTTCAGATCCTATTGCTAATAGAGATGTTATTATGCAGAGAAAACAATGTTACGAAGCGTTTCACCAAATTATTAAGGATTCATTGGAAACAATAGATCATTTAAAAAAATTAACAGCAATACCCAAGGTTGATGAAGAAAAAAGTCCAACAAAATCTGAGAAAGCTGATATCAAAAAACCTTCTATATCTTTGTTTCGAAAACATCAATGGGTATTGATGGGGTATGAAGCAAAAGCTGTAAGACAATTAGAAGCTTTGAAGGCTATAAAGCTGCCGCCAGCTCCTGCCCCAAAACCGAGATAAATTTAATTCTGGCCGAATTTATCTGTTCACCCATGTAATATTGTATAATAAAAAATAGCATGAATAGTTATAATAATAGGTGATACCACATGCATTCTCTTGATTTTATACAAGATTTAGCAGTTCTTATGTTAGCCGCAGGCTTTATTTCTATATTATTTCATAGACTTAATCAACCTGTCGTATTGGGTTATATTCTTGCGGGTATTATCATTGGACCTCACACACCACCTTTTTCGTTTATATCCAATCAGGAAAATATTCAAACATTAGCACAGTTAGGCGTTGTATTTTTGATGTTTTCTTTAGGTTTAGAATTCAGTTTTCGTGATTTACAGAAAGTAGGCGCAGCAGTTTCTGTGATTGCGATAGGTGAAATTATCGTTATGTTATGGTTAGGGTATGAGATAGGGAAAGCATTTCATTGGCGGATGGTAGACGCTTTGTTTTTAGGTGGTATATTAGCCATTTCTTCTACTACTATTATTGTTAAAGCATTAAAAGAATTAGATTTAGAAAAAAAAGATTTTTCTCAGTTAATTTACGGCATATTAATCGTTGAAGATTTGCTTGGTATAGCGATTATCGCTGTTTTATCAGGTATTGCGAAAAGTGGATCGGTAGGATTCAATGATGTATTGTTAACTATGGGTAAATTAATACTATTTTTAATTATTACTACACTCATTGGTTTGTATACTATTCCAAAAATATTACGATATGTGGCAGTCTTTCATAGTCGTGAAACGCTTTTGATTACTATGCTTAGTTTATGTTTTGGTTTTTGTTTGTTAGTGATCAAAATGGAATACAGTATTGCTTTGGGAGCGTTTTTAATAGGTGCTATCATGGCAGAAAGCCGTCATGAAGTGAAGATTATAAGACAATTAACAGCGCCTGTGCGTGATATGTTTAGCGCTATATTTTTTGTCTCAGTCGGATTACTACTTGATCCGGCTGTTGTCATGGAACATACACTAGCCATCATAGTTATTACTATTGCTGTGGTGTTAGGAAAAGTCATAACTTGTAGTTTAGGTAGTTTATTAGTAGGTAAGGATGGAAAAACTTCTCTACGTGTAGGCATGGGAATGGCTCAAATAGGCGAGTTTTCATTTATCATTGCAGGACTTGGTTTAACATTAAATGTGACTAGCAGTTTCATCTATCCTATTGCTGTCGCTGTATCTGTGATGACGACTTTCTTAACGCCCTACTTCATACGAAGCGCAGATCCATTAGCAAACTGTATTGCAAAAAAACTACCCCGTAGTACGATCTCATTTTTTGAGAAATACAGGGATAGGATCCAACATAAAGTTAAATAAACCCACTAAATGGCATACCATCAGAATTTTGTAACCAATATATAAATTAACGCGATTCTCAACTTTAAATTACGTTAATGTAGGGTGGGCAGAGCGCAGCGTGCCCACCAACCCATTGGTGGGCACGTCGCTGAAAGGCGCTCCTTTGCTCACCCTACAAAAATCACCAAAATTCATATGGTTAATAAAAGTTGAGAATCGCGTTAAATTAATTAAATAAGCTATTGAACTTCATTGATAAGTATATGATTATAGGAACATTTAATGAAGAGACAATACATGAGTGAAATAATCATTTATTTAGGCAGCAAGAATGTATCATCCTGGTCATTACGGGCTTGGTTGATGTTATTACAGACAGGGGCTGATTTCGATGCAGCATTCATTCCTCTGGATCAAGCTGATACGAAAGACAAAATTGCTAAAATATCTCCATCAGGGAAGGTTCCAGTATTAAAACATGGTGAAATGCTTATTTGGGATTCATTAGCAATAGGCGAATATTTGGCTGAAACATTCCCTCATGTATGCCTTTGGCCCGAAGACAGTAAAATGCGAGCCCATGCAAGAAGTATTTCATGTGAAATGCATTCGGGTTTTCAAATGTTAAGAAAACATTTACCATTTGATGCGCAAGGACGATTTGCAAATTATATCATACCTGCTGCAGCACTGCCTGATATTGCGCGTATCATTGATATATGGACGGATTGCCGTCAACGATATGCTCATAAAGGATCGTTGCTATTTGGAAAATTTACCATTGCGGATGCCATGTTTGCGCCTGTGGTAAATCGTTTTGTTACTTATAATGTTGCCATACCAGAAATTATTCAAGAATACGTGGATACTGTAATGGCTTTACCGGAAATGAAAATGTGGTGTCACGATGTCTGAAATTATTATTAAAGTAGCTAATGAAAATGACGTACCTTTAATTCTTTCTTTGATAAAAGAATTAGCTGAATATGAAAAATTAACCCATGAAGTTGTTGCAACAGAAGACATGTTGAGAGAAACACTCTTTGGTCATAAGAGTAATATAGAAGCTCTCGTGGGATATTTACATGATAAACCTGTTGCCTTTGCTTTATATTTCCATAATTTTTCAACTTTTTTAGGCAGAAAAGGAATTTATCTTGAAGATCTGTATGTAAAACCTGAGGCACGTGGAAAAGGAGTGGGTCAAAAAATCCTGGTTCATCTAGCTCGTCTTGCAAAAGAGCGTGGCTGCGGACGTCTGGAATGGTCTGTGCTAGATTGGAATACTCCTGCTATTGAATTTTATAAAAAAATTGGCGCTAAGCCTATGGATGAATGGACGGTATACCGACTTACGGGTGATGCTTTGGATGAATTAGCATCATAATTATTCAGCAGTTGCTACAGATCAAATCGTGAACGTTTGCGAGCCCGTTTGCGTCTTTTTCTTGTTATTTTTCCTCTTGTGTAGACAGCCTTAAATATAGTATAATAAATGATCAATCTTAACGTAAGTCATATGGCTTGTCCAGCCTGGACGCCAGTTTAAAGTTGAAAACAGGTGCTTTATGAAGTTACCAACCACAACATTTGAATTTATTTTATATTTTGTGCGCGTACAATGGGTGAAATTCTCGCTGCTGGCATTTATTTCTATGGTGTGGGCGGTAAACGAAACTATTTTCCCTTATTTTTTAAAACGTATTGTTGATGTATTGCAAAATTATGAAGGCGATCGTCAACATGTTTTTTTTGCATTAAAAGGAATATTGATACTCTTGGTTCTATTTTGGTTATTTACAGAAATTTTACAACGTGTACAAGGTGTTTTGCAGATCTATACATTTCCACGTTTTCGATCCAATATTCGTGATGCTGTATTTAAGTATATACAGTTTCATTCGCATGAATTTTTTTCAAGCCATTTTGCTGGAAATATTTCAAAAAAAATTGCTGATTTACCGACGAGTTGTCAAATCGTTGTAGAAATTGTTTGCCTACAATTTATTATAGCTATTACTGGTGCGAGTGTGGTTTTAATTACTTTATTAATGACCAAGGCTTTGTTTGCAATAATATTAATGACATGGCTAATTATTCATATAGGTTTAACAATTATTTTTTTAAAACGTTGTAATTATTTATGGGTTAAACATTCCGATTCACTTTCTGTTTTGACTGGTAGAATAGTCGACGTTCTGACGAATATGGCAAATGTGCGATTATTTTCTCATACAAATTATGAGTCTAAATATCTAAAACAGTTTCAACATGATGAAGTTGCTAAAGCCAAGTCAGCCATGTGGATGATGGAGCTTGTTCATGTGGGTTTAGGTTTAAATGGTTTATTTTTGATATTTGGCATGGTTTTTGTTTTGTTATATGGATGGATTAATCATTGGGTAACTTTAGGTGATTTTACACAAATTGGAATGCAAACTTTTTGGTTATTAAGTTGGGTATGGTTTGTGAGTTACCAAACTACGGTATTTGTTCGAGAGTTAGGAAGTATCACGAATGCTTTGAGTATAGTAGAAAAAGGACATGATTTAACAGATAAAGCCGATGCTTATCCTATAAAAATTACCCAGGGTGAAATACGTTTTGAAGACATGACGTTTTATTATAATAATAATCGTCGTGTTTTTAAAAATCTTAATCTTACTATTCCTGCGGGACAAAAAGTTGGATTAGTTGGATTTTCCGGGTCTGGTAAATCAACATTTGTTAACTTGATTTTGCGATTTTATGATGTGAAATCAGGTCGAATTTTAATAGATGGTCATGATATTGCAAGAGTTACGCAAGAGTCATTACGTTCGCAAATTTCCATGATTCCGCAAGATCCTTCATTATTCAATAGAACATTAATAGAAAATATCCGTTATGGTCGTTTAGATGCATCCGATGAGGAAGTCATAGAAGCCTCAAAGCTTGCGCATTGCCATGAATTTATTGAAAAGATGGAGAATGGTTATCAATCTATGGTAGGAGATAGAGGCATGAAATTATCCGGCGGCCAGCGTCAGCGTATTGCGATTGCGCGTGCTATTTTAAAAAATGCTCCTATTTTGATTCTGGATGAAGCGACATCAGCCTTGGATTCAGCAACTGAAAAATTAATCCAGCAAAGTTTACAAGAAGTTATGAAGAATAAAACTACTTTTGTGGTCGCACATCGTTTATCCACCTTATCTGAAATGGATAGAATTATTGTATTTAATAAAGGTGAAATTATTGAACAAGGAAGCCATGCCGAATTATTGCAGGCAAACGGACATTTTGCCATGTTGTGGAATATGCAAACCGATGGTTTTTTACCTCGTGGAACCTCTAAAACTATTGACAATAAGAGCAATTAGGATTATTTTTTGCCATATCTTCAGGGCGGGGTGTAAGTCCCCACCGGCGGTAAAGCCCGCGAGCGCTCTATATCTATTAGGGGTCAGCAGATTTGGTGAAACTCCAAAGCCGACGGTTATAGTCCGGATGGAAGAAGTTATACTGTATCTGTGCGCTATGCGTGTAGGTATGTATTGTATTCTCCTTCCCTGAATTATGATTTTTTAATAAGGCGGGGAATCTCATGTTCAACGGTATCGTAGAAGCTATAGGTACTATCAAAAACATCCATACTACCCATGGTTCTGTTGATTTTTCTATTTCGAATCCTGATGACTTTGATGATTTATTTGTAGGCGCTAGTGTGGCGGTGAATGGCGTTTGTTTGACGGTGACACGTTTTTCTCAACACGAATTTGAGGTTACCGCTGTTCCTGAAACCCTGCGCGTAACGAATTTATCATGTTTAAAACAAGGCGATAAAGTGAATTTAGAGCGAGCCATGAAAGCGGATAGTCGTATGGGCGGCCATTATGTTCAGGGACATGTGGACACGGTAGGGGAAGTGTTAGCGATACAACAAGAAGGTAACGCTCTCTTAGTTAAAATAGGTGTGATACCCAAGATAACAAAATATCTTGTTAAAAAAGGCTATGTGGGTCTTGATGGCATGAGTATTACTGTCATTGATGTGGATCAAGATGGGTTTACCGTGACTTTTATACCGCAAACACAGATGGCTACTATTGTGGGTCATTATCAAAAAGGCACAAAGATTAATATTGAAGTGGATATTCTAGGTAAATATGTTGAAAAAATGTTAGGAGCACACATACCATGCAATCCTATATAAAACGAGTCGAGCAAGCGTTACATGACATTAGGCAAGGTAAAATAGTGATTGTGACAGATCATCCTGATCGTGAAGATGAGGGTGATTTTATTATGGCTGCGGAAAAAATCACGTCTGAAACGATGAATTTTATTATTCGTCATAGTAGCGGTATTGTTTGTTTGTCATTGCAGGAAAAACAGTTAAAGCAGCTCAATTTACCATTTATGGTAGCACCTCACGAGAATACAAGTTTACGCGGCACCCCATTTACTGTTTCAATTGATGCAAGAAAAGGTATTACAACAGGCGTTTCAGCAGCGGATAGAATGCATACGATTCTGGCTGCTATTCGTGAGGATGCTAAGCCCGATGATCTCGATAAGCCCGGTCATATTTTCCCTTTATGCGCAAGAGCGGGCGGGGTGTTAGAACGTCCGGGACATACCGAAGGTGCAGTCGATTTAGCTATCATGGCGGGATTAAAACCTGCTGCTGTATTATGCGAAGTCATGAATCCTGACGGCACTATGACAAGAGGTAAACAGCTAGAAGTTTTTGCCAAAGCACATGGTCTTTTGATTGTATCGATAGATGATATGATTGATTATAGACGTTTTCATGAAAATCTTATTGAAGAGTCAGCTCACGCTGAATTACCTCTTGAGTCCTACGGTCAATGTAAAGTGACAGTTATTAAGGAAAAAATAACAGGCCAGGAGCATGCGATCATAGAAAGTCATGTATCTTCTGATAAACCTATTGTACGCATACATTCATCTTGTTTTACAGGCGATATTTTTGGTTCGCTGCGGTGTGATTGCCATCAACAGTTGCATTATGCTATGCAACGCATCAGTGAGGAAGGCGGTATATTAATTTATCTTAATCAAGAAGGCCGTGGTATAGGTTTATTAAATAAGATTAAAGCCTATGCCTTGCAAGAATCAGGTCTTGATACGGTAGAAGCGAACCATAAATTAGGTTTGCCAGCAGATTCTAGAAATTATTATTTAGTTGCTAATATTTTAAAAAATAGAGGCATTAAACATATACGATTATTAACTAATAATCCAAATAAGATGACTGATTTACAGAAATATGGCATCACTACAGTTGAAGTTGAAAATATTCCTGCGCATTTCAATCAACATAATAAAAAGTATTTAATGACGAAAAAGTCCAAATTGCATCATGATATTTTGTCAGTCATTCATGTATGATATATAGTATTATTATTTAAGGGGATATTCTGTGACGACGGTAGTTAATAAATGTATTACAGCATTGGCGGTTTATGTATGTTTAAATGTTCCAGTATTCGCTGTAACGAGTACTGATTATACGATCACCTATAAGAACCCACAAGGTTCGATCTTGACGTTAACTTGGCATCCAGAAAAAAATAATTCAGGAACATTGAATGGTTTATTAACCTCAAAAGGCGGTAGTTGCAGCCAAGGTTCAGGTATGCCTGCCGCAGTTTCTGGCGTATATACAGGTAACGCTGTCGCATTGACAGTCAATTATCCAAGGTGTGATAAAGTTGTTGCCATGACAGGTAACATAAAAAATAACAATGCTGAATTACAAATGCTATGGTTAGCAACTTCCCAGGCAAAAGATTATATGCGTGATAATGCAGGAGTTAATCTAGGATCGGATACCTATGTGAAGATTGCATCTTGAGGGTCATTTGAGCATTCTTTTTAATATATCATCCTTGTCAATAAAGTGATGTTTAAGTGCAGCCAATACATGCAGGGAAAAAGTTGCGATTAATCCATAAGCCAACCATTTATGGATGCTTGCGAATAATTCCATGGTGTTATTATTAGCTGGAACCACTGTAGGGATGATAAATAATCCAAAGAATGACACGGGAAAACCTGCGGCGGAAGTCATTATCCAGCCTGTGATAGGTAAAGCAAACATAAATCCATAAAAAAGCCAGTGTACTATTTGTGAGGCATAGTATTCAAATGTGCTTAATTGACCATAGGAAGGCAAAATATTTTTTAAACGCCATATAATACGCAACATCACTAGCATTAAAACAAGAAATCCGAATTCTTTGTGCCATCCATAAAGTTTTAGTTTGAGCAAACTGTTGGGTAAAGATGTCATATATAAGCCAACAGAAACCATTCCTATTAATAATAAAGCCATGATCCAATGAAAGCCGATGGCGACTATTCCAAAATGCTCCTGTGTGTTTTTGATATCCATAGTTTTTCATTATCCTAAGACTGCAAAACTCTCAGCATAGCATTAAAATGAACAGGATTACAGAATGACGGTGGCAATAGCCTTAAGCCGCTTCTCAACATCTTATTCTACAAGATATCCACAGAATCTGTGGGTAACTTGAAGGGGCATGTGTAGTTAAATGATTCTATTTATTCATGAAATTCTTATCAGTGCCATGTGGTATAATGAGTCATAGGAATTCAAATTAATTAATAAGGAGCCATATAAAAAAGAGGAGGTTCCTCATGAAAGCTCAAATCCGAAAAACCACCAGTATCCTGTCCTTATTTCTCATGATGTTTCTCACACTGGCCATTTCAAAAGATACTCATGCTGCGTGTTGTCATACCGCACATGCTTATGTTCCTGTAGCCATATGCAGTACTGGCGGAACTAACATTCCATTACCTTATTTTGTTTGCTGCCAATTGCTCGATCATAAGGGGCATCATATATGGCGAGATACATGGGTTCCGACGACTTGTAAAAATGCAGATGTTAGAGCTGTCTATGATATGGGTTGTAAGACCACGAGTCCGGTTTATGGAATGGGGTCTTCTATTATAGGTAATTGTCAGTTTTCTCATTCGACAGGTAGGTATCTTTGAGTAAAATAGGAGAATTGTACCAGTTTGATCAAATAATATACTAAAATAATGCAATTATATGCGGTTAAGGCGAATACAAATACAGACTATTGGATAAATTTCTGTTACATTATGTTTGCCGTTATAGTGAGATAGTCAATAAACTTATTTATATGACTCACATTGTAAGGCTAATTTTTAATTTTTAATATGAAGGTTTATAGATATGGCAGCACGTGAAAAAGGAACCGTTAAATGGTTCAATGCAAGCAAGGGTTTTGGTTTTATTCAGCGCGATAAGGGTGAAGATGTATTTGTTCACTTCAAATCGATCATTGGTGATGGATACCGTACATTAGCTGAAGGTCAACGCGTAGAGTTTACAGTTACGCAAGGTCAGAAAGGTCTTCAGGCTGAAAGTGTTACTGTTATTGATGAATAGTAACTAACCTAATATGCATGTGTTCTCTGACGGGAACACATGCATTTTACATTTACTTAAATCATTTACCCATCACAAGAAACTTATCCAAAGCATTAGCGAAAGCTTGAATTTCTTTCTGGCTGATTTTGTTCGGCCCGCCTGTATTGACACCGCTATCTCTTAAATGAGTGCTAAGGTCTCTTATCGCTAGCCGTTGTTTTATATTGCTTTTGGAGTAAAGTTCGCCCCGCGGGTTCAGGGCAACACCCTCTTTATTTATCACGGCATCCGCAAGAGGGATATCTGCAGTGATAATGAGATCGCCTTTTTGCATATGTTTAACAATATGGTTGTCTGCTACATCAAAGCCATGCGGCACTTTTATTTTTGATATAAAAGGTGAGGCAGGGATATCTAATAGTTGATTTGAAACGAGCGTAAGAGATATTTTCGTCCGATTAGCTGCACGGAATAAAATATCTTTAATGATTTTTGGGCAGGCATCTGCATCAACCCATATTTGCATAGTTGGTATCTCTCAAGCTTCAGTAAGCACATTAAAAAAACTTTTTCATAAAGTATAAATTTTTGTTATACTATACTTGTTATTTATTAACTTAAAGGGAATTTAATATGGCGCGAAAGAAAACTGCTTCAAAAGCTAAGAGAAAACCAGCTAAGAAAGTAGCTAAGAAAAAAGTAGCTAAGAGAAAAACAGCTAAACGTAAGCGCGCAGCGAAGTAATATATAGGGATATTTACTGCGTGTTAAATAAAGGCGACTCCAAAAGAGTCGCCTTTTTGATTTATAGGGTTTTTATATGGATACCCCAAATTACACACTACGTTATAGTAAAAAAGCTAAATATCTGCAGTTACGTTTATCTCGCGAGGGGCTCGAGCTTGTCATACCTACAAAGCGGTTCTTTCCTAGTACGATGATTGAAGCATTTATCCAAAAAAAACGGGCTTGGATCATAAAAAACTGGCATAAACATCAGGAAGTTTGCCATGAATCGACCGTGTCATTACCTGGTCATATTCATTTAAACGCCATTAATCAAGTGTGGGAAGTCAAATATGTAGAAACCATAGGTAAAAAGCTCAAATTAGTTAGCAACCTTAGCCGCCAGATTATACTGATGGGGAATATTAAGGATGTTCCATCATGTTCTCAATTACTTAAAAAATGGTTAAAAAATATAGCACAACCAGTTTTGGCAGAAGAATTACTTAAAGTTTCAATGGAGACGGGGCTATTATTTGAGGATGTTTCTGTCCGGAATAACTTAACTCGCTGGGGTAGCTGTTCCAGCCGACAACATATAAGTTTATGTTGCAATCTGTTGTTTTTGTCCTACCCGTTGATGCGGCATGTTCTATTGCATGAATTATGCCATACCAAAGTGATGAATCATGGGCCTAAATTTTGGGGCTTGTTCGAGAAATTTGACCCGGAAGCAAAATCTAACGCCAAACGATTACGCATAGCTGCCAAAGAGCTGCCCATGTGGACCAAGTAAGTATATAATGCAATCCATAAAAATAGACGGGCAGCATATGTGAGTGAAAATTTAATTACCCTGGATAACGTGTCTTTAGCTTATGGCTTGGATATATTATTAGATAAAGTAAAATTCCAAATAGCATCGGGCGAGCGTGTTTGTTTGATTGGACGTAATGGTGCAGGTAAATCATCCTTACTTAAGATCATACAAGGGGCGCAGCCACCCGATAGCGGTACTGTATGGTATCAACCGCAGCTTCGTATAGCCAGGCTGACGCAAGAATTACCTCAGGATTGCAGTATGACGGTTTATGAATTTGTAGCTTTAGGCATTGCCGAAACAGGTCAATTGCTGTCGTCTTATCACGCGCTTATCCATAAGATTGAGCATACTCATACGACATCGGATTTGGTTGAGCTTGAGCGTTTACAACAGGCCATAGATGTCAAAAATGGCTGGCAATTTGATCAAACCATGAAAACGATCTTAGACCGCCTGGAGTTGAATCCGGATCAGTTACTATCGGAGCTTTCGGGAGGCTGGCAGCGGCGTGCTGCATTGGCGCAAGCTCTCGTTTCTTCTCCTGAGCTATTATTATTGGATGAACCTACTAACCATTTAGACATAGAAGCTATTCAGTGGTTAGAGGACCAGTTAATAAATTTGGGCGTAGGCTTGATTTTTGTGACCCATGATAGATCGTTGTTACAACGATTAGCGACTCGTATCATAGAATTGGATAGAGGAAAGCTCACCTCATGGCCTGGTGATTACATTAATTTTTTACGTAGAAAAGAAGAAATGCTTTCTGCCGAAGAAAATCAGAATGCTGAATTTGATAAAAAATTAGCGCAAGAAGAACGCTGGATACGGCAAGGGATAAAAGCTAGACGTACACGTAATGAAGGGCGAGTTCGTGCATTGGAAGCACTTAGACTGGAGCGTTCTAAGCGTCGAGAGGTGCAGGGTAAGGTGACATTTAATATCAATGAAGCTCAAAAATCGGGTCAGTTAGTCGTAGAAGCTAAACACATTAAACATAGCTTTAACCATAAGACTATTATTGATGATTTTTCAATTCGTATCATGCGGGGCGATAGAATCGGTTTGATAGGCCCAAATGGTGTGGGTAAATCAACGTTGTTGAATATTTTATTAGGAAAATTGCAACCAGAGGCAGGGCAAATCATACAAGGGACTCGCCTGCAAATCGCTTATTTCGATCAGTTACGTGAAGCTTTGGATCTGGAAAAAACTGTTATCCAAAACGTTGCGGAAGGAAGTGATACGATAGAAATTAATGGTAAAAGCAAGCATATTATCAGTTATCTTAGTGATTTTTTATTTACACCACAACGAGCCATGACGCCTGTCAAGGCATTATCCGGCGGTGAATGTAATAGGCTTTTATTGGCACGATTATTCAGTCATCCTGCCAATTTATTAGTTCTTGATGAACCCACGAATGATTTAGATATTGAAACCTTAGAATTATTAGAAGAATTGCTGTCTAATTATCAAGGCACACTTTTATTGGTGAGTCATGATAGAGCGTTTTTAGATAATGTGGTAACAAGTACTATCGTATTTGAGGGGCATGGCAAATTAACTGAATATGTAGGCGGATATCAAGATTGGTTAAGACAGAAAAAACAGCATCAAGCGCCCATTTCAAAGATAGATAAAAATGAAAAAATAAGTACGAAGCAGTCTAATAAAATGACCAACAAAGAAACCCAGGAGTTAGTGCAATTGCCTAAACTCATTGAAGACATGGAAGCTGAACAGGCCAGGCTGCAGGTATTGATTTCATCTTCCGAGTTTTATAAAGGCGATTCAAAACATATTGCAGCGACGTTGGAGCAGTTTACTAAAATAGAAGCGGATTTAATGTTGGCCTATGAGCGATGGGAGTCATTGGAGAAGCGCCGTAAAAATTAAGTTTGTTTTCTTCCTTTTACAGCCCGCTCCATATCAACAAGTGCGCTTCGATTGATAGTGGCATTACTTGCAATAGTAGGAGTGATTAAATTTTTTGAAACCAGTTGTTGTAAATTTTGTTCTAAGGTACACATACCTTTATCACCATTCGTTTGCATAGCAGATTCCATATGAGATGGCATGTCTTTGCGAATATAGTGACGTACGGCAGGTGTCATGAGCATGATTTCAAAAGCTGCCATCCTACCGCCAGTGACTTTTTTTACCAGGGTTTGACAGATCACAGCCTGTAAAGTTTCAGACAGTAAATTTCTTACTCTATTTTTTTCTTCTGTTGAAAATACATCAGCAAAACGATTGATAGCAAGAGGTGATGAGCTTGCATGCAATGTTGCCAACACTAAATGACCTGTTTCTGCGGCAGTCAATGCTAAACGCATGGTTTCAAGATCGCGTAATTCACCAATTAAAATGACGTTAGGGTCTTGTCGTAAAGAAGATTTAAGTGCTGTGGCAAAATCGGTGGTATCACGTCCAACTTGCATTTGATTGAATACGCTTTTTTTATTGGTATGAATAAATTCAATAGGATCTTCAATGGTAATAATATTACATGCTTTTACCGAATTAATATAATCTATCATTGCTGCAAGTGTTGTAGTTTTGCCTGAACCTGCAGGGCCTGTTACTAAAATTAATCCATAAGGCATGCCTAACAAGGTTTTTAGAATAGGCGGTAAGGCCAATTCATCAAAAGTTGGAATCACAGAAGGGATGATGCGAAACACACCTCCCATGCCATGCATTTGATGGTATAGGCTTACTCTGAAATTGCCGACTTGGGGTAGTGATAATGCTTTTTCATAGACAAGACGTTTTTCAAAAATCCGCTGTTCATCATGGGTTAAAATAGTATAGAGAAGTTGTTTGGTTTCATCAGCCAAAAGTATATGAGTTTCTTTTGCAGCAGCAAGTACACCATCAATTCTTAATAAAGGTTTGGTTCCAGGTAAAATATGGAGATCAGACGCATTTTCTTGAACGCTTAATTGGAGTAGTTGTTCTATTTGCATGCGTGTTTCCTGGTTTTATAAGTTATATGATTATTATATCAAAATAAACCAAGGCTAGAAATGAACATAATAAGGAAAATTGCCATATTATGATCATAATATGGCAATGTTTAATACAAAGTTTATTTAGCTTGAGTAACTAATGTGCCAGTAGTACGACCATCGCGTACTTCTAAATTATACCAGCTAGGTACGTAAGCATTAAAGAATGGAGCACCTCTCCAATCGTAGAGGATAACTTGTTTTGAAGCAGAGTCATTGGCAATGATAGATTGTTGCCATCCAGAATTGAGTCCTCTATTAAAATCTAATACAGGAACAAAAATAGTAATAGGGTAAGAACTAAAGTTGAAAATGGTGATACAGGTAGGATAAGGACGACCATACGGATCATAACAAGCCTCAGTGGAGCTGCCTACGGGTAACTGCGTCATAGCTGATAGCTTAATAGTATCAACATTTTTTGCGAGCGCAGCATTGCAAAAGAACACTGATGCCATGACTGCTAATACAATAGAAAATATTTTTTTCATGTGCAATTCCTGTTTAAAAAGTTTTTAATAATTTTTTCCGTCAGTTATTAAAAATAACTGCGACACAATC
>Ga0207028_1121_pt1 | contig 17345 bp, 18 predicted proteins | sample Alteio_BWMinCont_41_FD_153287 | JGI IMG/M metagenome (GOLD analysis project Ga0207028, IMG submission 153287) | Enriched cells from forest soil in Barre Woods Harvard Forest LTER site, Petersham, Massachusetts, United States -... | ecosystem: Environmental > Terrestrial > Soil > Temperate forest >... | reverse complement strand
TACTACTGCCAAAATAGTAAAAACACAGTCAACCCAGTTATTTTTAAATAAGCAAATTGAAGCAGGTGCATAAATGAAATTACTTGACGTATTATTTTGTGACGATATTCGTGTAGAAATGAATAATAAAGTTTCATTGATGGGATTATATAATGACCGTATAGTTTTCCGTTCTTCCGAAAAAACAAAGCTTGAATGGCCTATTAAAATGGACTTAGCAATGCTAGTTCGTCTAAATATAAGTGATAATGAAAAAAAGCCTATATCCTTTGCATTTGAATGTTTTTCCAAAAATAAATCTATCGTGAAAATTGATGGCAATACTGACATTTCCAATTTTGATGGCTCAGTGTTCTGTCTTATTCTAAGCACCAAAAATATCGACCTGAATCCAGGCGACCTTGGATATTCAATTAAAGTTCGCGATGAAAAGACTGAATATTTATCTCAAACTAATAAAAAAGCTATTCAAGTGCTGTTACAAAAAACATAGACATATGTCATTAACATATAAAATATGTTTCAATTCGCTTTCCGATTGACCGCACATGATGTTGATTCATGCAATCGCGGTATCTGGAATCCTGCCGTTAACAGTCCTGGGTAAACCCATTTCCAACCGGCGATGGAACCTTAAGAGTAGTATTTCTTTAACAGCGCGATAAGGCGTATATCGCGTGATCTCAGGATCATCATATCTACTTTTCAAGTTCATGGCAGCCACCCAGTCTGCATGATTCACGTACCCACAAAACAGGCACTGAAACTTGTCTCCTTTGCGATTTCTAGCATCAACATAACCACAAGGAGGGCAAGTTTGTGAAGTATACGCTGGGTTAACTTGCTTGTGGCTAAAACCTTTAGCCAACGCTTTAAATGTCAATCTTTCTTTCATTTCTCCTTTGACCCATGAGGACAACCTGCGGTTCCAGGTGCGTCCGCTTTGATAGTCAAACGAATGAGACAAGGATTCACTCACCACAATGGCATGATTTTTTTCAATGAGCTGGTTAAAAGCCTTGTTGATTTCAGCGTTTAATGCAGCTTTGAACTTTCGTTGTTGTTCCTCAAGTTTGTCACGGCCTAAGTTGAAATGAAGTATATTTTTAGCTTTTGCTTTATGTTCTATTTTATTTGATTGAGCATATTTTTTATGCAGTGCATGGAGCTTATTGCGATGCTGCATTTTGTTTTTTAATCGATCGGATGCATCGCTCATCATAGCACCAAATGATGTGCCGTATTGCTTGCCATCACTGTCTGTCATAACTTCAGTGTAACCAAAATCAATCGCGATGACAGAATCATTTTTGGAGGTACTGGTATGCTTAATGTCTGAAGCATAATGCACTTCAATCATAGAACCTTTTAAGAGAATTCGGACATTGCCTTTAATAGCAGTATGACCCGACAATGGAACAGCTATCCGTTTTCGAGGTATAAGCGTCATGATATCCATGTATTGACGTCCTTGATGCTCAAAGACACTATAACAATTATCATCAAGCATAAAGCTTATGTGTTTTTTAACTTTTGGAAGTTGCTTTTTATGAATACGTATTTTTCGATTTAAAAAATGAATCACGCGTTTTCTTTCTTTCAGTGGTAATTCTTTAAAATTCGGGGCCTTAAATAATAAGGCGTCAGCAAAGCGAGCATAATCTTTTAATAACCAACAGGCATAATGGCGCTCGGTATCTGAAAAAGATGATTTGTAAATATCACTTTTGATTTTATCAAAAAGAGATTGCCAATATTTATCCATGGATATGTCGCAACAATTCGAAGTAAAGCAAGAGTACTTGCTGAAAAATCACCATTTTTCCATCGCGTTAATGTTCGAGAGGGGAGTTCAAAAACGCGCTCAAACATTGCCATAGTTATTCCAATCTTGTTCATATCGTCAAGAATATTTTTCACAAGCTGAGCCTGAGCAGATTTTTGAGCATGAAGATAATTTTTATCTGTTTCTCCCGTAAAATCTCCTTCTTCATGGCATAAGTTGCATATGTAGTAGATTTCTTTGAAAGTAAATTGTATTCCAAATGTTAGAGCTTCTTCCCGATTTTTTTCTTTTCTGAGTATATTGTCAGAAGCACAAGCTGGACATGTAATTGTAGTCATAATGGATTCCTCTTAATTGTTTTCTAAAAAATTGCCTAGCGCTGTAAGAAAAACTAAATTTCTTGGGTCAGGGTCTTCATGTCTTTTAAATGATTTTATTAACCACTTTTTTGTTTTTGTAACATAGACAAAAGCTATGTAACCATAAATTATGCCCGAGAAAAAAGCGTATGCGTCAACCATTATTACAACACTATCATCAGTATTATTTTCCCACTTTTTCTTATTAATAAAGATGGGTTTTTCAAGTCCTCCGTTTGCAATAAACTCCGCCACTCTATTTTGTGTCATCAGCTTAAAATCTGACCTGGCTGTTTCCATGGCTCCGTGAGTTACAAAAATTTTGGCTGTCCCCTCGGCACAATCGCATACAAAATCATCAAACTTATATTCTGGTTCTTTCTTTGCCACAAATAATCCTTGCTTATCTTTATTATACTATGTTTTGTTATGAATAGTAACATTTATAATTAAAAAATGTAATGATATATAACATAAAATCCTAAAAATTTATAACATATTGAATTAAAAGAAAAATATTTAACTGCTTGTTTTCACACAGCTAGGGCGTGTCGTCACACACCCTAGTAGATCGTCTCACTGATGAAGAAGAACCCATCCCATAAATATTTTGGCGCATGGTTTTATTGTAAGATGACTTACTATATCGCCAAAATATTGTATGGGGCCCATTGTTACTCTCCTTAGAAATAGAGGTTAGTAATAATAGGCCCCGCACAATGTTTCGACGATATACCGAGACCTACAATAAAACCAGGGTCGAAACATTTGCGGGGTGGGTCCTTCTCTGATTGCTCTGAATAACCAGTCTGGGACTACCCAGACGGCATATTCATTTTTTTTACAGTCTCTGGAGCATTACTAATGACCATGGAATAAACAGCCAACCCTCGGTAACTTTCCAATAAATTTCTACGCACTACAATAACTGTCACAACAAATGCATTGGATGTGCTGCTTTTCTGATCGTAAGACGGTGGTTTTAAGTAGGTAACCAATAAGGGCATTTGAAATTTAAAAGCATGCACTCCGCTTAAAACACCTTCTGTGATCAAGGTTGGTTTTTCCACAACTTTCGCTACAAAAACCCATCTTCGATATTTTAAAGCTAACAAGTTATCTGAGATAGCAAGCTCTTTCATATAAGTTGCCCAACTATTATCGGTAAAGTATTTTTGAGCATCTTGAAATTGTCGTCTGTAATTAACAAAATCAAATGAATTCGCAGCCTCAACAGCTTTGACCGTCCAGTCAATCAAATCATCAGATGACATATTGACTTCACTTAATGGTATATCTTTCATAAGCCGACCCACTTCATCTGCAACAAAATAGTGCGGCTGTGCTTCGTGAGCTTTTAAATAGATAACGATAGAAATCAAGACGCCAATAATCACCAAACTTAAGGCATAAATGCCTAAAACGAAATGAAACTTTTTTTTATAAAATGCATTGCGCAATTGCACCAGCACCAAAGCTTCTGATAATTTTTTGCTATCTTCCATACAACCTCTTTTATCGCATGACAAATTGGTCAATTGCAATAGCCGCTGGATTTTCTGTCGTCGGCACTTTAACAATCATGAGGGTCACCATATAACTGGCATTGGTAGTACTTTCTGAACTTTGATATGTCACCAAAAATGGAATTTGGATACGCCATACCCTATCATACCCACCCAAACTCCCTTGGTTCGATATGACAGGCGGCGAGGATACCACTCCATTGACGAATAATTTATTGGTCGTTATGGTATCAATCAAAGCTTGTATCGACTGTCGATAACTCGCCCAACCTGCTTCGGTAAAATAAGGTTGCGCCATTTCCAATTGCTTAGGGTAATTATAAAAATCATAAGTATAAGCAGTCACAACAGCTTTACTTGCCCATTTTATTAAGGTACTCGATAATAAATTTGGGTCATCATAGGATTTTAATTGCATTTTCTGACCATCAGGACTCACCGCAACAAAAGGTGGAATAGGTCTATGCTTGATCTGAACAAGCAACACTACTACCATCATTAACATAATGATTAAGCAAACTATGAGTCCCACAAGAACTTTTTGTGAATGCAGACGATAAAATTCATTACCATCATTATTGTTCTTGCTTGCATCAGCCATAAGTAACCCCGCTTACTAGCTTCCGGATGGATTTAACTCAATAAGTTGTCCTGTTGTTGTCGAAGCATAATATTTGGTCGTAGGTACAAATATCTCAAAGTATATAATAACTAATATCAAAAAAAGCATCATCAATGCCGATACAAACAACCATCGCACTATTTTATTGTAATTTTCGCGATAAAAATCACTTTGATATCGAGGCATTTCATGTCTATCACCGATCATATGGATATTTCCTTTTCATACTGGCAACTTCTCTAGTGTAATTTCAACCCTATAATTATCACTATCCCAATTCGCCGTATTCGCCGTCACCAATTTTGAACTACCACCACCTTCTGCATAAAGCAATCGAGTATTAATATGCCTATTCCACAAATATTTCATCACATGATCTGCCTGCTGCTGTGAAAGTGGACGTGTAATACGTTCAGGCTCAGCGGCACTGGTATAAGCTGCAATTTTCACAGACATATTAGTTTTACTATTGATATATTGACTCACTAAATCCAAGGTGTCGTAAGCATCAGAACGAATATTGGATGTATTTGGATAAAATAGCGTTGTGGAATTGATCACTATCAAAATCTGATCACCCATTTCAATCACACGCACATGTCTATTCTCTAGCTTATCTGCAAGTGTAGTATGTGAATCAATGTATTTACCTAATGCTCCACCGAAAATTGCACCAAGTCCAAATCCTGCCACACCACCCACTGGAGATGTTGCGCTACCTGCTGCCGCACCCACCACACCACCTATCACCACACCTTTCGCTGTTTGACTGGAGTTTTGATAAGCTGTACTGACATCTCCCGAATCGCCAAAATGCCGCATGGCATAATCCGTTTCAAGATAGGCTTGATCAGCGGAGCCGGCTGCTCCTCTTCCCGCAGCTGATGATGCGCATCCTTGGAGTGAGAATAGAATAACGCTAAAAAAGCACAACATTATTATTTTCATGAACCACCCGACTCCCCAGAGCTTCGCATATTCGTTATATAATCCACTAACTCTTTAGCTGCCTGAATAACCATCGCAGGTTCCAAAAATATACCTTCGACACTCGGCGGATAATCTGTTGCGCTCAAAATATCTTTAATAATTTCATTGGCAATAGTGCTTGACTGAGAACCTGAGCGCCCCAAGATACGTTCCAATAGCTCAACCTTGGTTTTTAAGAATGCTTTATTGACTAATGGCTGGCTAAACCGCTCGTAATCCGAGCCGAGAAGCTGCTTAACATTCTCACCCAATACTGGCTTGCTAAATAAATTGATATGATCAGGTTCTTCTGATTCCTCAATAACGAGTTTTTCTTCCTCTGCCGGCATAGCGCTTTTATTGTGGAAAGCTAATAGAGCAGAGACACCACGCTCAATAAGATTCGTTTCTGGTTTTTCATGCATCACACTTGCTATCAATTGGATTTCTTCCGCTTCTTCTGTGCTAGGTGCAAACATGACACCGTCACGCTCTAAAATATGATCGAATTCTTCAAGTCGATTTTCTAAATCAATCAATGTCCTGCCTATAGGCGGCTCAACTTTTAAGAAATGATTGAGTCTAAACTGCTTAACCGCAGGGGGGTTTGCAAAAAACATACGTGCTCTAACGATTTTTGATTTAAAAAAGACATGGGCCTCACCTTCTCGCTGTTCTTTCAAATCCAATAAATCGACACGAGCACGTTTTTCAGACGATGCACTGCGGCTATCCATATAATTATTTAATAAACTACCTGCATTCGTTTGAAATGAATCGACTTTGGTGACCCATGATTCCCCTGCTGTTTTGGAAAAAAATTCCCAAGTTTCGTTAGGATCTTCCAATTTCATACAAATTTTAATATTGGTATTCGCACCAATGGATGCTGCCTCTTCTTTCGATGCTTTTTGAAATGCGGGTAAATCTTGCCCTGCAAAAACAACTGAAAACCCCAAGGATCGCGCTTGCGCTGGAACCACTGCAAAGCCTTTTACTGCATAATAACCGTACTCATCTAATATGCACATATAAGGCGTCAAACAACTTGTCGGTTTACGAGCAATGACTTCTTTATAACTTCCTTCTACTGCATCACCAAGACCTGCTGCCATCATGGCTTTAAGTGAGGCAATAATCACTTTTCCTAAATTTGCTAACTCATCAGGGGCTTTTTCTAATGCGGGCAACAATACTACTAAAATGCGGCGGTTTAATACGACATCTTTTAAATCCACTTCGGAAAGATTGGTACGAATAATATGTCCATAGGTATCCGCCAAAGAACCAAATGCACGCGTTAATTGCATCGTGATAAAACCATGCTGTTCAAAAACAGTCGAGCTTTGTTTACCTTTCTTTGATGCATCATAACCTGGCAAGGTGCGTAGATAGTTCATCATGGGTTCTAATACTAAACTGGGAGCATCGGCCAAGCTCACTGGTTCTTGATTATCTCGAATAAACATTTTGTCTATACCGATGGCTTCCAGGCGTGTTAATTCAAAATAATTACGAATAGTATTGGCATCTAACAAAATTTTCCCTTGATCACGCATATAAACGAGAACTTTCATCAATGCTTCGACAAATACGATGGCACGGCCTTTCCACATATCGCCATCACCCGATTGACTGCTTGAATCCATCAAACTGGTGACCAAACCCGATAACATACTTGATGAACCATTACAAAAAGGATTCATGGTATTAGAAAGACGCTTTTCTTGTGGGCCTACAATATCTCTAGCACCCGTCATAAAGTTGATTAAAAGCAAATCATCTTCACGTCCCATAAAACGTGTCATGGAAAATACTTTAGCAAATAAACTGTTATCACCTTTACCGTCTACGTACAAAAATCCGCTGCCTTGAACCAGGGCATTGAATGCGATAGAAATTAAAGCTTCTGTTTTACCGCTACCGGTAGAACCGAAAATCAAAACGTGAGTGCGCATGTCATCATTATTGAACCACAATTCTTCATTGTTTTGTTTTCGATTACCAAAAAAACTGATACCGCGGGCTTTACGTGGTTTATTAGCATTACCCGGCAGAGGATCATTGTAATCAAGAACGCCTGAACGCTGAGGCATACGAAACGGTAATTTGAATTCACGAGTATAGGCATATATAAAAATACCTATACATATAAGACCAACCAACTCAGTAATCGATTTTACAATAATGGCAATGACAGCAAAACACATTAATAAATTAGCTGTTTTAGCTGGATCTTTGAAAAAATCAGCCATCTTCATACCCATAGTACGGGTATCACGCAATAATAATTGCGGCGGTAATTCTTGCTGTTCTTCTAGACCACGTTGTGGACGCATAAATTAATCCGTTTCGTCAGGATGATAAACTATCTCTTTTAATGCAATTTCCAACGCATTAGTTGCTTCTTCAACCATAGGAACTAATAATCGTCTGCCCATAAGCTTTTCAGCATTCCAATGCGCAAAAGGTCCTGCCACTTCAACAAAAGGCGTTTGTCTACCGACTGTATTCAACATATACCAAAGTTTACGATCTACTGGTTTTAACCATAAAAAATCGGCTGATGCCAGTACCCCGTCCTCACGTGCTGCCAAAAGCATTGAAGCCATGACTGTGAGAACATATGCATGAGATGTGATAATACGTTGAACAATCTTTGCATCTTGGTATTTTTTACATAGTTGATCAACGCCCGTAAAATCTAATTTGGTTTTCGAAGAAGCACTTAACTGATTTACCATTGCAGTCATAGCTGTAACATCGCTATGATACTTGGCCGCAAAAATGGCAAATAACGCACGTGTGTGCAAGGGTAGTTTATCAATACCTTGCCATAAAGACCCTAATTGGATTGAAAATATTTTTGTCGCCTGACCACGCTTAAGTGAGACCTCAACGCGATTCCATTCTCTCCGCGCCATGCCTTCTTTGGGCTCAGGTTTATGCTCATCTAATAAATGATATCGCTTACAAAACTGCATGGGCGTTAAAGCCATGGCCCAAAGACCTTTATCTATATCTTGTTTGTCTAAATCTAATCCCAAAGGGGGACAAATTTGCGGCCAATTCTTTTTTTCTGCTTCAGCCAGGTCACGCATATTATAGGTACGTTTAAATGAACGCGTTGAATTGGTAAAATAAATAATAATAGCTAAACCGAGTATAATAATGACAACAGGAATGCGAACATATTCACCTACCAGGCTTCCCACTTGCAGTACATCTTTAAAAGTCAGTGTCGCCGGATCAGTTGAAATGATAACCTGACGTACATCATCAAGCCTATTCGTAAAATAACCAATTAACTTAATTTCGTATAATTTCACTGCAAAATAAGCTTTGGTCAATTGGACACGATAGACATACCAAATACCATAACAGAAGATCAATATCGCTGCGATAATCCATAATAACCCGTATGCATTGTCTGATTGATCACCGCCCTGACCCCCTTTCGCCATATTCAGCACCTATCATTCACGAAATGAATTAATATATTATAGAGTGATCACATCTGTCATGCCAGCATGCTGGCATGACAGACGTCAGGCTTACCCCTGCTGTTTTTCGCGAATTTCATCCAACATTTTACAATCAATACAAAGCGTCGCAGTAGGTCTTGCCTCTAGCCTGCGCAAACCAATTTCAACACCGCAAACTTCGCAATAGCCATATTCTTTGTCTACCAGCAACTGTAACGATTCTTCAATTTTCTTTAATAATTTTCGTTCACGGTCTCTGGCTCGCAATTCCAGGCGAAATTCTTCTTCTTGGCTCGCTCTATCGTTAGGATCAGGATAATTAATCGCCTCATCCTTCATATGATGCACAGTACGGTCAGCTTCTTCCATGATTTGTTTACGTAATAAGGTCAAGATATTGGTAAAATGCGCACGCATCTTCCCAGTCATATATTCTTCACCTTTTTTAAGTTTGTACGGAGAAATACCTAAAACTTCTAAACTTGGCTCTAAAATATCTTTTGTTGCCATATAACTCTCCTACCATTTAAATTCAACATCCCTATCTCTTTCAACCATTTTCAAACATCTATATCAAAAACAATATTGTTAGGCAATGACTATCGCTTTTTTGCCCATTGTCACTCTATCAAGCCCAGCAAGATCTGTTGCTGTTTTTATTTCAACATAACCTGATTCTGCTAATAAGATACGCACATCTTCTGCTTGCTGAAATCCATGCTCAAGCATTAAGTAAGCACCTGGTTTTAAATAATTCAAGGCCCTGGAAATAATGCGGCGTATATCACTTAATCCATTGTCCCGCGAAAAGAGCGCAGCATGCGGTTCATAATCATAAACCGATTTTGCTAAGTGAACATCACCTATCGTCACATAGGGAGGATTGCTTACAATGATATCAAACAGATGCTTAGGCAAAGCATCACACCAATCACCCTGACTAAATAGAATATTGTTTATCTTTAGCCGCTCTGCATTTTTTTTTGCCACCCATAAAGCATCGACACTCATATCTGTCGCGTAAATATCCCAATCAGGTCTTTCATTTGCCAAAGCCAACGCCACAGCACCCGAACCTGTACCCAAATCAGCAACGATCATTTTTGAATCACTGCTTATTTGCAATGCTAACTCAACTAATAATTCTGTTTCAGGTCTAGGAATCAAAGTCGCCGACGTCACTCGCAAATCCATAGACCAAAACGCTTGGCATCCCGTTAAATAAGCCATTGGCTCACCTGAAATATATCTATTCATAAGCTTTTCAAAGTCTGACTGTTGCGTTGAAGTCAATATTTGTTCTGGATAGGTATGTAAATGAGCGCGATTTACCGCTAAAGTATGTGCTAATAAAATTTCTGCATGTAATCGTTGATGGGAAATATAAGATGCCAATACAGTTCCTACGTTCGATAACATTAATCACCCATCGCCGCTAACAAATCAGCCTGGTATTCATGCACCAATGCATCAACTACAGGACTTAGGGCACCTTCCATGATATCCGGCAATTGATACAAGGTTAAATTAATTCTATGGTCCGTCAAACGGCCTTGAGGAAAATTATACGTTCGAATACGCTCTGATCTATCACCCGTTCCCACCAAATTACGACGCGTTTCTGCCTGTTCCTGTTGTTGCTTGCCGCGTTCTGCCGCCAACAATCTCGATTTTAATAATGACATGGCACGAGCGCGATTCTTATGTTGAGAACGTTCATCCTGACATTCCACCACCGTACCCGTGGGTATATGCGTGATGCGAATAGCTGAATCTGTTTTTTGTACATGTTGTCCACCCGCACCTGAAGCTCGAAAAGTATCGATACGTAAATCTGCTGGATTAATATCGACTTCTTCGATTTCATCCACTTCAGGCAACACAGCAACAGTACAAGTGGATGTATGAATACGGCCTTGGGCTTCCGTTGCAGGCACACGTTGGACACGATGCACACCTGATTCAAATTTAAAAAGCGAATAAGCACCTTGTCCTATGACTCTTGTTATAATTTCTTTATATCCACCATGTTCGCCGTAGCTTGCGCTAATCATCTCAACCTGCCAACCTTTTGATTCAGCATAACGTGTGTACATGCGATAGAGATCACCCGCAAAAATAGCCGCTTCATCACCCCCAGCACCCGCACGAATCTCCAGAAAAATATTACTATCATCATTGGGATCACGCGGTAACAATAATAGTTGTAATGTTTCTTCTAATTTTTGTAACTCAATTTCTGCATCATGTAATTCTTGCTTTGCAAGAAGCTGCATATCAGCATCTGCTTCATTTAACAGTTCTTTAGCGCCTTCTATGTCCAACAAACAAGATTGATAGCGTTTAAAAGCATTTACCACAGGCAGAAGTTGTGCATACTCTTTAGATAAATCACGAAAACGATGTTGTGTTGAAATGACATCTGACTCAGAAAGCAATGCACTGACTTCTTCGTGACGCTCAACAAGCATTTGTAATTTTTTTTGTATAGAAGGTTTCATGTTAAAATTCCTATTCTGGAATAGCAAATAATTGCTGGGCAAGTTGTAATACTTCCAAACGACCTTCATATCCTGCCTGACGCAATTGAACACTAGGCGTATGCAAAAGCTTGTTGGTAAGCGCATATGCAAAACTTGCCATCACTTCAGATGGATCATGGCCTCGTTTAAGTTGTCGTTTTGCTTTTATCAACTCAATATGGCATAAATCTTCGACTTGCTTTCGGTAAGCACGTATAGTGGTTGCCACTTTATCCAATGAAGTTAACCATCTCATAAACTCCAAACTTTTTTCTTTGATCATCTCAATCGCTTTTTCAGCAGCATGCTCACGTCCTGACACATTTTGCTGGATTGTTTCTTTTAGATCATCCATGGAATAAAGAGACACGTGTTCACATTCAGAAACACTTATTTCAATATCCCTAGGCACTGCGATATCCATCATAAAAAGCGGTTTGGTACGTACTTCAATCATAGACTTAGTCACGATAGGCATGACACCGCCTGTCGCTGAAATGACTATATCTGCATCAGATAATACGCTAGGAAGTGCAGCTAGACTGATCACGTGGGCTGCGTATTTTTGCGCAAGCAGTGAAGCATTTTCAATATTACGATTAGCAATAATAATTTTTTTTAAAGAAGTATGTTTAAAATGACGCAACGCCAGATCTATCGTTACTCCAGCACCTATCAATAATAACGTCGCTTGATCAAAGGGTATTGCGGCTGTTTGTTTAATAAAATTGACAGCAGCAGATGATACAGAGACTGGACATGCACCTATGGCTGTATGGGTTCGCACCTCTTTCGCAACAGCAAAAATCTGTTGAAAAAGACGATTAAATAAAGGACCCACCGATCCCGCAGCAACGCTCTCCGAAAACGCTTCCTTCATTTGGCCTAAAATTTGAGACTCTCCAAGTACCATGGAATCTAAACCACAGGCTACTTTCATCATATGCTGGACTGCATCTAAATCATGATAAAAATACATGGAAGATTCAATATCATGACGAGCTATGTTGTGTTGTCTACAAAACCATTCGATAACAAGATTGACATCATCGGTAGAACAGTACAACTCTGAACGGTTGCAAGTCGATAAAATAACTGCTTCACGAATGTTCTCATGAGTGGCTAGATCATTCAAATAAAGTGCCAATTTATCTTGTGCGAACACGACTTTTTCACGCAGCGCGATGTGAGCTGTTTTATGATTGATTCCGCATGCAAGAATTGGCATAGAAGGGTTCTCTACTTCGCTGCGTGCAATTGATTCATCACCTTATGATACTGTCCAGAAAGTAATAATGGCAGCATGGGATAAGCTTCTTCCATGGCTCTATTTATGCTAATACGTTCTTCTTTTCTCGGCGGTTTTAACACATAATCAATAACTTCCGCACTATGGCTAGGACGTCCTATACCTATTCTTAAGCGATAGAACTGCTTTGTACCAAGATGATTAATGATATCAATCAAGCCATTATGACCACCTGCCCCACCTTCGTATTTTAAACGAATATCACCCACAGGTAAGTCCAAGTCATCATGTGCGATCAAAATCGCATGATGAGGTATTTTATAAAAATGACTCAAGGATTTAACGGATAGCCCGCTGTGATTCATATAAGTGCCTGGAATCAAAAGATGATATTCATGACCATCTAAACGCGCAATGCCGTGCGCTCCATGAAACTTGGTTTCAACCTTAAGCGTCGTATGGGATATACGAGCAAGTTCTGAGACAAACCAGGCGCCTGCATTATGCCTGGTGTGTTCATAATCAGCTCCTGGATTCCCAAGACCGACAATAAGTTGAATACCGGATTGATGCATGCATCCTCACTCTTTCTTTTCGCCTTCTGCTTGCTGATCAGCAGCAGGTGCAGCACCTTCTTCACCTTCAGCAGGTATAGCACCTTCTTCACCTTCAACAGGAGCGACTTCAATCACTTCTTCTTCAATAATCTTAGGTATATGCAATGAAACCACAGGTGCATCATGGCCTTCATGAGCTAATGCAACAATTTCAACGCCTTTGGGTAATTTGATATTTGTTAAATGCAATACATCATTAAGCGCCATATTGCTAACATCAACTTCAATGAATTCTGGTAAATCGGCTGGCAAACATGAGACTTGAATATCGCTCATCACATGTGAGAATATACCGCCCTCTTTAATACCAGGAGCAAGCTCTTCACCTTTGAAATGCAATGGAATATGCATATGCAATTTTTGATCAGCTCGCACTCGCAAAAAATCCATATGTAAAATACGTGGCTTAGCAGGATGTCTTTGCATTGCTTTCAAAATGACTTTTTCTGATTTTTTTCCGATATTTATCGTCAAAATATGCGAATAAAATGCTTCATGTGACAAGGCATGCATCGTCTTCTTATGATCCAAAACCAAAGATAATGGCTGTTCTCCTGCTCCATAAACAACGGCAGGAACCTTATCCGCTACACGTAGGCGGCGGCTCGCACCTCTCCCTATGTTTTCGCGAATCTCGGCATTGAGTTCAAATGTTTTAGCTGACATGATTAACTCCAAAAAATAATGAAATACACCCATCACCGCGACCAGGATGGGAAAGGCGGGTATTGTACCTGAATCAGTCAAAAAAGCTAGTCTAAAAACATGCGGCTCAACGATCCGGATCCACTAATACGTCGAATAGCTTCAGCTATCATGTGGCTCAAGGTGATAGGCCGTATACGCTTACATTTCATAGCCTGCTCACTCAAGGCAATCGTATCGGTCACAATGAGCTCATCAAGCGCAGAAGACTCAATATTAGCAATAGCCTTGCCTGATAAAACAGGATGGGTCACATAGGCTACCACTTTGGATGCGCCATGCTCTTTTAAAGCATCGACTGCTTTTGAAAGCGTACTCGCTGTATCCACAATATCATCGACAATAATACAATCCCTGTCCTTGACATCACCTATAATATGCATCACTTGAGCTTCATTGGGCTGAGGACGACGCTTATCAATAATCGCCAAATCAGCGCCAGGGATGCGTTTTGCAATAGCACGTGCACGGATGACACCGCCCACATCAGGGGAAACAACCATAATATTGTTATAGGATTTTTTATGAACATCCTCAAGCATAATAGGCGTACTATAAAGGTTATCGACAGGCATGTAGAAAAACCCTTGAATTTGGTCTGCATGTAAATCCACTGTCACCAGCCGGCTAATACCTACGGATGCCATCATATCTGCAACTATCTTTGCAGTAATAGGCACACGCGCTGAACGTACGCGTCTATCTTGACGCGCATAACCAAAATAGGGAACAACTGCAGTTATTCTTGCTGCTGACGCGCGCCGCAATGCATCCGCCATGATAATCAATTCCATCAGCGTATCGTTGGAAGGCGCCGATGTTGACTGGATGATAAAAATATCACGGCCACGAACATTTTCTTGAATTTCAACCATGGTTTCGCCATCACTAAAGCGACCCACTAATGCCTTTCCTAAAGGCAGGTTAAGATGCTCTACAATATGCTCGGCAAGTTTTTGACTGGAATTACCGCTAAAAATCATTATTTCTGGCACAATTTGGTCCTTGGTGCGATCAATATCGAACAAAGTATAACATACTAACATGGCTGGGGTGCTAGGGATCGAACCTAGGAATGCCGGGATCAAAACCCGGTGCCTTACCGCTTGGCTACACCCCAAAAGAGAGTGGAAGTTTTATTGCATTTTTGCTTTCCACATAGGGCGCCTATTGTGCTGATTCAACTTAGATGTGTCAATAGAACTTTTTAAATATTCCACTGACTAATGATCATCTTAACATTCATCTGAGGGTTGACTAAGAAAATCTTGGTAGGTAAATCCACTTGGTTAACTGAGGTATAGCGCAAATATTGTATCATCCATCCCTGTTGGTTGAGCTGCGTGAGATGATTAAATGAATCAAATTTCTTCTCTGCAGACAGACCAGGCACCGGAAGGCCGCGTATCCAATAATATAAACTTGAAACAGGCAAACGCCAGCCGGTTTGTGAAGCCAATAATGCTTCAGGTGAGCGAGCAGTGGCTGTTTTTCCATCTGCCATCTGTAAAACGACTTTACCTGGACCACCGGAAAGCTTTTGCGTGCCAGCACCCATAGGACCATAAAATAACATGGTGTAATTTGAGTGGTTTTGTTCCCATTTCCAATTCGCACTACCCGAATCATTTTTAACCTGATTTCGAACGGCAATCATGCCTTCGATATTCCAATGTTGAATGCTAGACAAGGTAGTGTGACGATTGTCCCAACTCGTCTGCTTATTCTGAGCAGGCGTTGACGCTTCTTTCACAGTGGAACAGGCACTGAGAATGAAAGACAACATGAGGATAAATGTAATGAGAAGTGTACGCATGAATTTAGTATACCACTAGATTTATGACGTGAACCACTGGATAATGCAGAGTTTTATCGTGAGCAAGGTGGATATATTATGGGCATTAAATGCGGGATAGTAGGTTTACCTAATGTTGGCAAATCAACATTGTTCAATTGTTTAACCAAGGCTGGCGTTGACGCTGCAAATTATCCATTTTGCACCATCGAACCCAATGTAGGCGTCGTGGGTGTTCCTGATCCACGCTTGGAAAAATTAGCTCATATTGTTAAACCCGAGCGCATTTTACCTACGGCCATGGAGTTTGTCGATATTGCAGGTCTTGTTAAAGGCGCATCGCAAGGCGAAGGCTTAGGGAATAAATTTCTCGCCAATATTCGTGAAACCGATGCTATCGCACATGTTGTTCGATGTTTTATCAATGACGATGTCACCCATGTTGCGGGTAAGATTTCACCCGCCGAGGATATCGATGTCATTAATACGGAGTTAGCGCTTGCGGATCTTGAAACTGTGATTCGCGCTATTCAACGCTTACAAAAACAAACGAAAAGCGGTGATAAAGCAGCTATTGCTGAGGTTGCTCTTATTGAGCGTGTGCGCGAACAATTAGACAAAGGTTTGCCTGCTCGTACCTTGAATTACACTAAAGAAGAAAAAATTATCTTAAAATCACTGCAATTATTAACCTTAAAACCTACCTTGTATATAGCAAATGTCGCTGAAAATGGTTTTACCAATAATTCTATGCTTGATCAAGTGAAGGAAATCGCAGCACGTGAAAATGCCAGTGTAGTTGCTGTCTGCGCTGCCATTGAGGCAGAAATCGCAGAATTAGATGACACAGAAAAAGCCGAGTTTCTAGCTGAATTAAACCTTACTGAACCTGGTCTGGATCGTGTCATTCATGCCGGTTATAAAGTGTTAGGTCTAGAAACCTACTTCACTGCAGGTGTCAAAGAAGTCCGCGCTTGGACTATCCCAATAGGCGCCACCGCACCACAAGCCGCAGCTGTCATTCATACCGATTTCGAAAAAGGTTTTATACGCGCTGAGGTCATCGCTTATGATGATTATATTAAATATAACGGCGAGGCGGGTGCGAAAGAAGCTGGCAAATGGCGCTTGGAAGGAAAAGAATACATTGTGAAAGATGGTGATGTGATGCATTTTAGGTTTAATGTTTAATAAAATGATATTCTTAGTACGGTGTGCGACAAGAAATCCTACCATAGGCTACGACTGTTCTGAGTTGTCTCTTTATACATTGAAAGACCCACCCCGCATGTTTCGACCCTGGCTTTATTGCAGATCTCACAATATCTTCGAAACATTATGCGGGGCCCATTTTTACTTAGACCCAAACTATTAGTTAGTCGCTGGCGCGAAATTACCCTTTAATCATGTAAGAAACCATCATTTTTCTGAAAAACTCTCAAATAATTCCTTGCGCTTATTCATCAGAATGTTTATGTAATTCATATCATGCATAGCTTATGTTTTTTCGCCTTTTTCATTTTTGGATTTTTTTTGTAAAATATAACTCCCACTTCATATCCCTTAATTTACTTTTAAGGTCTCCTATAGTTAGCCAACACCACAGCAATGCGAACAATCCACAAACTATAAAAGTTCTCTCAAAGCCGTAATTAACAAACCCTATCCAAACAAAAAGGACAAATACAAACAACCCCTCTTTTTTTATAT
>Ga0207028_1120_pt1 | contig 17435 bp, 12 predicted proteins | sample Alteio_BWMinCont_41_FD_153287 | JGI IMG/M metagenome (GOLD analysis project Ga0207028, IMG submission 153287) | Enriched cells from forest soil in Barre Woods Harvard Forest LTER site, Petersham, Massachusetts, United States -... | ecosystem: Environmental > Terrestrial > Soil > Temperate forest >... | reverse complement strand
GTCGATGTATCACCTAAATTTTCAATATCATTATTCGCAATTTTTCGTAACAAACGCCGCATGATTTTTCCTGAACGGGTTTTAGGAAGGGCATCAACAAATTGAATATAATCGGGCGTTGCAATTGGACTGATGACACGCCTCACTTGTGCGATAAGTTCTTTTTTTAATGCCTCAGTTTGTTTGGTGCCTGGTTTAAGTGTGACGAAAGCATAAATACTTTCACCTTTAATATCATTTGGAATAGCAACAACTCCCACTTCTGAGACAGCAGAATGCGTGAGAAAAGCGCTCTCTACTTCCCCAGTGCCTATGCGATGTCCTGAAACTTTGATGACATCATCATTGCGGCCTACTATCCAATAGTAGCCATCTTCATCGCGTTTAGCATCATCACCCGTGAGATAGTTGCCAGGAAATTCTTTAAAATAAGTTTTCTCAAAACGCTCGCGATCTCCATGAATAGTATACATCATACCTGGCCAGGCTTGTTTGATAATGAGTTTCCCCATTTCATTATCAGGAACTTCGTTGCCATGATCGTCTACAATAGCAGGAAGAACTCCAAAAAAAGGAAAGCCTGCAGAACCTGCTTTTAAAGGTGTAACACCTGGAACAGGACTGATGAGAGCGCCGCCGGTTTCGGTTTGCCACCATGTATCCACAATATAGCAACGTTTTTCGCCGACCATATCAAAATACCAGTCCCATACTTCGGGATTGATGGGTTCGCCCACTGAACCTAATAATTTTAAACTTTTACGCGATGTTTTTGTGACCCAATCATCACCTTCATGACGTAATGCACGAATAGCAGTGGGTGCGGTATAAAAAATATTTACCTGATGTTTATCGATAATTTCCCAGACGCGAGAAGGTGTAGGATAATGTGGTACACCTTCAAATAATAAGGTGGTTGCACCATTGCAAAGCGGTCCATAAATAGCATAAGAGTGCCCTGTAATCCAACCTACATCTGCAGTGCACCAATAAATATCACCATCGTGATAGTTAAAAAGATATTTATGTGTCATCGCTGTATAAACCAGATAACCCCCCAAGGTATGCAAAATACCTTTGGGTTGGCCAGTAGAGCCTGAAGTATAAAGAATAAAAAATGAATCTTGTGCATCCATCATTTCGCAAGGACAACTACTTTTTACGGTTTTGACAGCTTCGTGGTACCAGGTATCACGTTTCGCATCCATAAGAGTTTCATTCGACGTATGTTGAATAACAAGAATTTTACGTTTATTTTTATCATTTAATAACGCTTCATTCACATTATTTTTTAGCGGGATAGTTTTATTCCCACGTATCCCTTCATTGGCAGTAATGATGAGCTTGCAATTTGCATCATCAATGCGTGTTCTTAAAGCATCAGCTGAGAATCCCGCAAAAACGACGGTATGAACGGCGCCTATGCGAGCGCATGCAAGCATGGCTATAGCAACTTCAGGAATCATGGGTAAATAGATACAAACTTTATCGCCTTTCTTGATCCCTTGTTTTTTTATCACATTCGCAAAACGACAAACTTGTTCATAAAGTTCCGCATAGGTTATTTTTTTTGATGTGTTGGGATCATCTCCTTCCCAAAGAATAGCAGTTTGTTTTGCGCGTTTTTCTAAATGTCTGTCGACGCAATTGTAACAAGCGTTTAATTTGGCTGACGTGAACCATTGAACATTTAATTTGGTAAAATCACCGGTGACAATCTCATCCCAGCGTTTAAACCAGGTGACAAATTTTTCTGCTTGCTCGCTCCAAAAATTTTTGGGATCACGCAATGAGCGTGCATACATCTCGCGGTATTGTGCGTCAGTAAGATAAGCATCAGGACAAAGCTCAGTGGGATTGGGATATTTTTTGCGGGTATTCATGATAGGATCCTTCTAGTCAACACTAAATATATTGAATACTATTGCGACAATAGTAAAAAAATAAGGAATAAAAACGTGAGAGTGAGCCAACGTTCATTATATTATGTCTTACCTTTAATCATCATCATTATTATATTATTTGTCTTTTGGCGAAACTTATATATGCAATCTGGTTTATTTATATCCAGCTCGGGTAAACCTTTTCCTACTATCAATTTACCAATAATATCGGATTCTGCAAAGCGTTTCACGAATCCGCCTATCTTTGAGAATATAATTTTGCCATTAATACAAAAAATCGAAAAAGAATAAACACAATGACGATTGCAGCATTTTTAAGAATAAGGTAATGTTAAAGGATGAATATGTATGATGAAAAAAACAAGAAAATACGACGTAAAAAACTTAAAACGATAGGTTGGAGAGAATGGGTTTCTCTGCCGGATCTGGGTATTCTTAATATCAAAGCTAAAGTGGATACAGGAGCGAGAACGTCTGCATTACACGCCTTTGCTCTGCATCCTTTCAAAGAAGATGGTAAAGATAAAATTCGTTTTGATATCCACCCAGTGCAACACAATGTGATGGAAGTTGTAACATGTGTCGCTGATATTATTGATAAACGTTGGGTCACAGACTCTGGTGGACATCGCGAAGAACGTTTTGTCATTTTAACGACCTTAGTGATGGGAAAACGTAAAATGCCTATTGAGATTACACTGACTGAACGTGATACTATGCTCTTTCGAATGCTTTTAGGAAGAAATGCGATTCGTAAGAGATTTTTAGTAAATCCAGCGCGTTCATTTTTGCGAAAGAAATAAACAACAAGGTTAGCTATGAAAATTGCGATTTTATCAAGAAGACATGATTTATATTCTACTAAGCGATTGGTAGAAGCTGCAAAAAAACGTGGGCATCATGCAGACGTTATTGATACCTTACGTTGTTATATGAATATTACTTCGTCTCGTCCAACTATCCATTATAAAGGCGAAGAATTAGGTGTGTATGATGCCGTTATTCCAAGAATTGGTGCATCGGTTACTTTTTATGGTGCAGCGGTCGTGCGTCAATTAGAAACCATGAATGTTTTTTGCGTCAATGATTCTGTTTCTATCACTCGTGCTCGTGATAAATTACGTTCCTTACAGTTATTGTCAAAAAAAGGCATAGGTTTGCCTGTGACAGGCTTTGCGCATTCACTCGATGAAATAAAAGATTTAATTAAAATGGTAGGCGGCCCGCCATTGGTGGTTAAATTTCTTGAGGGAACACAAGGGATAGGCGTTGTATTAGTTGAAACTTCCAAAGCAGCGCGTAGTGTGATTGAGGCTTTTTTAGGGTTAAAAGTGAATATTTTGGTGCAAGAATATATTAAAGAAGCGGCCGGCGGTGATATTCGTTGTTTTGTCGTGGGCGGCAATGTAGTTGCTGCGATGAAACGCCAGTCTAAATCGCCAGAAGAATTTCGCTCTAATTTACATCGCGGCGGTTCTGCAAGTTCGGTTGAGATTACTGATGAAGAACGCACGATGGCTATTCGCGCTGCGCATATTATTGGTCTTAATGTCGCAGGTATAGATATGCTCAGATCGAATCGCGGGCCTTTAATTATTGAAGTGAACGCATCTCCCGGGATTGAAGGCATTGAAAAAGCGACAGGTAAGGATGTCGCGGGTTCAATTATTGAGTTTATTGAGCAAAGTACCAATGTGCGGAAGTCATGATGTTATCCTTTTCCTGATTGCAGCATGGATTTAAAATCGGTCGCCATTCTTTGTAGATCAATTTTATTAAGAAAGAGCGAGTAACACATCCACGCACTAAGGGCTGCGAGATCTTGAAATTGCGGTGGGATATAGCGTGGTGGGATGACTATGCCTTCTTCCACTAAATCCGATAAAATATGGATATCTTCAAGTGTCGTTTTTCCTATAAAAAGTACGGGAATTTGGCTTAATAGGCCGCGTTGGACCGCAAGACGAATATAATTATAAATTAGAATAAATCCTTTGCTATAGCATAAGTCTTTGGTAAAAGGTCCTTTATCAGGAAGGCTGCCGCGAAAAACACGTATCGTCGATTGATAACTTTCTTCTTCATCCATGCCTTGCTCGCGGAAAAAATGAAACACTTCAAGAAAATTAGCGCCTTCTTCTGCCATATTAACGCCAATAATTCGATTCATAAGACGTTTGAGACGTTTAGGATAAGCTGTAAAAGTAAATACTTCAGTGATGATGGCTAACCCTTCTTGGGTGATGGTAGAAGAAGGCGGTCCTTTGCTTAAAAAGGTACAAGTGGGTTGAGCCATACCATTCATTGTGGATCCTAGGTGAACCCAACCTTCGTGTACTTCGAAAGTTTTAATTTCGCGTTCACTAAACATCATATTGCCGCGAATTTTAATACGTTCAGCACCTGCTGCCGCATCTGCGACAATACCATCGCTTAGTTCTACACGTACATTATGGTTTTTATCGGTGAAATAATTGGCAAGTCTTTCACCAAGTATTTGTACCGTCTCTTCGCTAGTATAGGTTTTATCATCAGCTTCTGTGACAACTTGATCTTTGATGTTAGCGAGTGTCTGGTTGACTAAAGAAGCTAGATCTTTTAGCGTGGGTGCTCCTATATGGAAAGCGTCTTCAGAGCTGCCGTATAATTCTTGAGAAATTTCGGTAAATTTTTCTGTTCCTCGCCATAGTAACAATTCGATAACGCGAGTGTACTCATGGCACATGCGAGACATGATGCTGCCAACCCCGCTGAATTGTCCCAGGGTACGGCGAATGGTGCGTTCAATTTCATGAAACTCTTGCATCTTTTTAAAGGGATCAAACTGCAGCGGGTTTTTGCGCTGATAATATTCCGCATCAATTTCTGGAAGTTTTTTGAACTTTGATTTGAAAAAATTTGCCTGTATTTCGGTGTCCCATTTGATGCTATCAAGTATGCGAATAGGCTTTTGGGCGGCTACGATTCGTTCAGAAATTTCAAAAATGACTTGCTGGTATTCGCTTAACACATAAGCATCCTAGACATGCCTCATTAGATTCATGGTAACAGGAACAAGCTTGACCGAGCAAGTGCAGAAAAGGTGGACTTGTCGAGTGACTCTCGACATGATCCACCGTTTGTATTACAGCATAGCGTACTTTTTCAGCTTGGTACGCAGCGTTCCACGAGATATGCCGAGTATGCGTGCAGCTTCTGACTGGTTGTTGTTTGTTATTTTCATGACGATGGCTAAAATAGGTTCTTCGACGACATCTAGAAAAAAATCGTAAACATTTTTAGGTTCTTCACCCTTTAGATTTGCAAAATAATGCACCATGACTTGTGCAACATTTTTGCGTAGTGTGACTTGTTGTACTGGTTCTGTAGTAGTTTGTTCTTTGTTATGTTCCATAGAATCTCTTTCCTTATTTATTTAGTAATCCACAAATAATGATTTGCGTCTTTCTGATTCTTCAGCGCAGCTTATGCAAAAAGAGAACCCGAGTTGACGACGAGCCAGGGGTATTTCTTCGCCACATCCTTTGCATTCTTTGGTGATGACTTTAGCTGGACTAGCTTTTCGTTGTCTAGACCCAAGCGCTGCCTCAATTGCATTGGTAATGTAAGCATTTGCAATATCTGCTTCATCAGCCATATTTTACCTCTCTTTTAAACTAAAGGGGGCTCATTATACTAGAAATAGAGAAAATGCCAAGGCTAAGACATATCTCCGAAATAACATTGTAAAGCAGTGATGGCGGCAACGGCGGCGGTTTCAGTACGCATGATGCGCGGGCCTAAATTGAGCGGTAAAAAATGATGTGCTTTTGTGAACAGGATTTCGTGTTCACTTAGACCGCCTTCCGGGCCTATTAATAATAGCACCGACTGTAGCTTATCTATTTGAATAGTATGTAATTTTTGAGTGACATGCGGCGATAAGGCAAAACGCCATGGGGTTTGCAGCAAGGGCAGCGCTTTTTCCAGTGTAGTTGGAGCGAGGATATCAGGAATTCGATTACGCCCAGATTGTTCTGCAGCATGGATGGCAATGCTTTGCCAATGTTCGAGTCGTTTATGTAATCTTTCTTCATCCAGTTTGACGGTACAGCGCTCGGTAAATAGAGGGATGATTTTTTTTACACCCAGTTCGACTGCTTTTTGAATGGTGTAGTCCATTTTTTCGCCGCGAGAGATGCCTTGGGCCAGCCATAAATCCAGCGGTGATTCAGCTTCTCTGGGGTCAAATGCAGCAATCCGTACATGCACGGCTTTTTTATCAATGTGAGTGATAGTTGCAATATATTCACCGCCCAGGCCATTAAAAATAATTAACTCATCGCCCTGTTTTGCACGTAGTACACGTGAAAGATGATGGCTTGCATTGGCATCTAATGCTAAGGATGTGCCTTCAATAAGGGCGCAGTTTTGGAAAACACGAGATATAGGCATAGGAAACTAGTCTTTTTGATTGAGTATGAATGCTTTAACCGGCACACCGTCAATGAGATGTTCTTGAATAATCCGTTCCAGGACGGCGGGGGTGCATGAATGATACCAAACGCCATCGGGATACACGACGGCTATAGGGCCGTTCTGGCAGACACGCAAGCAATTGGCTTTAGTGCGATAAATCTCACCATGTTCAGAGAGACCTAGCTCGAGAAGACGATGTTTAAGATGTTCCCAAGCCGCCAATCCTTCGTCTCGAGTGCAGCATTTGGGTTTAGTTTGATCACAACACAAAAAAATATGCCGCTTAATGTTATGTAGGCCAAGTTTTTCAACGCGTTCTTTAAGTTCAGTATTCATATGCATTATTGTATATGTGGCGAAAATCTTTGCAATCGAATATGATACGCCTCACGCAAAAAAAGTGAGGCACTTCATGGGCAAACTTTACATTCAGACACATGGTTGTCAAATGAACGAATATGATTCGACCAAAATGGCGGATGTTTTATTCGCTTCACATCAATTAGAAAAAACACAAAATCCCGAAGAAGCAGATGTGCTGCTTTTGAACACTTGTTCTATTCGTGAAAAAGCTCAAGAAAAAGTCTTTTCAGAGCTTGGCCGCTTGCGTGATCTGAAAACAAAGCATCCTCATATGATTATTGGGGTAGGTGGTTGTGTTGCAAGCCAGGAAGGAGCAGCTATTTTAGATAGAGCGCCTTATGTAGATATGATTTTTGGACCACAAACCTTACACCGTTTAGGCGAAATGTTAACAGAAGTCAAAACACGCCGTAAGTCGGTGGTCGATATCAGTTTTCCAGAAATCGAAAAGTTTGATCGTTTGCCCGAACCGCGAGCTGAAGGGCCCAGTGCTTATATTTCTATTATGGAAGGTTGCAGCAAATATTGCAGTTTTTGTGTGGTGCCTTATACACGTGGTGAGGAAATCAGCCGCCCGCTTGATGACGTATTGGCTGAAATGGCGATGCTTGTAAGTCAGGGTGTGCGTGAAATTCATTTATTAGGACAAAATGTAAACGATTATCGTGGTCCTATGCATGAAGGTGGAACAGCAGATTTGGCCTTGCTTATTCAATATGCAGCGGCTATTGAAAATGTATTGCGCATACGGTTTACGACCTCACACCCTGTGGCGTTTTCAAACAGCTTGATTCAAGCTTATGCAGAAGTCCCGGCGCTTGCTAATCATTTGCATTTGCCTGTCCAAAGTGGATCGGATCGGATTTTAGCTGCCATGAAACGAGGGTATACTGCCCTTGAATTTAAGTCTAAGATTCGTCGTTTGCGTAAAGTTCGCCCAACTATTAGTGTTACATCCGATTTTATCATTGGATTTCCAGGCGAAACCAACGCAGATTTTGAAGACACCATGAATTTAATTCATGATATTGGTTTTGATAATTCGTTTAGCTTTATTTACAGTCCTCGTCCGGGGACCCCCGCTGCCCAATTGCCAGATGATGTGACGATGGAAGTTAAAAAGCAACGTTTAGCTATTCTACAACAACGTATCTTATTGAATGCGAAACAGATTAGTGAAGCTATGGTTGGTCAAATTGAACCCATTTTAGTGATTGGTCCTTCTAAAAAAGATCCGAATGAACTTTCGGGTCGTACAGAAAATAATCGAGTTGTTAATTTTAAAGGCACGCCTGAGATGGTAGGTAAGCTTATTCCAGTTAAGATCACTGAAGTAAGGACGAATTCGTTGCGTGGAGAAGTATCCACCTCTGTCATGCCAGCTAAAAACATGCTGGCATGACAGTGGAGAAGACTTACACACCAGAGAGGACTTATCATGACGTTCTATTGTTATAATGTTAGAATAGTTATCTGTCTATACGCTAAAGAATAAAATACATGAAGACAAAAAAGCGCTATATCACAAAAAAACGAATCATAATCGGCCTGGTTCTTGTTATATGCATCATGCTATTGTTGCGCGGATGTTTTCATCAAAAAAAGCAGGCTTCAAGCCCTGCTGTTTCAGTGACTACCACTAAGGTCATTCAAAAAGATGTCACTTTAACGACTCATGCGATTGGCAATGTACAGCCTACTATCGCAGTTTCTATTAAATCACGTGTTGAAGGCCAGTTATTGTCAGTTGGGTTTAAAGAAGGTGAGTATGTTAAAGAAGGGCAAATCATTTTTGAAATAGATCCTCATCCTTATCAGGTTGCATTAGAACAGGCCAAGGCTAATCTAGCGCGCGATGAAGCACAGCTTGAAAATTTACAAAAATTACATGAGCGTTATGGTCAGTTAGTAAAAAAAGGCTATATTTCGAAACAAGATTATGATGCCTCAGAAGCGAACGTGAAAGCCCAGGCTGCAACCGTGCTTTCGGATAAAGCATCCATTTCAAATGCCACTTTGAATTTAGGTTATTGCACTATCCGCGCGCCGATCAGTGGTCGAACAGGGAATTTATTGGTAAGCCAGGGAAATCTTATTAAAGCCAATGAAAGCACACCTTTAGTTGTTATTCACCAAATAAAACCCATTTATGTGGCATTTTCCCTCCCAGAAGCTCAATTAGAGGCTGTAAAAAAAGCTGCGAATAACGGCATAGTGTATATAACCATCCAAACCAAAAATTCGAATACTAAACTCATGGCAAAATTAAGTTTCATTGATAACAGCGTAGATAAAAACACGGGGATGATTCTGTTAAAAGCTCTTTATCCCAACAGTCAGGAAGAAATTTGGCCGGGACAATATGTGGATGTGACGCTGCCTATTGCAGAAATAAAAAATGCATTGCTTTTATCAACGCGTGCCATTCAAGAAGGCCCAGAAGGTTCTTATGTATTTGTCCTCAATAAAGATTCTAGCGTTACACTAAAACCAATAAAACTTGGTGAAGTGGTAAATGATGCTACTACTATTGTGCATGATTTGCCTGCAGGTACGACAGTCGTTGCAACGGGTCAATCACAATTGATTGATGGAAGTAAAGTGCAAGTGGTAGCTGAGTCTGCCAAATGAACATATGCAAACCCTTTATAGAACGTCCCGTCATGACAACCTTAGTCATGATTGCCATGTTATTGTTTGGAATTTTGGGATATAAAAAATTATCGGTAAGTGATTTACCTAATGTGGATTTTCCAACTATCCAGGTGAGTGCAAGTTTGCCGGGTGCGAGTCCTGAAACCATGGCAAATTCCATCGCAACTCCGTTGGAGCGACAATTTTCGACTATTGCAGGCATTGATTCCATGACGTCTAGTAGTACGCTAGGCAAAGTATCGATTACCTTGCAATTTAGTTTAGAGCGAGATATTGATAAAGCGGCTAGCGATGTATCAGCCGCCATTAGTGTAGCCTCAAGGCAATTACCTAGAGATATGCCTAGCCAGCCGACTTATAAAAAAGTCAATCCAGCTGAATCACCTATACTTTATTTGGCTCTTTCCTCCACTACCTTACCTTTATCTGAGGTGAATACGTATGGCGAAACATTTCTTGCGCAACGTATTTCAACTATCAGTGGTGTTGCTCAGGTCGATGTTTATGGCTCGCAAAAATATGCGGTTCGAATCGAACTGGATCCTAATTTGCTTGCGGCTAGAAATATCAGTATTGAAGAAGTGTCAGAAGCCATTTCGCATAGTAGTGTCAATTTACCAACGGGTAGTATTACGGGTGCAGCACAATCATTTTTAATTCAAGCGCAAGGACAATTACTGGATGCCAATGCTTATCGTAACCTGATTGTTGCTTATCGTAATGGTGCGCCCATACGTCTGCAAGAGTTTGCAAACGTCTATGATAGTGTAGAAAATACCAAGGCAGCGAGCTGGTTTAACAATAAGCGTGCGATTATTTTAGCTATACAAAGACAACCGGGTAGTAATACTATTGCTGTCGTCGATCATATAAAAATGATATTACCGCAATTCGAATTGGAATTACCTAAAGGTGTCAAGCTTGAAACAGTTTATGATCGTTCCATTTCCATTCGTAATTCTGTCAATGAAGTTAAATTCACATTAATCATCGCCGCACTATTAGTTGTATTGGTTATTTTTGTTTTTTTACGCAGTATTCGTATTACGCTTATTCCAAGCCTGGCATTGCCGCTATCTCTTTTCGGCACTTTTGCCTTGATGTATTATCTTGATTATAGTTTGAATAATTTGACATTACTTTCTTTGACCTTGGTAGTAGGTTTTGTGATAGATGATGCCATCGTCATGTTAGAAAATATTGTGAGACATTGGGAGCGTGGGCAATCACCTTTTCAAGCGGCAATGTCGGGATCTAAAGAAGTTGGATTTACGATTGTATCCATGACTATTTCACTCGCTGCAGTTTTTATTCCCGTATTATTTATGGGCGGCATTATTGGGCGTTTGTTTCATGAATTCTCAGTAACCATTTGTATTGCTATTTTATTTTCTGGCATTGTTTCATTGACACTCACACCTATGCTTTGCGCAAGATTATTGCCTGATAAACATAAGCAGTTAGATTTACCCTGGATGATGTGGTCAGAAGATGTGTTTAGGGCAATGTCGGCATGGTATGAAAAAACATTGAAACTTGCACTATCGCATCATAAATTTATTTTCGGGATGTTTGTCGTCACTTTTGTATTAACCATCGTATTGTATGCTATGACTCCTAAAGGATTTTTACCGAGCGAAGATACAGGACAGCTTTTTGCTTTTACAGAAACCGATCCTTCTACCTCATTTACAGCGATGTCATCGATACAGCAAAAAGTGGCAGACATCGTTTCAAAGCATCCTGATATATCAGGTGTTGTTTCATCCGTGGGAGCTGGGGGTGCGAGTGGTGCTTCTAATTCAGGTCGATTATTTATAAGACTGAAGCCCGAACATGAAAGAACCATGAGTGCAGATGAAATTATTTATGCCTTACGTCCAGAACTTGCAAAAATTCCAGGTATACATATCTATTTACAAAATACGCCAAGTATACGTGTAGGTGGTCAGTCTAGTAAAAGTCCTTATCAGTTTACTTTACAAGACGGTAATATAGCTGAGCTAAATTATTGGGCTGAGGTGCTGCGGCATAAGATTGCAGCTTTGCCGTCAATTACGGATGTGACAAGTGATTTGCAATTTACGGGCCCGCAGGTGCAATTACAAATTGATAGGGATAAAGCGGCTGCATTAGGCATCACTGTTGAGCAATTGGAGGGTACTTTATATAGTGCTTTTGGAGGTAAACAGGTGGGTACGATGTACACGCCTATTGATACGTACAAAGTCATGATGGAATTAAAGCCTGAATATCAGAATGATCAAAATGCATTATCCAAGCTTTATATGCGTTCTAGTAATGGTAGTTTAGTGCCGCTTGCAGCAATAGCTGCATTAAAACAAGGAACAGGGCCGAGCAGCGTGGCTCATCAAGGCCAATTGCCATCAGTGACGATATCTTTCGCTCTGAAACCTGGAGTATCCTTAGGTCAGGCGGTGGATGAGATTGAAGCCCTTAAAACGACATTGCAATTACCAAAAACGCTCACCACTAATTTTCAAGGTACGGCACAAGCATTTAAGTCTTCATTACAAGGATTTGGTTGGTTATTGCTGATTGCTATTATTGTAGTTTATCTTGTATTAGGAATTTTGTACGAAAGCTTTATACATCCGCTTACTATTTTATCAGGGTTACCATCAGCAGGAGTGGGTGCATTAATTATGTTGCTTATCTTTGGATATGATCTTAACTTGTATTCATTTATTGGTATTATTATGTTGATTGGTATTGTAAAGAAAAATGCGATTATGATGGTTGATTTTGCATTGAATGAAAAAAGAAAGAAAAATATTTCTTCATATGAAGCTATTTATCAAGCTTGCATGGTGCGTTTTAGACCTATTATGATGACAACCATGGCAGCTGTGATGGGAACTCTGCCGATTGCTTTAGCTTTTGGTGCAGGTGCTGAAGCAAGGCGGCCATTAGGACTTGCAGTGGTGGGTGGCTTAGTGCTTTCTCAGTTACTCACTTTGTATATTACTCCAGTGATTTATTTGTATTTTGAGAGATTAACAAGATCTACAAAAAATTGAATAAATTTTCGGAATTTTATAAAGGATTTAAAATGACTGAAATTTCAAAAGAAAACATGCAAGAAGCTTTAATCCAACATTTTGGATCTAAAGAAGGCAAAGCGTATTATGAAAAATATCAAAATGCCTTTCATGTCAGTTATTATGAAGAAACTCCTATTGAAAAAATAATTTTTGATATTGAGCAGCTCGAAACACTTTCTTCTGATAAGCCTTTTGAAATCACTATGAGTCCTGCAGACAATGCGGCTCCTAAATATTTTCATCTGAGATTATTTCAGTTAGAGAACCTTATGCCTCTTTCTGATATTTTACCCATACTTGAAAATATGAATTTACGCACCTTGAACGAAAGACCTTATGTGCTTAGATTTGAAAATACCTTAGCATGGATTAGCGATTTTAACGTAGAGTATATGTCTGCTTCAACCATTGATTTAGATAATGTTAAATCTATATTTCAAGATGCATTCAGACAAATTTATTTGCGTGAATCTGAAAATGATCAATTAAATAAATTAGTATTAAGCGCAAAATTAAATTGTAAAGAAATTACGATCTTACGTACTTATACTAAATATTTACAACAAATTGGTTTTAAGCTAAGTCAAGCATATATACAAAAAACGGTAGCAGAATATGCTAATTTAGCATCGCTTTTAGTAAATTTGTTTATAGAAAAATTTACCGTTAATAAGTCTCAGCTTGTGGATCGTTTAACGGAAACCATATCCCATGATTTAGATCTTATTACCAGCTTAGAACATGACAGGGTCATGCGAGGTATATTTCTTTTGATTAAGGCAACATTACGCACTAATTATATTCATTTATTCAAAACAAAAGAAAAAAATTATTTATCCATTAAATTAAGCAGTGCGCTTGTTCCAGGGCTGCCATTGCCTAAGCCATTGTACGAAATTTTTGTGTACTCTCCACAGTTTAGCGGAATTCATTTACGCAGCACAAAAGTTTCACGCGGAGGCATTCGCTGGTCGGATAGACGCGAGGATTTTCGCACTGAAATTTTAGGATTGATGAAAGCACAACGAGTAAAAAATGCAGTGATTGTTCCATCCGGCGCAAAAGGCGGGTTTGTATTGCATGGAATTTCATCTTTTGTCGATAAAAGCGTATTTGAAAATGAAGTGGTAAGTTGTTATAAACAATTTATTTCAGGTTTGTTAGATATTACTGATAATATTGTTCACGACGAATGCATTCATCCTGAAGGTATTATTTGCTACGATGATTATGATCCTTATTTTGTGGTAGCGGCAGATAAAGGCACGGGTAATTTTTCTGATATAGCAAATCAACTTTCAAAGGATTATCAATTTTGGTTAGGCGATGCATTTGCTTCAGGTGGTTCAGAAGGGTATAACCATAAAGTCATGGGGATTACAGCTAGAGGTGCATGGGAATCTATTAAACGCCATTTTTTAGATTTGAATATCAATATTAAAAAAGATGATTTTACCATCGTAGGTATTGGCGATATGAGCGGCGATGTTTTTGGTAATGGCCTGATTTATACTAATCATGCAAAGTTAATTGCTGCTTTTGATCATAGAGATATTTTTATTGATCCCTCACCTGATGCGGCACGATCTTTTGATGAACGTGCACGACTCTTTAATTTACCACGCTCTTCATGGCAAGATTATAATAAAGCATTCATTTCAAAAGGCGGTGGTGTTTTTAGTCGAAAAGCTAAAACCATTGAATTGAGTGATGAAATAAGAAAATGTTTGGCGATAGAAGACCATTCGCTTGCACCAGATGATGTAATTAAGGCTATTTTAAAAGCGCCTGTCGATTTGCTTTATAATGGCGGCATAGGTACTTATATTAAAGCTGCTTCTGAAAATAATGTGGAAGTCGGTGATAGGACCAATGATGAATGCCGAGTTAATGGGGGTGAGGTCCGTGCACGAGTCATTGGCGAAGGCGGTAATTTAGGTGTGACTCAATTGGGACGTATTGAATATGCAATGCAAGGCGGCAATATTTTCACAGATTTTATTGATAATTCAGGCGGGGTTGATTGCTCTGATCATGAAGTGAATATAAAAATATTGTTAAGCCAAGTCATTGCTGATGGTAAATTAAATGAAGCTGATCGACATAGCATTTTGCAAGAAATGTGTGATGAAGTTGCAAGTTTAGTGTTACATGATAATTATCAGCAGGCCCAAGCGCTTGCACTTTCTGTGTCGCGGGATTCACATTTTGTAGGTATTTATCAACATTACATAAAAGAATTAGAAGCGAAGGGTGATTTAAATCGAGCCATTGAATTTTTGCCAGATGATAAATCCATGCTTGATCGCAAGGCAGCGGAACAACCTATTACAGGCCCTGAGCTTGCAGTTTTATTAGAGTATTCAAAAATTTATATTAAAAATGAAATACTCGCTTCTCATTTGCCAGAAGAGAACTATTTTTCGACTTTGGTTGAAAAGGCTTTCCCCAGTCTGATAAAAAATAAATATCCTCAATATATGATGAAACATCGATTACATAGAGAAATCATTGCAACGCAGTTATCAAATAAAGTCGTCAATGAAATGGGAATGACGTTTGTACATAGAGAAAAAACGGAAACGGGCGCAAGTATTCCTGAGGTCATTTGTGCCTATGTTATTTCATCGGCAGTCTTTCAATCCGATGAGCTTGGAAAAATTATTGATGAACTGGATTTTATTGTACCTGCAAAATTACAATATGAATTATTGCATCATGTTAGACATTTAATGAACTTATCGACACGTTGGTTTTTGAGAAGTCGTTATTTAACGAAAGATATTGCTAAAACAATAAAACATTTCGTAGTCCCTATTGAAAAACTTATTCCTATGCTTCCTGATTTAATGAGCGGCACCACCAAAAAATATTTAGAATCTTTGGCAGATCAATTTGCAAACGCAGGTATCCCTAGAAAAACTGCCGAAAGAATCGCATCCTATCGTGCCATATATATATTTCTTAATGTCATAGAGGTTGCTACAAAAAATCATTTTGATTTGATCAAAACAGCCGAAATGTATTTTCACGTGGGCACTAAATTTAATTTAGTGTGGTTCCGTGATCAAATATCAAGTGATATGCGTGAAGGACATTGGAATACCATGGCTAGATTGCGATTGCGAGACGAATTAGATGCTTTGCAGAAGTCACTTACTATTGCAATTATGGTGGCCCATAAAGATGAAACGAATGTCAATAGAATGATCGATCACTGGTGCGAAAAACATCCTCGCCCTGTGACTCGTTGGAATGAGATGCTGCAGCTGTTGCACGCGACGGACAATATTGATTATACGATGTTTTTTATTGCGTTGGGCGAGTTGTCGGATTGGGTGCATGTGGATGAGGTGTTTGGTAGTTAACGTTGAAAGAAAAAGGGGTTAACAAAGTGCCGCGCCTATTAACCCATATTTTCACGCCTTATTCTTTTCATTGTTTCACCCATATCCGTTTGCATAGCGTTTTTCTGGATAAAAGAATCAATTTTTTTGACCAATCGTAAAGAAGCCGTTTCTGAGCTGAGAAAACCGTACCAAGTTCTTTTAGAGTTAACTATGTGTGTTTTTTCATAAGCTGGGGTGATAAAATTAGATCTAAAATTATCTATATCGCTCCAATTATTTAAATCTAATAAATTAAATTTAGCACTTAGATCCCTCCAGAATTGATATTTTCTCAACCCTAAGTTACTCTCGTCCCAAGCTAATTCATCCATTTCTTCTTCTATATCTTTTAAAATTGAATCTTTAAATGTTGATGATTTATGTTTTTCTTCCGGTAACATTGGAGGAAAATGTGGAGATTTTTGTTCATGAGCGGCCTCAATGGAAGAGAAAAATGCCGGTTGCGATTGTCGTGATGAAGAAACTTTTAATTCAGTTTGATCAGCAGCTCTCTTTGCTTCTCTCTCCATAGATTCCAATGTCGGTAATAAAAATCTTTTTATGGTTTGTTGAAAGAGCGGTGGGTGCTTTGAAATGTTTTCGATAAATAGTTGAGGGCTTGGATAAATTAAATGAAGCCATTGAGGATTATTTTTTAACCTATTAAACACGTCAACACATACGAAGAACGGAAGACCAACAAGCATCATGTATAAATCATTTGGTGTAAGCACGATCCTAGGTAAGATTTTTTCTATAACATGAAAGACCGCTATACGTTGATCAAGATCAAGCTGCTTAACGAAGCAATTTAAATCCTCTGCCTCTGCCATCATAATGATTTCTGGCAGAGTTTCTTTTAGGCTAATAAGTACTCTTGTTTGTTGTTCATGCGTAAGTTTCGTTAATACCCTATTAAGATCGGGTGTATTTCCAATGATGTTTATCCATATATTTTGTTTGTGTAGAATTTCAAACGCTTTTGTTCGTAGTTCTTGCGTAAGAAACTCAAACAAAAGATTAAAGTCATATGATGTGTTAATATTTAATTCTGGCAATCGTGACATTAGTTTATCACGCACTACTACGAATTCCTCGTATTTCAGCCATTTATGCATCCACCAAAAATCATCAATTGTGTCAACCATTTCTGGCAAAGCTTTTTTTAGATTTAGACTAACATATACTGCATCGTATAATTCTGGCATAGGAATAAGAATACGAAATGCCCATTTAAAATCGCGAGATGTATGAATGATTTCTGGCAAGCGCTCTTTTAGGATATCAAACGCTACTTCGCGTTTTTCTGCCGTTAAATGATAAAATACTGAGCAAAAATCCCGCAGATTTTTAATGGCTTGAGGAATTTTTTCTTTTAGACTATTACATGCTATTCTGCATTGCTCTGGCGTAAGAATGTTGAATAATTGATTGACACCATCCGCCGTTTTAGGAAAATAAAGCAAAGGGAAATGCGAGTCCGGCTGATTAGCCGATACATGCGCAATATTTTCTTCAGCATTTATACCGCTGTTATGTGCTGAGTGCATGTGTCCAAGCCACTTCAGTTGTGCAATAAATTCATCTGGATAAGAAGACTG
>Ga0207028_1117_pt1 | contig 17536 bp, 22 predicted proteins | sample Alteio_BWMinCont_41_FD_153287 | JGI IMG/M metagenome (GOLD analysis project Ga0207028, IMG submission 153287) | Enriched cells from forest soil in Barre Woods Harvard Forest LTER site, Petersham, Massachusetts, United States -... | ecosystem: Environmental > Terrestrial > Soil > Temperate forest >... | reverse complement strand
CAAGAATCATCGATGATGGCAGGTTGAAAGACGATGGAGATGGCGGAGACGGCGGAGACAATAATGCCACGCCGAACGATCCCGGCAATTCGAAACTGAAGGGGACCCACATCCCCGGCGGTGGTCAGGCACAGCAGGGTGGCATAACCCTCGACAACTGCGGCAATGTCTGGGTGGCAAACACTCCGGGCAGTGTGACCGAGATTCTGCAGGGAGCCACCAAGGATGGCGGCCCTGAGCCGGAAAGCGCGCAGGATAAGGACAAACATCAGGGTGTCATTGGACCGATCGCTGTCGGAGGCATCACGTCTTCGAGCAGCCCGTTCGGAATCACCACCGACAGCGCCAATCACGTCTGGGTGCTGAATCAGAGCGGCAACAGCGTGACGGAACTTAACACCTTAGGCAAGGCGCTGAGCCCCGCAGACGGATTCAAGGCCTTCGGCGCGATCAACGGTCCATATAACGGAATCGCGGTCGACCGCAGCGGCAACGTGTGGATCGCTAATGCGGGCAACAATACCATCACCGAATTTGTGGGAGCAACCGCGCCGGTCGCCACCCCCCGGACACAAGGAAGGCCGGTCTCGCCGGACGGTACGATGGCACCCGACGCTAACCGTTGCAGCAACCCTTGCGACGGGAAGAAGAACGGCGATGACGACCAGGGGAGATGCGGCGGCGATTCCTGAGGCATTCCGGCCGTTGCATGACGCTCGGGTCGGAGCCGCTACCAGAAGCAGGCGCGCGCTCCACAAAAGGGATAAGTATGCAAAGAATGCACCGGAGCCGTTGTCCAGCTCCGGCGCTTTTGTTTGGGTGTCAGGGTGCGAGGGGCCTGCCACTGACACGAGGAGTGGCTACCGGACCAGCTGCTCCCACGAACTCAATCAGGCCGCGGGGAGCCTTGTTGTTCACGGTCCACACATTGCCGCCGCGATCGATGGCGATGCCGTTGCCGAGCCCCCCGTACAATCCGCGGGCGATGAAGCCGGTCGACGGACTCAAAGCATTGCCATCCGTATCAAGCTCAACAATGCTGTCCTGTGTGCTGATCCAGACATTGTTATTGCTGTCCGTTGCCACGCCAAGGGCAGCGTTGTTCGAGCTCAGGCCGCCGACGAAAAGAGGTCCAAGAGCGATCGTGGGAGGTACTGCATTGCTAATCTTCACTGCAGGACCGCTAGCGAGTGCCGTCCAAACGTTCCCATCATTGTCGACCGATATTCCTTGCGGGCCGTCAGGGAATTTTGTGGGCAGAACTACGTCGCTAAAAGTGAGATCGCCGGGGAGACCATTGGGGAGACCATTGTTCACGACCCTAACCACTCTGGTTAGGCCGTTGTTTGGGAAGCGTCCGGTGGGAGTGAAGCTAGAAACCCACATAATGTTGGGTGAAACGGTAGTATCGCCCGCTATGAATTGCGTGCTTAAGAGATTGCCGTCGGTTGTGATCAAGGCGAACCCGCTAGCAGGGTTGAAGATCGTAACGCCATGATCGTCAATACTGTTCGCCACCCACACGTTATTGAAGGAATCGGTAGCCAGGCCCAGGGGGACGGCTAACGTCAAGGGTGAAATAAACGAGGGTGAACTAAAGACGACATTGCCCGCCCCGTCGATGGCGTCGACGGTGTTGTTGCCAGAACTGGTAATCCAGAGACTGTCGCTGTCATGAAAAACAAAGCGCGGACTGGAGAGAATACGGCCCGCAGTAAAGCCCCCAGCAGGTGACAATAATGTTCCGGCCGGGTTCATCTCGAAGATGGTACTGGCTGTATCGTCTGAAACCCACGCATTATCCGCTGAGTCGAAGCTTAAACCGCTGAGACTTCTGGATCTCGGGATGGGATAGGACAATGCCAGCGTGAGGTCATTGGGCGCGGTAGCAAGAAACGGGACGAATGGCGCCGAGACTCCGCTTGGAAGCTGATTTACAAAGTCGTAGATGCCGGCGACGTTCGCTCCGGGATTTCGGGCTATGTCAATTGCAGCTTCCCATGTATTGACAGGCGCAGCAACTCCTGCCGGCGGTTGGACCGCCGCGAAGAGATTGGAGCACGTAGTAAAGGGAGACAGCGAATTGACGCACGAGACGAGGATATCGGCGATAGTGTTCAGGAGGTTCGGAGAGTTCGGGGATGTAGTGAGGAAGGCTGCAGGGGCACCCGTACCCGGATTAACGATCTTGATTGCCAGGTAGGCGGCGTTGTTCAGGCCTGTGTAGGCCGTGGTTCCGGGAATTCCGTTCGCCGAAAGACTCGGATTCACGGGCTCGCCAAACTGCGCCATCGTGTACGAGGCGGCCGCGGTAGTGCGTTCATTAATAACAACCCTGGATGGAAGGCTGTTGCATGCACCGATCATCAGCGCAAGAGCGATATGAGGATTGGGAATGTTTTCGGTGGTGGCATCGCCGCCTGTGGCGGTAATGTACAGCTGAGAAGCGGTATGCGCGCAGGCAAAGGAAGCAATGATGAAATTCCCGGCCCTGGTACTTGTCGTGCTGGCAAGGCGGGTCGCTGTACTCGGGCCGGTGGTGCCGGCTTCCCAAAGTTCGATGGTCGACAGGCCGACGGGTTGACGGGCGCCCATCACATTTCCACGCAGGCTGTGCGTCGTTGCGGGACCCCCAGTGGCTGCGACGGACTTGCTTTTTGCGCCGGCCGTGCCCGCGGTGAGAGCGAGCATGGTGGTGACGGTAAGGAGAGTCGAAATAGAAGCGAGGGATTTGAGGCTGAAAATGCGCATGTCACGTCCTCCCCAGTGAAGATTGAGTGGAATCTAAGCGTCGACCTAGATCTGAGGCCTTGAGAGCAATCCTCCGGTGGTTACCGAGAATGACGGCATGGCGACGTGAAGCTGAGGCCGTTCCGCTTAAGCTTTGGCAAGCAGCGCGAACATCCGTCTGGGGAAGGCAGGCACTAGCTCCCTGCTCAATTTATGCATCGGGAGGATAGCACGAATTGATAAGAAAGGGCATTAAGTTATCGAGAGATCTCTTTGGCCGGCATTCGACCCGCAGACGTAGCAGCTTCATCGCGCCGCAGCTGGCTGTGCCTTTGTGGCGACGGTACTCCTCTCGTGGCTCATCCCTCGTCCGCAGCAATAACCGGCGTACTTGCAAGGCCTGCACAAGCACGGATGAGCATTCAAAGCGTGTCGCCCGATGGTCTTTTGGAGTTCCGGGCGAGTGGGCAATCCGAACCTTCGAGAGATTGTCGCCCCTGTGGGGCGAAAATCGAGTGAGTCAGTTGGCGGTGAGAACGAAGCCGCAGGCGCCGCGGCCGCTGCGGTGGTGGCTGTAGAGTAGATTTGTGGCCGGTTTAGGGTGTGGGGCACAGGAGGCAACCCCCTGTGACCCACCTATGCAAAATGATGCTCGAAGAACTCGAGCGCGTAACTACTCCGAGAGGACGATCCGCTGCTCACGCGACAGCTGGAGATCAGGCTGCCACACATGGGGCCATCGCCAACCACGGCGGGGAAAATTCGCGTTCCTCTTTGTGGCTCCGGTTCTGAATGCGGTTCATGGACTCCTTGCCGGGGCTGCATATTTCCTCTGCATTGTGCTGGACACCAGGCACGGTTTCACGTTCCTGGCGCGGGCTCATCGACTACATCGTGCTCTTCCCCAAATCTCACAACGCATTGTGGCTCTGGGTGATCGGGCCTGTCTGGGCATTGATGTACTGCGGCGTTTTCACGTTCCCCATCGCCGTTTCAATCTGCTCACGCCGGGACGTGAGGTCGAAGACGAGACTGCGAAGGCCGTCCACAGCGTGCGCGCCAACAACTTCCCTTCTGCAGTTGATGCAAGCATTTGGCGGACGCAGCAATATCGCCAGCCTCGACGCCTGCATCACGCACCTGCGCGTACAGCTCAAGGACGTAACCCTGGCCAACCCGGAAAAGCTCAAGGCGCTGGGTGCATCCGGCATAGTGGTTGTGGGCGACGGCATACAGGCGATCTTCGGTACCCAAAGCGGAAACCTGAAGACCGATAATGGAGGAGTATCTCAAAACTGCCAGGCCCGAAGCCGACGAGGTCGAGGCACCCTCGCCGGTGAAGACGCCTCCGCCTGCAGGGCTGCAACCTGCCCTACGTGTTTCCGATGCAGCTCGCAAGGCCAACATCTACATCGCCGCGCTCGGTGGAAAGGCAAATATTGCGCGCCTGGACTCGCCTCTAGCAGGTTCCTGGCGTTGACGGACGTATGTAGGCGTGATTGGTACGTGTGTAGATGCGGCGTCACAGCATCATCTCGGGTACTGGAATCAACTCGGTTGAAGAATTTGAATCGTTGCAGCAGGAGGCGTCGGGATCCAGGGTGGAGCGTATGGACGGCGATTCGGAGATTACGACGGATAGGTCCTGAAAACGGGGCAGGGTCAAGACTAGGTCTTCCTTCACTCGTCCGTTCTGCCCTCCGGAAATACATTTCGATCATACGAACCCGATGCAAATGCATCGCGCGCCAGCGAGTCGAAGGCAGAGAGCTTCGGGTTCTGCCCGCACGTGGCGGCGCAGAGCCAATGCAGGAGATGGCCTTCGGGCGTGGCCTGCAAGCGCTGAGCCTTTTCGGCGCAGGGCAGTGCCCTCGAGCAGTCGCCCTCGCGCAGGAGGTGACGAGTCTGCTGGCGTAGCCGGTAAGCGTGGGCGGTGAGGAGCATCAGCGCAGTCAGATCGGCGCCGCACCGCGAACAGGCGACCGCACAACGAAAGCGGGCGCGACAAACAGGACACGCGGCTGCCGGCCGCCGGTCGCCGTTCACACGCGGCCCTCGATAAAGAACATCAGCTCGCGCATGTTGTCGAGAGCCTGCCGCAGGGCGGGGGCATCCCGGCCGTCGATCGCCGATTCGATGGTCTGATTGAGGTCGATCACTTCTTCGCGGTCCTCTTCGTGGATGCGATCAAGCAGTTGGCGGGAGCGCTCGATCATCTGCCGTCCTTCGGTAGCAGCGGCATTCCAGCCATCGCCGTCCGCTGCCGGCGCCAAGACATTCGTTGTCGGGCTCTTAGATTCGTCGTCTCTTCCCGCTTCGAGCGGGTTCCCGTCCTCACCGAAATCCCTTCCAAGATACTCATCCAGAAGCTCATCGTCTTGGCGGGTGGCATAGAGGGCCTCGAGACGCTTGCGAGCAGCGGCAACTTCGGCTTCGCTTTTGGCTTCCAGAGCCCGCGCAATGGTGATGCGCTTCGAGACGCCGGAACGCTTCTCGATCGCGGTGACGTTCAGGATGCCGTCCAGGTCCAGGCTCATGCGGCAGAATACCTCGTTGAAGTCGCGCATGGGAGTGAGGCCCTTGAAGGTGAAGTCTCCGACAAGGATGTTGCGCAAGGCGTCCTCGTCCTCGCCCTCGTAGACGCGCACATCCACTTCTTCCTGGTAGGGATGGCTGGTATAGAAGCGTTCGGTGCGGGTAATGGGCAGCGGGCTGTTACGCGAGATGATGGGCTTGTAACAGTGCGGATAGGTGACCCCGCCGCGATCGCCGAGGAAGGAAACGCCGAAGGAGTAAGGCGTCACATCGACCAGCACGCGCTCAATTTCATGGCCGGCCAGCCGCGAGGCCATCACGCCGGCGCCCAGGGCCACACACAGGTCGGGATGGATTTCGCCGCGCGGTGTGAGGCCGGTGCGTTCTTCGATCATGCGCGCGATCAGCGGTGTGCGCGTGGAACCGCCGACAAGCAGAATCGCGCCAAGATCCGACGGGCCCTTGCGGGCATCGGAGAGGGCCTTGGAGAGATGTCCGAGGGTCTGTTCAACCAGCGGACGGATCATCGCTTCGTATAGTTCGCGGGTAATTTCGAGTTCCAGATGCAAGGGCTTGCCGTCGACCGTGGCCAATGCCTCCTCGCGGACGGTGACCTCAGGATCGAAGCTGAGGCGCCGCTTGGCCTCCTCAGCCGCCCACCACAGCCGGGCACGGGCTACGGGGTGCCCTATGCGAAGATCGATGCCATGTCTGGCCTGGAACTCCCTGAGAAGGTGTTCGGAGAGTAGATCGTTGAAGTCGTCGCCGCCCAGGCGATTGTTGCCGTGGCTGGCGAGTACCTCCGTGACCTCGCCTTCCAGAGCCACGATGGAGACGTCGAAGGTGCCTCCGCCCAGGTCGTAGACCATAGCGGTGTGGCGGCTGCTTTCGCCGTAAGCCAGGCTCGCAGCCGTTGGCTCATTGAGGATGCGCACGGCTTCCAGCCCCGCCAACCGTGCAGCTTCGCGCGTGGCTTGCCGCTGAGCATCGGAAAAGTATGCGGGAACGGTGATGACCGCTTTCTCTATTGGCCGGTCCAGCTTCCGTCCGGCCCAGCAGGCAAGCTCGCGCAGAATTAGAGCGGAGATTTCGGCCGGCGTAAACTCGCGATCGCCAAGAGCAACAGTCTCATTGCTGCCCATCTTGCGCTTGATGCTGCGCACGGTGCGCTCCGGATACAGCATAAGTTGATTGCGCGCCGCCTCGCCCACCAGCAATTCGCCAACGAGAGAGATGCCCACCACCGAAGGCAAAATCTCCTTGCCGCCCGAGCCGAGAATTCTGACGTCGCCATCGACGAAGGCGGCGACTTCAGAATTGGTGGTGCCCAAGTCGATCCCGATGATTACTTCTTCCCTTGAATCGCTCATTGATGCCGATCCCCCGTGTTACGCGCCACTTTCACCTGTGCGGTACGATGGACTTTCCCGTTCCACTCGTAGCCTTCGCGATAGACCTCAACCACCGTTCCTTCCGGCACATCGCCGATCTCCGCGATGTCCACCGCGGTCATGCGCTGCGGATCGAATTGACAGTTCAGGCACACGATCCGGTCGACGCCACAGGCCACAAGCGCTTCATCCACTCGGTCCAGCGTGAGAGTGTGACCATGTGAAAGCGCATCGAGAGTCTCCTGCGCATGACGAGCATAGTGGCGGCCCACACCCAACCAGCGTGCCAAGAGCGGAAGCCGGGCCGGCGCCAGTTCTCGAGTGGCATCGCGCATGGTTCGAATTCCGCGCACCACACGATCGCGCAAGTCGAGCAGCAGATCGACTTCCTGCTTGCGCGGCTGCGGGGCGGCGGCCGGTTCTGTGCGCGGTTCGGAAGGTGGTTCTGAGCCTCGTTCCACTCTGCCAGCCTCTGTCTGACCGGCTAGCGGGGGCTCAGCGAGGGTATCGTTCAACTGTTTAAATAACCGTCCCTGCACGCGCACTTCCTGCGTCAGGGCCGTCGTGGCCGCCCACAAGGCATAGAGATCGCAGCCGCGCTCGGCGCCTTCCAGCGGCGGGAGCGGATCGCCGTTCCGCAGTGCGGAAATCAGCTCAGCGGTCAGCCCCTCGGCAGGCTGCTCGTCCTCAAGCGCGCGGTCCAGCCAAATCGCAAGGGTGCGCACCATGCGCTCGCGCTCCTGGTCGCGATCCTGGGTCGGCAATTTCTGTGAGGATAGATCGGTATCCATTTCCACCTATCTTCGCTTCAGCACCGCCATCCAGGGAGCGGGACCGGCGAATCGCCTTTGATTGTCCATGCCACCCATCAGCGACTGGAGCGGCGCCTCCGGATTTACGGAAAACAACGTGTATAACGCGCGCCGGCGCCGGTCGCGCAACAGCTCGTAGGCGTCGCGGACCTGCTCGAATTCAGCGGGACACCAGTCTGGCGGAAACTGCTTCAGTTTCGCCAGATAAGCGGCCCGAATGCGCTCGTCGTCCGCCTCCGTGTCCACCGTCAGCACGGCATAAGGGTTGAAATCTACTGTCGGTTGGCGATTCATCATGACACTCTAGAACAATCTGCCCTGGGTTGGTGGTTGATCGGGCGCCGGAATTGCCTGCTTCCGGGGCTTGCTGTCCGCCGCCTTTAACGGTTTCCACCTGAACTTGCGCGACGCCGATCCGGGGGCCATCTTTCGGACCGCCTGATCGATTCTATCGAGAACTTGGATGGGATCCTCTCCTGCCTCAATGGCTTCTAATACTCGCTCTCTGTCCGCGGGAGGCAAGGCCTCAAGAATCTCCGCCAGTACAGTTGGCATCTCTTGCAGCGCAGGATCATCGAATTGGTCCTGGTCGTCATCCCAGCTGTCCTCCTCATCCGCGTCGTCCCAATCGTCTATCGCTTCACCACACTTGGCGCGGCACTTGGGGCAGTCGCACCTGGACGCGGCCGCCGAGGTTAATTGCGCCGCGTAGCGTGGTTGGTCGTCGCGCGGAACAGTTGGATACTTCCTGAGCTTCAGTTCCTCCGCGACAATCGCATCCACTACCTCCGCGGAAAGGGCTTCGGCTTGCGCGCTGAGCCGCAACCGTCCGCTCAAGCGGTCCAGAATTCTTCCCGTAAGCTCCGTATCGCGCTCGCGCCGCGCCAGCTCCCGCGCAGCCGCAAGACAGCCCTCTCGCCGTATTTCCATCCATGCAGGGAATGCGCGGGCGCGCAGATATAGAAACCGCGCATTGGCAGTGCCGAGAGACATTCCCGCGCTGGAGACGGAGTAGGCCAGCTCGCGCGCGGAATCGTTCAGCGCCGCTTCTCCAAGCGCAAGTAATCCAGAGGCATCCACAGACATGGCGGGCTGGTTCAGCGCCTCGATCAGCTCCCCCGTCCAGCCGAAGAGCAGCGGGACGGAAAGCCCCACCCAATCGCCCAGCAGGCAAGCGCGAACTGCGCCGGCGACCAGTTCCGTGCGAGGAGTATGCCTGGCATCAAGCTGAGGAACGGAAAGTTGAGACCGCCATTGCGCTGCTCTGGCTAACGCCGATGCCACCAGATGCGCCGCGACCGTGCCTATCGATCGCACCAATTTCGTCTCCCAATCCTCCCGCGCAGAATGGTTTTTGTCGATTGCCGCGCAGCACCAGTGCAAGGCGGCCGCCAGCGCGGCAACATCTCCCGGACGTACTTCCGAAACCGTCAGCAACTGTTCGATCTCCGCCGGTATGAGGTGAGTCTGGCCCTGGCGCAAATGCCGCACAGCGGACGAGAGCAGGAGCCGGGCCTTGCCTCTCCGCACCGCCGGATTCAAACCATCGAGTCTCTCCGCCTCCTCCAGATAATTCAATGACTTCTTCAGAGCGTTGCGCTTCTCCGCCGATTCCATCAGGTGAAGCAGCGGTTGAATCTCCCCGCGCCGCGCCTCTCTCCAGCGCTCGGCCACTTCGTCGGCGGCTCTCCCCTTTTGCTGCTTCCTGGCCCAGCAAAGCCATGCGTCAAAGCTTTCGGCACTGGCGTCAGCACGGCAGGCGCGGTCGAAAAGCTGTCCGGCGGAAGGCAGACCCGAATTCCTTCGTCCTTTGCCAGAATTGCTCAGAAAGGTTTCACTGTCCTCCATTTCCTCCACGACGTCGGCGGGCAGCCTCGCAACCATCTCCGCCATATGCAGCGAGAGAACGCCATCCTCCAGCCCTCCGGCTTCAAACCACTTATCCCGGATGGCGGCGCGGCGAAATTCCTCCCATACCAAGACCGCTTCGGCGGAGCTTTCCGCATAGCCCATCAGCTCGATAGACCGAGCGAGTAGCCGGTAGAAGTATGCGTTCAACCGCGGCGGGCCTCCCAGGGCCGAATCCACAGCCCGGCGTTCGATGTGCTGAGCGACGCAGCGGACGGCAATATGCTGGCGCAGCCGCTCGCGCAGAGAGGGCTCGAGGCCGATGCTAGCTGCCGCAATGGCCCGCACCCCATCCAGAATAGGTTGCCTCTTCCTGGCCGCAAATGCAGCCTCGATAGTTGCAACAGAAGATCGCAAAGCCGCGCCATGATCGCCGGCGGCTTCGATCAGAGCCGTCTCGGCCGCGGTGAACCGGACTTCGGTTTTCGTCCCGAGCATCGCGGTCATCGCAGGAATCAGGCGCGCTGGCACGGCATCCTCGGGGATCGCAAGCAGCCATTTTCTGCACTCGGCGTCCTCATGTCGGTAGTAACAGGCAACGGCCCGCACCAGTGCCTTCCAGGGTGCCAGCGGGCTGCGTCGCGAGACTTGCGGCAGCGCCAGAAGCTCGTCGTCCAAATTTCCTGCCGTCACGGCCTGGAACGCAGAGGCCAGGGCCGAAGCCGCGAGGCGCAGAGAATGCTCGGGAGGCAGGGATGAAACAGCAGCCAAAGCGGGCAGGTCGTTGACGTGCTGCCGGATGAAGCTTTCGATACGCTCGCGCTCTTCCGCAGTGAGGTCCGGATTCATCAACGGCCCTACAATCCCGTCAAGCCGGCCATCGAGCACGCACAATTCCTGCTCAAGATCCGCCCATCCCGAAACTGCTGCCGGAAACCGCTCGCGCATGATCGCCAGCAGGGACTTGGCCTCGATCGTTAGCCGCAGCCTGGTGAGGTCTTCGATCCGGGCCCGGTATGCATCCACCAGCAGAGCCTCGGAATCCGCTGTGGTGACGCGCTTATGCAGGTCTTTGGCCATCTGCAGGGCCGCCTTGGAATGCCGCCCCGCGATCAACTCCCGCACCCGCGCCGCGTCCTCCGGCGAGAGGCGACTCCTCTCCGCACCGGCCGATGCGTTTGGCGCCTGAACCGACCTTTTATTACGCATTTGCAACATGGGAACGGGGGCAACGAGAAAGCACCGTCGGCACTAGGATACAGCCACCCGGCGATCGCTTCCTGTGCAAAGCAGGGATCAAATTCCGTCATCGCTGCTCTGGATGATTATTACCTTCGAACGTTTGGCAAACTCACTGCCACAGCCCCTGTGCAGACCAAACGAGATGCTGGAACCTCTTCGCCTGAAAGGCGAGGGCTTAGACCTGGCGGCGGAAGCTAAAGGTCGTTGGCCAAATTTGACAATGGCCGGTTTTCGGGCGGGAGCGGGTCACGATCTGCATCGCTCATGAAGTCATAGGGCAGTTTGGCAGCATCGAGGACGGCAAAAACTCGTCGAGGTTCGGAACTTCCGAGAGGATTACATCGCCGCTCTTGGAATCGCGCCGGATCGCGACCTCCGAAGAACGAAACCGAAATTCTCGAGCAATAGTCACATGCTGGCTCCTGCCACTGATGAACACTCGGGCCCGGGCAGTGTTGGCCCTGAAATCCTCCCGTCTATATAGACGTGGCTATACAGCAACTCAGTAGTCAATGCCATACGTCGACTCCTCGAAAGGATGAGCTCGCATGACATGGGTGAGGATGTGGCATTTCGCTAGTTATCCATTGGTAGATACTCGCGCGATTCGCCTGTACTGTTGTGCTCGGTCACAGCCGATCTAGGGCATTCGAGTTGTGCCGATGGCAGCATATGGCTGTAACTGGTAGCTCCGGCGGCTCCCGTTGCGCTTACCGAGGCACCGGCAGATGGTCATGCACAGCCGGCGAAATTCGGCGGTGCGGTGATGTCCGGACCGGCAGGTGTTTCTCCGGCATCCGCATCACCGCCCAATGGCAGCGGCGTCCAGCTTGCGGCGGCCTCGTTCATCGAAGCGGGGCTGAGGTTCATTGACTCGATCACTGCGGATGGCACATCTGGGCCGTCCCCTGCGCTCCGGCAAGGCACCTGACCAGCTCTTGCCCACGCTATTCACGCGGGATGCGCGGACGAACCGCTCGGCATTGTCCATTCCTCTGCCTGAATCAGTGACCCTGGAACGACTCGCCGGCGCGTTATTGGCTCTCCTAAGCAAGTTCGGACCAGCCGCACGTGCGGTCAACGCCGCAGATAGTCAGAGCTAGCCGATATAGGCCGCCGGGTGGACCTGCTCGGCGGCCAAACATGAGCTGCTATTCAGAATGGAAATCGCAGCGATCCTCTATCCAAGTTCAGTCACCGGTAACGTTCGAAAACCGGAACGGTGAAGGAAATTACTCGGCTCTTTTTCTGCCTGCTCAGCTTCGGCGGGAAGATCGAGAGACACGAAAGCATAATTCGGGAAGAGGCGCAGAAAGGTAGAAGTCTTGCCCGTCTGTCTGGCTCCAGTCAATACGACCACGGGCCGCGTCTTGGCGGAGCGTTTCAGGCGCGGCTCGACAGCGCGTGAAATCCACATATGCAAAATATACGATACAAGCGCATATTTTGCACGATGCTAGAACGCACTCCTCAACTCCGCAAACGTGGTCGCGGCGCCCATGATTGTTTAGCTACTTAGAGACAGTCCCGGAGAGATGGAACTGCTCTCGACGGTGCCGTTGCTCATCATCGATGATCACGGCATGAAAAAGCTGCCGCCCACCGCCGCCGAAGAGTTACTGGAAATCGTCATGCGCCGCTACGAGCGAGCCAGCACACTTCTCGCTTCCAACAGGCCCGTTGATGACTGGGGCAAGTTGCTGGGTGAAAGTGCTGCCGTCTCTGCCATGTTGGACCGGCTATTCCATCATGGCCATGCGCTCAAGTGCGGTCCACGAACCTGGCAGAGTCACGTCAGCGGCCCGGGAGATCCGCAATGAAAAAAGCAAAAGCAATAAGGATGCCGGGCAGAGAACGCCCGGCGGCCTCGCAATCTCGGGTCCAGGCGGAGCGAGTATCAACAATCACGCAACCAAAGCCGTTGGACGTCGTTGGCTCAAACCAGAATTTGCTTTCACACACTGAAGCACGGTAAAACAATCACGTCATCGGCCAATCGCTATGGCCGGATTTAACGTGATCACCGAGGAAATGAAGCGAACCCGAAATCAAGCCATACGCGGGCAGTTGCGGGATCGGTATGAGAGTTCCAATTAACCTGGATTTGGGCTGCGATTTCCATCTCACCTACGACAACATCGAAAACGCGACCCGCAACCCATCCACCTACACGATCAATTGCGGACGGTACCTGCTCTTGGAGCTCCCCGAATTCGGGATTTATCAGTTGAACTCGCAGGTCTTATTTCGGTTCAGCGCAACCGGGATTTCCGGTGATTACCCACCCGGACCGCAATCCAGAATTCATGGCAAAACCAAACCGAATTACTGAAAGCTGCGAAGCGGCTGGTAATCGGACCCGACAAGGCTACGGCAGGAGTGCATTGTTGCGAGAACGCGGTGGTTTGAATGCCGCCCAGATGTTACGAAACGGCATGAGCAAATCGACATCCAGGTGAGGGGTCTTTGGGAAAGCTCCGCGTCCATAGTCCAATGCCCGCTTTTCAAGGCTGGGCTGCGGTTGGAGTGGATTCATTGATCTCTCGCGTGGGAACGAAACGCGGTTTGTATGGCACGACCTGGGCTGGTGCGTGGGTCGCTTTCAGCAGCTTCCCTTTGGAATCAAAGGTCAAGCTCCACTCCATCGGACGCGGACTTGCGGAAAGATCGGCAAAGCGGATGATTGCGCCCGCATCGGCTGTAAGCGTCAGCGTAGGAGGAATCGTAGCAGGCAGCTGTATGTTCTCGACCGATCCAGATTGCAGTTGCCCTGCCTGAGGATTCGCTCCGGCAAGCGTTGCGTAGCAGAGTCCGGTTCCGAGCCAGTCAGCCGGAGCGCCGAGGTTCTCTTCAGCCCGAATGTGATTGAAAGCGGCAATCGTCAGAGGTCCGATGGGCGCCGGGGAAAAGAGCGAATAACCCTTGCGGGCAATCGGAATGATGCGGACCTTACCCTCCCCATTTCGCGGTATCGCAGCAGAGAACATGCTCATATTACTAGTGCCTTCATTGCGTGAGAAGCGAAGGAACAAGTGGTTCGGGAGCGCCGGACAAACCAATTGCTGGTATGTCCAGTCTTCTTGGTTGAACCCGAGACTTTGAAAGCCTGCCCGTTCCTGAATCGACGATTCCGCATCGGCTTCCAGATCTCGATCGTGCTGGCTCATCTCCCCAGCGGACACGACCTGAATGGAGTGCGCATACTCGGAGTCTCTTGAACCGATCGCAAATGGAAACGGATGGGGTCGAGGCGCGGATTCAGGAGGGTTCTTGACCGGCTCGACACTCGCATCAACCTGGTGCAAGGGCGCGCCGGAAGCCCAGGGCGGCCCGCAGACTACCGTTGCGACGAAAAGCAACAGCATAAAGGAAGATTTGAGGTGCACCATGCTGACTCCAAGCTACCACACGAGTAGAGTGGCTTGGGCGAGAAGTCATCAGAGAATCAGATATCGGAGCACAAGAAGTCGCGGTAAATCGCAAGCCATCAGGGTGAGGCAAATCGCTTTGATACCGGCGGGGGACTGCGGACTCGGCTGGACCGGCGAGGTGGTCACGACGACGAGTTGGGATGAGAGCCGTGTTGGCCCATTTCCTTCGATTAGAAGGATCAACTGCCCGCAATCGAGGACTGGCCCGCAGAGCTGCGTTCCGGTGCATTCCTGCTCAAAACCCATAAAATCTGAGTGTCCATGGAAGTACTTAGTCGGATTCATCAGACACTGCCTAAGGAACCTCTGAGTAAGGTTCATTTTTTTGCAGCCTTCCAAATGAATCTGAGTCAGCGCTGCGTTCCAGGCTTACACACTACGACCCCAGAGTGGAAAGCCGCTTGCGGTGCATGTAGAGGTTCACCAGCGCGAAGGCGGCGCACAGGTGATGATGGTTCTTCTTCAAGCCACGAAAGCGTACCTTCACGAATCCGAAGACACGCTTCAAAATGCGGAAAGGGTGTTCCACCTTGGCTCGCACTCTGGCCTTGGTCCGGTTCTTTTTCCGCTGTACCTCATCCACTTTCTTGCCGTACCTGGTCCGCCGCCAGGTCATGTCCTGCGCATGCGGCGCGGCGGCGCGAATCGTCTCTCCCTGCCCTGATATCCTCCATCGCCCCACACCTTGTGCTCTTGACCATGTAAGAGGTCCGGCAACATGTGCTTGTCGGCCACACTGGCCGCTGTGGAGCGCACCGAATGGATATGGTCCTCTTTGGAGTCCACCCCGATGTGCGCCTTCATCCCGAAATACCACTGGTTCCCTTTACGCGTCTGGTGCATCTCCGGGTCCCGAGTGCTGGTGGCGTTCTTGGTCGATGACGGCGCGTGAATGATGGTCACGTCCACAATCGTGCCGATGCGGATGCCGCGATCCGCCAGGTAATGGTTGACCGCATCAAGCATGGCTGCGCACAGATCGTGGCGCTCCAGCACGTGACGGAAGTTCAAGATGGTGGTTTCGTCCGGCGCTGGTGCACGGCCTAGGTCCACGCCCTTTGGCTGTGCATCACGGCCATCAAGTTGCGGAATTAGACAACCGGAAAAAGCTTACCCGAATGAACAAAAGTTATTACTACGACGCGTTGGAAAGCCTATTCTTGCGACGCGGTGGTAGAGCCTTTCGGAATTTCGGCTTTCCCACTATTCCAGCAGTCACGATAACCATAGTCCCAGCCGCGGTGCCATCCAAAGTAATATCCGAGTCCAACCCCCATTACCAGCCCAATAAGTCCGGCTGCCGACGTGCCCAACATCCATTGCCACACTGTGAGACTCCTTGCTAGACTCAGGCGCCCTCGACCCCACTCTGAATGGGCCTATTCTATACGATCCACCAGTCCGATAATTTCTGTCTAAAGATTGCAAAGTCGTGGCCACACCTTCCAAGAGGGGGAGAAGGGTGGAGGATATGGTCGAGCATCCATCGGACATGCCGCGCCTGATTCTGAAATGGGTGCACCAACACCTGGGCACCGAATGACCTTCCTATATCGAGCATTTTATCGGTCGAGAATGAATCGGTATGACGATCTCTTCGGCGAAGCTCTTTATATGCCTCAAAGCTCGTGCAAGATGCAATGAATCATTATCCATGAGAATGACAACAACAATACTCACGCTTCCGCTCATTCGAACAGATAAACTTCCAAAAACACTCCGACGCTGATCTTATATTAGTTGGAGATGGGTATTCATTGCCTTCCATGAAAATAGCTCGGCAAACGTGATAGGGTGTTAGCGCTTGATTGTGGAGAACACGCGAAACATGATGGATTTCGCGCTTCTTTTTTGAAGGAAGAGAAGAACGTTCCACACCACGATCACAATTCGAGGGGTTGCTGCCTCGGATGGTAAATTGAGGTATGGAATTGTTGCGAGGTTTGGCTGCAGTTTTAGGCCTTTTTCGGGTGGCGACATTGGGAATTGGACTCTTTGTCGTAACCGCCATCGGACTTTGTGCTGAACAACTCCCCTTCCCGCAGCCACTGGGTTTCGGCGCCGCATTGGCCGGTTCTGGAAGCCAGCCGGGAGCGAATCCCGGGCCTCCCGCTCCGGCTTGCGAGCCCGCCATCATGGGGTCGCCGTTTGTCACCGTCGATAGCTGGATTTATCCCGCGGTGATGCGCCTTTATGGAATGGGCTATGTGAATCACGTGTTCCTGGGCATGCGACCGTGGACCCGGCAAAGCATCAACCACATGCTTGAAGACACCGCGGCTCGCATTGAAGATGCCGACCCCAGTCCCCTCAATGATCAGGCCGAGGCATTGTATGAAGCATTGGCCCACGAGTTACGCAACGAGATGGCCGGTCCGTGCCTGGCATTGAAGGGAAACACGCGCCTGGAGTCGGTGTATTCGCTTTCGCGGGTCATGACCGGCACCCCGCTGCGCGACAGTTTTCACATGGGCTCGACCCTCATCAACGATTACGGGCGGCCGTACGCAAACGGGTTCAATAACTACACGGGGGCCAGCGCCTACGCTATCGCCGGCCGCTTTACTCTATATGCGCGCGGCGAGTTCCAATACGCGCCCTCCTCCATCGGCTACTCGCCGGCATTGGCACAGTCCCTCTCTACGAACGATGCCGTCCCGTATATCAACCCCGGCACGGGCCTCCCGTTCAACCAGGCGACCATTCCGGCGGGAAACATCTCTTCCACCGCTACCACGCGCTGGATGGAGCTCTATGCCTCGTACCATGTCCTCAATCACGAAATATCTTTTGGTAAACAGGACAATTGGATGGGCCCCGGCCTGGGCGCCGGATTCGCCTATTCCAATAACGCCGAGAATATCTATTCGTTCAATATAAACCGGGTCGAGCCTTTGCGGATTCCCTGGCTGTCCTATATCACCGGTCCCTTCCGCTACGAATTCCTGGTCGGATCGCTGAAGGGTCATGTAGCCCCCAACGCGCCGTGGGTCCATGTCGAGAAAGTGAGTTTCAAGCCGACCGAAAACCTCGAATTCGGCTTCCAGCGCACCGTCATCTGGGGCGGACAAGATCACGTGCCGATCACGATCCACTCCTTCCTGAAAAGCTTTTTTAGCCTCTCGGGTGTCACCGAAGCAGAAAAGTTCAGTCGCGATGATCCGGGCGCACGCTTCGGCGCATTCGATTTCTCCTACCGGCTTCCCGGAGTTCGCAACTGGTTCACCCTATATGCCGATGGCGAAGTCCACGATGACGTTTCACCAATCGACGCACCGCGCCGCGCCTCGTGGCGGCCAGGGCTATATCTTTCCCATGTACCGGGCGTGCCTGCGCTCGATATGCGCGTGGAGGCTGTCTACACCGATCCCCCCGTGTCGACCAGCAACGGCGGCAGATTCATGTACTGGGAGGCGGTGCAGGTGCAGGGTTACACCAACAAAGGAAATTTGTTTGGTGACTGGGTGGGCCGCGAGGGCAAGGGCGGCCAGGCGTGGCTCACTTATCACCTGAGCGGAAACGAATGGCTCCAGGTAAGGTACCGCAA
>Ga0207028_1115_pt1 | contig 17667 bp, 17 predicted proteins | sample Alteio_BWMinCont_41_FD_153287 | JGI IMG/M metagenome (GOLD analysis project Ga0207028, IMG submission 153287) | Enriched cells from forest soil in Barre Woods Harvard Forest LTER site, Petersham, Massachusetts, United States -... | ecosystem: Environmental > Terrestrial > Soil > Temperate forest >... | reverse complement strand
CCTTATTTATCCGGCGAAACACCTGATATGACGACGCTTGCCTATCCTTTAGATATGTCAAAATATGATGATCCAGGTACTGTAAAAGTCCTGACTGACATCAAAGGCAATGCGCTTTACTTTTCCCGTGCACCTATTCCTTATTTTCGCGTACCTCATATCGCACCTGTTTATAACCATATGGGGTTGTATGCTTTTCGCCGTGATTTTTTATTGCAATATACACAACTGCCGCAAACACCTTTGGAAAAAACAGAAGCTTTGGAACAATTGCGTGCATTGGAACATGGCTATAAGATTCGTGTTTGTTTAACCGAAGGCAAAACACTTGAGATCAATACACAAGAAGAATACGAACGAGCACAAGCATTTATTTACGCCGATTAAAATGCAACACTAAAATATAAACATGGATAGATTTATATAAGATAAGGAAACAAAATGTTAAGCCAGGAACCTTTAGGCAGTCAAATTGTAGATGCTGCATATGAGAATAATTCGGAGTTTGTACAAGCATTATTAGTGTGTGCAAAACAAGATAAAGAACAATGGGAGAACTGGCGGCGCGATGATACAGAGAATCATGCCATTCATTGGGCTGTTATCAATAAAAATTTACCCATGCTCATCCTCTTATTAGAAAACGGCGCAGATGTGCATCGCAAAAATAAAGCTGGCAAAACCCCTTTGATGCTTGCTTTAGAAAATATTCATATAGAAATGGCATCGTTACTTTTACATTATGATGATAAAACAGATTTATTCAATGCATTGCAAGCCGCTCATCTAACATATCTATATAATCCATTACGTCTTGAAAAGGCCCTTTTTGAAAATGATATCAAAACAGTTAAATTATTATTAAATTATAATCTCTTGAATCAAAAACTTTTAGGAGAAAAACAAACCCCGCTCGAACTGGCGATAAAATATAATCAAAAAGCAATAGTGCAATATTTAATAATGCAAGGGGCAAAAATAAACAACATTGAAAATAAACAAGATCAGGAGATACTGAGATTGTTTTCTCAATATGCATCTGCTGAATCAACTCTTGATGCTATCATGATCCAGGAAAGAGAAAACACGGAGAAATTATCTGAATTCATTTCGATGCGCGCACGTTCACAAGAAAATATACAAAAAGTAGACATAGAATATTTAACGTTTTCTCATGAAATATTGCTAGCTATGTCTGAAATATTAAAAAATTTACATTCAGCTAATGAGACCATGACAGCAAATGAAAAAATGGATCTCGTTATTTTAATCAAAAGCTTATTAAATGCCGTTAAAACCGCAGAAACAAAGCCGCAATTCATAGAAAAATGCAAACTCATTCTTGCAGAAAGAGAAGATGCCATTTTAAACACCCGCATGGATTATTGTTATACCAGTCATTCTTTAGCAAACCAATTATGTCTTTTGTTAGCTAAAAGAATCACTGACAAAGATACCCCTCCTCAAAATATATTATTAACAAATGCTTGCACAAAAGATCGATTTGTAAGTAATGATGGTGAAAATGTGCAAATTACATGGTTCGATCCTAGCATAGGGATAGAAGAAACGACGCTTCCAGAATTCAAGGATTTTTTTAGATTACCAGGCAATGAAATACATCTTTATCAACTTGTGGTACAGATGGCTATCGTGCGCCTTAAAGATCATAATAAATTATTAGAACATATCTGGTTCGGAACGGATCCAAAAAATATCACGCCAGTGCCGCCTTTGTCCCAGGAAACCCTGGCCTTGCTTAAACAAAAATCTCCTACTTTGAAAAAACTCATTGAACATACCGAATTTTTAGATAAACACACCCGTGCAATATCTGAGTCGGACGTATATACCCAATTTGAAATTTTACAAAAAGGATTGCTTGCGGGAAATTATAAAGTTACAGGTAGTCATCAAACTGCAGGTTCTGCTGCCTATGCAGCTATTGCTGCATTTGCTGATTGGTGGAATACATTGAAAAATCATAGCCCTGCCTTATGTGAAAAAATAAGATCTCTATCTCATGAATATCACACAGAAAATGGCACTAGTATTGAAACGTTTGGGAGTGCTATTGATATTTTGTTTGATCAAAATAATCTGGATAATAATGAAAGACGAGACAATGCTAATTATTGTATACATCTCAAAGCAAATAGGATAGAACGTCTCCTCGGGGATGAAAACATAGTTGATGCATTGCATAACATCAACATAGAAATTAATGAGATGAAAATGGATCTGGTCAGCGATAAACCATTAGATCAATGGGAAAGTCAAATCACTGAAGAAATACAGGAACAAGCATCAACACCCATTTTTGTCGGTGATTATGGAAAATTTCCCAGTGATATCCCTTTCTTAGAGCTAAATTGTTTATTAATATATAGTGGTTTTATCCAAAATTATCATGATATCATCCTAAGAAAAAATAAACACGATGACTCAAAACTGCTTATACAGTACATATTTTCAGAAAATGATAATAATAATTTGATAAAATTACGCAATATCTTATCTAATTCTGAGTTTAATTATTTGCGCGAGCATGACGCCAATAGCAAATACTACACCTTTTCCCAAGGTGAAAGAACAAAAACGAGCCATCATTACGCATTGATTCACAAAGCACTAGCAGAACAAATGGTCTTTAATGTGGTCCAGAATCAAACCTCTAAAAAAGATGCTAACGCAGTAGTCAAAAAACTTTGCGAGGAAAATCCTTTTATTCCATGTAAAACAAAAGATAACTACTTTGGCTTATTTTTCAAGCAGAAAAGTACCGTTTCTACCTTATTTGAAGGTTATAGGAACTTTGAAAACAATAAAAAAGAATTAATGAATCAAATCGCTCGTGTCAAAACTCAGATAAGTCTATAATACTGCGCTATGACAAACAAAACTGATCCCATAGGCATATTCGATAGCGGCATTGGCGGGCTTACCGTCGCACAGGCTATTGTCACCCAGTTACCCAAAGAAGACATCGTCTATTTTGGCGATACTGCGCACATGCCTTATGGCGAAAAATCAACCTCGGCTATCCAGGCTTATTCAGTCAAAATTGCCGACATGCTGCTTAAACAGCATTGCAAACTGATATTGATCGCATGTTACTCAGCCACCTCGGCAGCCTTTGATTTAGTCAAAGAATATGTAGGGCCGCAAGCTGCTGTCATGAATGTCATTGATCCCATGGTGCATCATATCCAATTACATTATGCCAATAAACGCCTGGGACTGATTGGTACTCGCCAAACGGTTAATTCTAATGTCTATAAAAAGAAAATCGACACATTGAATAATGGCGTACAATTAAACTCTTTAGCTACCAATTTGTTGGCATCTGCCATAGAGGAATTTGGCGACAATAGCGTCATTGACAGTTTGCTTGCGGAATACTTATCTCATCATTCTTTAAAAGACATTGAAGCCTTGATATTAGCTTGCACACATTATCCTGTCGTTAAAAATAAAATAGCGCAGTATTTTAATCATAAAATTACCATTATTGATCCATCTTATGTCGTCGCCGAAGCCGTCACCAAACGCCTGGAAGATGATAAATTACTGAATAACAATGGTTCCGGTCACAAGCATTTTTATGTTTCGGATTACACCGAGTCATTTGCATCAGGAACTAAAATCTTTTTTGATGAAAAAATCAATCTAGAACATTATCCATTATGGGAATGATATGAATTATAGTCACTCTTATCACGCCGGTAATTTTGCTGATGTTTTCAAACATGCTATTTTAGTATCATTGATCGAAGCTTTACAGCGTAAAGAAAGTGGTTTTTGTTATATTGATACTCATGCAGGTGCAGGCCTTTATGATTTATCTTCTGATACTGCTCAAAAAAGCAAAGAATACAAATCTGGTATCAGCTTATTATTAGATCAATCATGTCATGACAATATAATGACTTATGTAAACTGCGTAAAAAAAGCAAATCCTGAGTCCGAGCTGCGCTATTACCCTGGCTCACCTTATATCGCACATTCCTTATTACGCGCACAAGATAGGATGGTACTTTCTGAATTGCATCCGAGCGTATACCAAACCATCAAAGAAAGGTTTGCACATGACAAAAGAGTCAGCACACATCGTTTGGATGCTTATCAAAGCTTAAAAGCTTTTTTACCGCCCAAAGAACGGCGTGGATTAATTTTGATCGACCCGCCTTATGAACAACAGAACGAATTCAGCCATCTTATAAATACTCTACCTTTAGCACTAAAACGCTTTGCCACAGGAGTTTATGCCATTTGGTATCCCATCAAAGACCGCCCTCCCATTGAACGCTTTTACCAGGAGCTTAAAAAGCTTATAGAGCAACCCATGTTGATTGCTGAACTCTGCATCTATCCCGAATCCAGCGCGCAACATCTCAATGGCTGCGGCATGCTAATCATTAATCCGCCCTGGCAGCTTGATAAGCAAATAAATGGCTATTTACCACAATTATGGTCAACATTAAGCCAAAAAGCTTGGGGACAACAGCGTCTTTTTGCCCTAACCTAATCAATAATAAGTCAATTTTTTATACTTTCATGCAATCAATGAGTTAGCGCAAGGCTAAGATTTGCTATGGCTTAATTATGTTAGTATCAATGATGTAGACAAAAATAAATCATAAATGGAGGGTGGGTGCCATGAGAAATCTAATTGCAACATTGGTTATTGTTTTAGCAACCACATCAATCACAGGATGTACTACAGGTCAAAAACAAGCTGCGGGTATTGGCGGCGGCGCTGTGCTTGGCGGTGTTGCAGGTAGCGCCTTAACTGGCGGCAGCGTCGCAGGAACTGTAGTTGGCGCAGGATTAGGCGCGTGGGGTGGTTACGAACTAACTAAATAATACTTATAAGATAGCTAGTTCGATTTTATAAGGCAGCACAAAGTGGTTTACGTGTTGCCTTTTTTTTATTCCTGATTCATTATATCCGCACATTTCAATGGATAAAGAGACTTCGGCATGGCACTCAAAGCGGGCGATCAAGCGCCTGATTTCACATTACCCTCAGATCAGAATAACCCGGTATCGCTAAAAGATTTTCGCGGAAAAAAAGTGATATTATATTTCTATCCTAAAGATAACACCCCAGGCTGCACACGCGAAGCCTGTGATTTTCGTGATTCACTGGCTCAATTTTCTAATCAAAACACTGTGGTCTTGGGTATTTCCAAAGACAATCCCGAACGCCACCAAAAATTCAAACAAAAATATGTTTTGCCTTTTACCTTATTAGCAGATGAAAATGGCGATGTATGCGAAGCTTATGGCATTATCAATAAAAAAAGTTTATTTGGCCGCACTTTTTTAGGTATACAACGTTCCACTTTTCTCATCGATGAAAAAGGCATTATTCGTGCCATATGGCGTAAAGTTAAAGTCCAAGGACATACAAAACAGGTGCTAGATGAACTCAACCAATGTTAAACAAACGCCAAAAACAGCGATTACTCCTACACGTCTGCAAGACTATCCCGAATGGTATCAACAAGTCATAAAAGCCGCTGATCTCGCAGAAATTTCACCTGTTCGCGGTTGCATGACCATAAAACCCTGGGGGTATGCCATATGGGAAAATATCCAACGGGTGTTAGATGATCAGCTCAAAGCAACCGGTCATAAAAATGCTTATTTTCCTTTGCTGATTCCGGTGAGCTTTTTAGAAAAAGAAGCCGCGCACATCGAAGGGTTCGCGAAAGAATGTGCTGTGGTCACGCATTATCGTTTAGGTGTGAATGAAGAAGGAAAACTCATTCCTACCAGCCCGCTCGAAGAGCCCTATATTATTCGCCCCACCTCAGAAACCATTATAGGTGAGGCATTTTCACGCTGGGTCCAATCGTATCGTGACCTGCCTTTACTAATTAACCAATGGGCCAATATCATGCGCTGGGAAATGCGCACACGCATGTTTTTGCGCACTTCAGAATTTTTGTGGCAAGAAGGTCATACTGCTCATGCAACATCTAAAGAAGCTGTTGATGAAACCTTAAAAATTCTGGATTTATATACCGCTTTTGTAGAAAATTATTTAGCCATGCCTGTCATCAAAGGTGAAAAATCTGAAAGCGAACGTTTTCCAGGCGCCGTCAATACCTATTGCATAGAAGCCATGATGCAAGACAAAAAAGCGCTTCAAGCTGGCACATCCCATTATTTAGGCCAAAACTTTTCTAAAGCTTTTCACATAAAATTTTCCAATGATAAAGGAGTTGAAGAGCTGGCTTATACCACTTCATGGGGTGTTTCAACGCGTATGATTGGCGGTCTCATCATGACGCATAGCGATGACAATGGTTTGGTATTACCACCTAAAATCGCACCCTTACATGTGGTTATTCTTCCCATGATACACAAAGAGGAACAACGTGCCGATATCATGGCGTATTGCGAACAACTGGCAACTGATTTGCGCAAAGTTTATTTTGATCAAAGACCGCTTGCCGTTGAAATTGATACTCGCGAATTAACCGGCGGGGAAAAAGCCTGGAGTTGGGTCAAAAAAGGCGTGCCTATTCGTGTTGAAGTCGGTGGAAAAGAACTGCAAAATAATGCTGTTTTTGTGGGACGTAGAGATAAAGAATATAAAGATAGATTAAGTATGAGCAGAGAACAATTTATTAATAATATTGTGACAGAATTAGAAGATTTACAAACTGCACTACTTGATCGCGCTCGTGCATTTCAACAGCAAAACACCCGAATCATAGATAATAAAGCCGATTTTTATGACTTTTTTACAAAATCAGATGGCGGATTTGCACTCGCGCATTGGAATGGAGATCGCGCCATTGAAGCCAAGATCAAACAAGACTTAAACGTCACCATACGCTGCATTCCTCTGACCGAACAGCCCGAACCTGGTCAATGTATTTTCAGTGGTGGAAAAAGTGCGCAGAGGGTGATTTTTGCGAAGTCTTATTAAATATGCTAACCTAGCCCCACTTTCTATACAACAGGACTATTAAGATGAAAGACCTTGAATCAACTATTAAATTACTTGCCGCTCGTGGAAAAGGTATTCTTGCCGCCGACGAAAGTTCTCCTACTATCACTAAACGCTTTGCTGCAGTGAATGTAGAATCGACTGAAGAAACACGCCGAGCTTATCGTGATATGCTAGTGACCACACCAGGCGTGAATGAGTTCATTGCTGGAGTCATTTTATTCGAAGAAACCTTGAACCAAAAAGCGCTGGATGGAACACCCTTTCCCAAAAAATTAGAACAATTAGGCATCGTTCCTGGCATCAAAGTTGACAAAGGTTTAGTGATACTTCCAAATACTGCTGATGAACAAGTCACCCAAGGTTTAGACGGTCTTTCCGAACGCCTCGTTGACTACAGAGCAAAAGGTGCTCGTTTTGCAAAATGGCGTGCTGTTTATGCCATTTCAGATCACACTCCAAGCATGCTTGCTATTAAAACAAATGCTGAATGCTTAGCTCGTTATGCTGCTATTTGCCAAGCTAACGGTATCGTTCCTATTGTTGAACCTGAGGTTTTAATTGATGGCGCACATACCATTGAACGCAGCGCTGAAGTCAGCGAGCGCGTACTTAATGCTGTATTTCACGCGCTAAAAAAACATAAAGTACAATTAGAATACATAGTCTTAAAACCAAGCATGGTCATCAATGGCAAAACCTGCCCTGTTAAAGCAAGCTGCGATGAAGTGGCCAAAGCCACCATCACGGTTTTAAAACGCACAGTGCCTGCTGCTGTACCCACCATTAATTTCTTATCCGGCGGTCAGTCATCCGAAGAAGCGACAGCTAACTTAAATGCCATGAACGCACTTTTCGGACATCTTCCATGGAATGTCAGTTACTCTTATGCGCGCGCATTACAAGACAAACCCATGAAACTATGGCATGGCGATAGCCAACAAGTTAAAGCCGCTCAACAAGCTTTCTATCACCGAGCCAAGTTGAACAGTTTAGCTTCAGTGGGTAAGTATACTGTTTCTATGGAAAAAGAGACGGCAACAGCTTAATACTATAGATTCCCTTGCCATCTCATCTGATGGCAAGAGGATATTTAGACACATAAAATGGAATTTATATCATGACAGTCACTGTTCTCAATACCTTAGAGGCCAAAGAACAATTTCCCGATTTAGTGAATCGCGTCGCTCATAGCAAGGAGCGCATCATTCTTACTCGTCGAGGTAAAGAAATTGCTGCAATCATTCCTATTGAAGATCTTGCTTCACTACAAGAATCTCAAGATAACCAGGACCTACGCGAAGCCATCGAAGCTTTAAAAGAAGCACGCCATGAAGGTACGATAACGCTTGAAAAATTAAAAGAAGATATAGGCACACAGCCGTGACCACTCCATACAATCTTAAAATCGCACCAACAGCACATCATCAAATACATTTGCTTTCCACAAAACATCGGCGTTTAGTGATTAAACTAGCAGAAGCATTGGCAATCAATCCCAGGCCGCCTGGTGCAAAAAAAATTACTGGCATGATGGGGCTTTATAGCGAACAAATAGACAGTTTACGTTTAGTCTATAAAATTGAAGACCAGGAAATCCTTCTACTTTTAGTAAAATCAAGACCCATTTCAAAGGAAGATTAACAATGTTTACACAAACAGAAATGTTAGCATCTTATGCTAAAAAACCACAACCCAATAAGTTAGCGCCGCTTGCTCAGGAACTTTTCGAAACCAAATTGGATTTTTCTGACATCACTGCTGAAGTCATACGCGGTTATATGTTCCGCATAAAAAAATGTTATCAAGAAACGTATGACGCGGTAGCTTCACTCAAAAAAACCCCTGAGAAAATTTCTTTTGCAACAGCCGTACAACCCTTACTTGATGTTGAGATTTATACCCAAAAAGCACGTGCTTTATGCACTTTTCCACAACATGTGCATCAAAAAGAAGAAGTGCGAGACGAAAGTGAAAAAGCTGAAGAAGAATTCAAGGATTTTCTTATCGAATGCGAGCAACGATACGATGTATTTGAAGTGTTGAGATATTATGAAACAGAAATCTATCAAAAAGAACAAGAAAAATTAGATGAAGAAGAACAATTAGCTTTTACTGATATCATGGAAGAATACAAAAGAAATGGACTGTACATTGAAGATCCGGAAAAAAGAAATGCCCTCAAAAAAATCAAGCAAGAAATTGAGGCATTAGCGACGGAATTTCAAGCTAATCTTAATAAAGATGATACCAGTTTTGAAAAAACTGCTGAAGAGTTAAAGGGTTTGCCAGAAGATTGGTTAGCTGATCCTGCACGCAAACTACCTAATGGAAAATACAAGGTCACATTGAAATATCCCGATTTTTTTCCGATTATGGAATATGCTCAACATAGGCAATTACGCAAAGACATGTACATTGCTTTTGAGACGCGATGTGAAGAGAAAAATATTCCCATTTTAAAACGCATCGTCGAACTACGTCATATGGCGGCGCAAATGCTGGATTACAAAACACATGCGGAATATATTGCCGAAACCAGAATACTCGAGACAGAGGACAAAGTTTCGGATTTTCTTAATACGATGAATCAACGCTTCACTCCTCTTTTGGAAAAGAACTTACATGAGCTGACTCAATTTGCAAGAAATTATGAAAAAAATGATAGCTTTACATTACAAATCTACGATATGCGTCGCTATCTAAGATTGCGCGAAGAAGCCATGTTTAACATTGACATGAATGAAATTAAAAAATATTTTCCACTTGAAAAAGTGGTCTCTGGCACCTTACAAATTTATCAGGATTTATTAGGATTGAGATTTATCAAAAAAAATAATAAAGCCAGTTGGCATCCAGACACACTTTGTTATGATGTGTTTGATCAAGCCAGCCAAATACGCATAGGTAATTTTACCTTGGATTTGCATCCACGTACCGGAAAATTTGGTCATGCAGCTGCATTTCCACATGCCTTGAGCTGTGATATATCGCATATCACAAACCTGCCTCGGCAAAGACAGGAAAATATCGCGGCTTTAGTGGTCAATTTCCCCAAAGATAATTTCTCCTTTGATGATGTTGTCACATTCTTTCATGAATTTGGTCATATCATGCATTTTATGTGTTCTAAAGCTAAATTGACTTGTTATCATGCTGATAAAACAGAAACTGACTTTGTTGAGGCACCTTCACAAATGTTAGAAAATTGGTGCTATGAACCTGCTGTGCTTCGTATGATCAGCGCACATCCTGATACACAACAGCCTTTGCCAGCCGATATTGCATTGAAATTGAAAGAGAAGGACAAACTTCATGCCGGTTATTTTTATAAACGTCAATTATTATATGGCATTTTCGATGCGAAATTATACACTCTGCCTATTGAAACATTGCGTAGTATGGACATCAAGGAATTTTTTCAACAACTTCAACAAAGTATTTTGCATCTACCCGTTGTTCCTGAAGCATGTGTCCCAGCTAATTTCTGTCATTCCGTAGATGGTTATGATTTTGGTTATTATGGATATCTGTTATCGGAATCCTACGCAGCCGATATGTATGACACCGTTTTTAGTGCCAATCCATTGTCAAAAGAAGCAGGCTCTCATTATCGCCGTTGTATTTTAGAACCAGGATCTACGAAAGAAGGCATGGAATTGCTTAAAGATTTCCTGGGAGGCCGGGAACCTAAACTTGATGCGTTTTTACAACAATGCGGATTGTCTGAAAATAAAAATCAAATTATTCATGACATTGATCACAACGATCCACATGATCAGCGAGAGTTAAAACACTGCCTGTAATCGCATTAGGTCGGTATATCGTGCAGCCCTTTAATCCTAATACAAACGCTTTAGCATAAACATCATGAAGCTTTTCGTAAGGATAGTGTTCAGGAATATTAATTGTTTTTGAAATCGCATTATCAATATAAGGCTGCACTGCGGCCTGTATTTGTAAATGATCATCAGGGGTTAAGGTTTGACTATCTACCCAAGCTTCTGGCAATGCCTGATCATTTTTAAACTGATGCACAGCAAAATCTTTCACTGTGAAATGTTGTAACTCATCCTGCAAAGATCTTACTGTACGCTGATAGCTGGCACTAAATATCGGTTCTATACCATGTGAAACATTGTTCGCTAAAAGACTGATCGTACCCGTAGGTGCAATCGTATTATGATGGCTATGACGCACACCATGTTTTGCGATGTCTTGTTGAATGTCAGACGGTAACTGTTTAACGAATTCTCCTTCCAAATATTTTTCTTTTTGGAACAAAGGAAAAACATCTCTTTCTTTTGCCAATTCAATAGAAGTATGCCATGTGGCTTCTGAAATACAACGCATGATATGACTCGCTATTTTTAACGATTCCTGACTACCATAACGTACGCCTAACATAAGCAAAGCATCTGCTAAACCCGTAATACCTAAACCAATCCGTCTTGTCGCATAAGCTTCTTGTTTTTGCATTTTCAGTGGATATCTTGAAATATCAATAATATTATCTAAAAATCGCGTTGCAATTTCAGTAGATTTTTTTAATTTATCCCAAGCAATACTCGATTTGTCTGTAAAGGGATTGATAATAAATTGTGTTAGATTCATAGCACCTAAATTACAAGCACCATAATTTGGCAATGGAATTTCACCGCAAGGATTTGTAGCACTGATTCTTTCTCGATACCATAAATTATTTTTCCTATTGATGGTATCTTCAAATAAAACGCCAGGCTCCGCATAATCATAAGCAGATCTCATGATTTTTTCCCACAGATCTCGAGCATTCACTGTTCGTACAACATGCTTATCTGGAAAAACCAAAGCCCATTCACTATTTTTTTCTATAGCTTGCATAAATGCATCTGAAACAAGCACTGAAACATTAAAATGCCTTAACTCATGAGGATCACGTTTAGCAGCGATAAATGCTTCAATATCAGGATGATCACAACGCAACACCCCCATCATGGCTCCACGTCTTGCACCCGTTGATTGCATAGTGCTGCACATCACATTCCAAATACGCATAAATGACACGGGCCCAGATGCCACTGCTCCCGTATGTGTCACCATCCATCCTTTAGGCCGCAATACAGAAAAATCATAACCTACGCCGCCGCCTTGCTGTAATGTCAGCGCAGCTTCTTTTAGGGCATCAAATATGCCATGCAATGAGTCTTCTAAAATAGGCATGACAAAACAATTAAATAAAGTTACATCATGTTGAGTGCCAGCACCTGCAAGAATTCGGCCGCCGGGTAAAAATTGAAAATTTTCAAGTATGGAATAAAATTGCTTTTGCCATGCTGCACGCTCTTGTTTAGACTCTGCATGTGATGCAGCTTTTGCAACACGCTGCCACGTATCTTCAATCGTATGATCGATAATCTTATCTTGTTGACGATAGCGGTATTTAATGTCCCATATATATTCGGAAATGGGTTGTTTGAAATAATCCATGGGCATTCCTTTTATAGATATTCCTTTAAAAATAATGGCACTCTTTTTTCTAACCAATATTCTGCCTGCCATGGCAATGGTCCGCTCACAAAACCTACATGCCCGCCTTTTTCAGTTAACTCTAAAGTCATAGCTGAAGATAATTCATCCGGGCCAGGTAACAAATCTTCTGTCATAAAAGGATCATCTTTTGCTTGCAATAAAAGTGTAGGCACATGAATGTTGCGCAGATATGGTCTACAACTGGATTTTGCATAATATTCTTCTGCATTTGCAAAACCATGCAAAGGTGCGGTCACCGCTTCATCAAAATCGCGTATCGTATGTAACTCAGATAGTGGAGGGATATGAATCGGTGAAGCTTGTTCACGAAATTTCCATTGCATTTTATTATGTAACGATCTCAGCAAATGCCATTGATAAAGTCTGGAAAATCCCTGATTAATTCTATTCGCTGATTTATCCAACTCAAAAGGAACCGAAATGGCAATAGCAGCTTTCAGTATATTATTTTTACCCGACTCACCCAACCATTTTAATAATACGTTTCCTCCCAATGAAAATCCCATAGCTGCCAAGGATACACCAGGCTCTCTATGCGACAATGCTGTAACGATCGTATTAATATCACCGGTTTCTCCCGAATGATAAGTCCGTGGTAGTCGATTACGCTCCCCGCTGCAACAGCGAAAATGCATGAGTACACCGCGCCAACCATGCCGCGACATAGCATGCAACATGCCTTTTGCATAGGGTGAGTCGATAGATCCTTCAAGACCGTGCAACATAATCACAATAGGACCATTACCACTTCCTGACCAATCCAAATCGACAAAATCGCCATCTGGCAATTCAAAGCGTTCTCTTGTAATGCTGATATGATTCATTGGACGTCGACATAACGTTGGCCAAAGCGTTTGTAAATGATTATTAGATAACCACCAGGCAGGTTTAAAAGATTCACTCATGCAATGTCCTTATGATATTTTTGACTTAAGCGATGCACAGCATCAACCAATACTGCGACATGCTCAGGCAAAACATCGGGTGCAATACCATGTCCCAAATTAAATATATGTCCAGAACCTGGACCAAATTCTGCAAGTACACGATCGACTTCAGCTTCTATATTGTCGGGTGATTGATATAAAATTGTTGGATCCATATTGCCCTGCAATGCTATTTTTTCACCCACTTCTCGCCTTGCATGCCCAAGATGTACCAACCCATCAACGCCTAATACATCACAAGCTGTTTCTCGCATTAAATTTAGCCATTGCCCTCCTCCTTTTGTAAACAAAATAACGGGAACTCGCAAACCTGCATTTTCTTTTATTAAGTTTTGAATAATGATCTTGATATAATGTAAAGCATATGCTTGATAAGATTGCGTATCAAGCATCCCGCCCCAGGTATCAAATATCATCACGACCTGTGCGCCTGCCCTGATTTGCGCATTCAAATGCGAGATGACGGCTTCTGCCAACTTAGTAAGCAAATGATGCAATACAGTGGATTCATCTTTCATCATGATTTGAATAGCAGGAAAAGCTTTATTTGCATTGCCTTCTACCATATATGTCGCCATCGTCCAAGGGCTGCCGCAAAAGCCTATCAATGGCACTTTACCTGCAAGTTCATGCCTGATCATAGCGATAGTATCAAGTACATAGGTTAAATGTTCCTCTGATTTTGGGACAGCTAAGGCATGAACATCACGTGCAGTTCGCAAGGGTCGTTCAAAAGCAGGCCCTTCACCTTCTTTAAAATAAAGCCCAAGCCCCATCGCATCCGGGATCGTTAAAATATCTGAAAATAAAATGGCAGCATCTAAGGGAAAACGCGCTAGAGGTTGCAGAGTGACTTCACAAGCAAGCTCAGGAGTTTTACATAATGTTAAAAAACTACCGGCTTTTTGGCGTATGGCTCTATATTCTGGCAAATATCGTCCTGCTTGCCGCATGATCCAAATAGGAGTCATATCGACAGGCTGCCGCCAAATAGTGCGCAATAATCGATCGTTTTTTAAGGTGTTCATTGATATAGCCCCGGTGAATAAAACAGCATGCTGGCAAAAAATATATCTTGTTGCAAGAAAACAAGTAAAAAACAGGACTCCATCTTTGCATATTACAATATTTAGGTTAATATGTTGCATCTTATGGGGAGGTTTAGTCCTTCTTAGACTTATTTTATTAACTTGATTTATTAAAGGGAAATCGCATATGCGTAAACATATTTTATTCGCCGCCGTCGCTGGCCTTTGCCTGACTGGTTTAACAGCTTGTGGTCAAAAATCTGATTCTGATAGCAATACTACGGCTATGACAACAGAAACAACAACCACTACGACAACCACACCTGCAGCAACTGAAACGACCACTAACACTGCTCCTGCAGCTGAAGTTGCACCAGCGCCAGCAGCGACTGAAACTCCAGCAGTTACCGATAACAGCAGCACTCCGGCAGCTACTGACAATACTCCAGCACCAGCAGCGGCTGACGCTCCAGCAGCTAATTCATCTGACAATACAAGCACCACCATGCCAGATGCTTCTAGCAATACAATGACAACCACCCCAGCTCCAGCATCCCCTGATGCTACTGCTCCAACAACACAACAATAAGATGATGCCTAAGATACTGAACTCTCCAAATAGCCCGTTTGACGGGCTATTTTTTTAATGCTTCCCCAACCATTGCATCACATCCTCAGCAACCGCTTGCACACTGCGGTTATCCGTTAAGACTCTATAGTCAGCAAGTGACTCATAAATGGGAGCTCGCTCTTGATGAAGTTTTTCTATGACTTCCTCACGATTACTCACACGCAATAAAGGGCGGCGGCTCTCATTGACCGTTCTAGCATGCTGGTACTCTAATGAAACATCCAAATAAATAACAACACCACTTTTACTCAGAACCTCTTGAGTTTCCACCGGAATCACTGACCCGCCGCCCGTAGCCAACACAATATTGCGCAATGAAGCTAATTCAGCAATCACATCCATTTCACGCTTTACAAAACCTTGCTCGCCTTCTAAATCAAATATCCAACCTATATCAACTCCAGTTCTCTTTTCTAATTCCTCATCAGAATCGTAAAAATCCATGTCTAATTTTGAAGCCAGATATTTTCCAACACTGCTTTTTCCTGCTCCCATCGGGCCAATAAGAAATATATTTTGATATTGTAATTTTTTCATGCCTAACCTTACTCGATGGTAACAAAAAATACTACCTTATATTATACGTAAACCCTAGTCTCGGATAAACCTGAATATCAAGCTTCATTCATTATCCTTGGAGTCACAAAAATAAGCAGCTCACGTTTGTTTTCCAGCTTATCCTGCTGCCTAAACAACCAACCTATCAAAGGAATATTGGCTAAAAATGGAATACGCCGTTCATCTTGTTCATGATTTATCTCATAAATACCTCCCAATACGATGGTTTGGCCCGTTTTGATTTGAACATTCGTTGTAATGTGCCGCGTATTAATAGCAGGAACTCCTAGTACCATACGTTTACTCGGTTTATCCTGATTTATCTGCAGTTGTAACAAAATCTGGTTCCCTGGCATGATCTGCGGAGTCACTTTCAAACTCAGCACTGCTTTTTTAAAAGTCACCGATGTTGCACCACTGCTGCTGCTCTCTTGATAAGGAATTTCTTCACCTGATTCAATAACAGCCATTTGTTGACTTGCTGTAAACAAGCTCGGACTTGAAATTAACTCGCCATGACCAGCCCGCTCTAACGCAGATAATTGCATATTCAAACGTGATCCATCTGGCAAATTTAATACGGCTAAACTATAACGAGGATTTGCCTCCGAAGTATGCGGTGATGCCTCATCACTCGCTTGTCCCGAATTAACCGAAAAATTTATCCCCAATTCGCGCTCATAATCACTATCAATACTGGCGAGATGCGCTTCAATGAGCACTTGACGAACGGGAATATCCAATCGTGTTATAAATTTATTGATAGCATCCATATTCGCTTCGATATCACTCACACATAACATATTCGTGCGAGCATCCACACTGACAAAACCTCTTTTAGTCACCAGTGTGTTTTTCGCATCTTGTAATAAATGAGCGATGTCTACAGCTTTAGCATATCGAATTTGCCAAATACGCGTCACGATAGGCAAGGCTTCATATTCCAGCATTTTTATTTTTTTTTCTGTTTCTTTTTGTTGAAAAAATTCATCTCTGGAACCTACAAACAAGGTATTTTTAATTTTCCATGTATGCAAATTATGCATGGCAAGCACCATATCAAATGCTTCTTTATAACTCATGTTATTAACATGTAATGAAGTGGATCCATAAATGGATGGACTAATAATAATATTTTTATTTTGCGCTTTTACAAGAAGATGTAAAACATCCTGAATACTCACATTTTGCAAATTAAGTGAGATCGTTTTTTCAGATGCCTGAGATATTTGCCAAAAAAAAAAAACCTAAACATAAGCATATCAAACATAATAAACATTTATTTTTAAAAAACATAATCTTTATATTTCTCCACGAATTTATTGCCGTGAGTTCCCCTCTCCCGGCGCGCGCTTTTCGCGCTGGGAGAGGGGGAAGGGGTGAGGGTTTTTAGTTTGGCACTTTCTCTAGCTCGTCTAAAATAGCTTCTAATACTCCATCAATATTTTCAAATATTTCATTACTCCAAACTCGAAATACTTTATATCCTTTCTTTTCTAAAAATTCTGTTCGTTTTTGATCATACTTCACAACGTCTTCATCAGCATGATGTTCGCCATCTACTTCAACAATGAGCTTCTTCTGACGACAAACAAAATCAGCAATGTAATTATCAATAATCTGCTCTCGAACAAATTTATAACCATTTAATCGCCTGTCCCTTAAAAAATACCACATGCGGTTTTCAGATTCCGTCATGTTTTTTCTAAAACTACGTGCTCGCTCTTTCATTTTAAAAACTCTCTTTCTAATATAAAATTTATGTCAATTTACTTTTTTGAAAATGTGCAGATCACCGACACCCTCACCCCTTCCCCCTCTCCCGGCGCAAAAAGCGCGCGCCGGGAGAGGGGAACTCACGGCAATATTTCTAATAATTGACCATATTTGATAACACTTACACGATGACCCGCCTGAACCAGCATTTGTTCTTTCGTAATCTTCAAAATCTTTAAGGTTTTATGTATAACAGAACCCGCTGCCACCTCCAACACCTCACCATTT
>Ga0207028_1111_pt2 | contig 17682 bp, 12 predicted proteins | sample Alteio_BWMinCont_41_FD_153287 | JGI IMG/M metagenome (GOLD analysis project Ga0207028, IMG submission 153287) | Enriched cells from forest soil in Barre Woods Harvard Forest LTER site, Petersham, Massachusetts, United States -... | ecosystem: Environmental > Terrestrial > Soil > Temperate forest >... | reverse complement strand
ATTGTGTCTAATACGAGAAATAACTTGGGTTGCAAGAAGAGAATGACCTCCCAGTTTAAAGAAATTATCATAAATTCCAATCTTCTCAACTTTGAGAACCTCTGACCAAATATCAACAAGCCCTTGCTCAAGCTCGGTCCGAGCACCAACGTATTCTTCTTCCACTTGTCTTAAACTTAGATCTGGCGCTGGGAGTGCTTTACGATCAATCTTTCCATTCGGTGTCATTGGGATCTGATCAAGGTAAATAAAGAAGGAAGGCAACATATATTCTGGAAGCGAAGATCCTAAATGATTTCTTAAATCTTCCGTGAGTGCTGAAACTCCTTCTCCATGAACAATCGAAAAGGAAGCACCTGAAGAAGACTTTAGCGTCACTTGAGAAGATAAACTCACTAAAATCTTTTCTTCTGGCACAAGATAGGAAACTAATTTTTTATCTCCAGGCTCATCTTCTCGCGCCAATACTACCGCTTGTCTTACTTCCCCATGACTATTAAGCGTCGATTCAATTTCACCCAGCTCAATACGAAAACCTCTAATTTTAACCTGCTCATCTATTCGCCCTAAAAACTCTATGTTGCCATCCAATAAGTAGCGAGCTAAATCTCCTGTACGATATAATCTTAAATTTGTGCAACCTTGCTCGATATCACTTTGAGTTAAAAATGGATTAGGAACAAATCTATCGGCCGTGAGTTCTGCACGATTTAAATAGCCTCGAGCAAGCCCTGCGCCTCCTATATAAATCTCTCCTACAGTACCTACAGGAACTGGGTTCATATGAGCGTCTAATATATACATCTGCGTATTAAAAATCGGTTTGCCAATAGCAACAGAGCCTGACAATAAGGGACTGCTTTCCCCTACTCTAAAAACACAACATCCAACTGTTGTTTCCGTTGGACCATATTCATTAAAAATAGCTGTATCAGGCAAGGTTTCTCGCCAAAAACTTATCGTATCTGCTTGTAGATCTTCTCCTCCTATAATGAGAGATCCTCTTTGCTTAAACATTGATTTTGAAATTAATTGGCTATTTAAGGCCTTTAAATGCGTAGGGGTTACTTTGATAAAGCTAAAGCTATTCTGCTCTTGTAATATCGTTTGTAACGAGTCAATAGGAGAATCACCCCCGGAAATTAAGATTGAATTACCTGTTACTAAAGGTAAGAAAGTCGAGGTAATGCTCATATCAAAGGCAATAGAGGAATGCAGAACAGAAGGTCCATCCAACGCACAATAGGTTTTTTTGCAATAATTTATATAATGGTTCAAATTACCATGTCCTATCATCACACCTTTGGGTTTACCCGTAGAGCCTGAGGTATAGATGACATAGGCTAAATGCTCCGGTAAAGCAACTTGGTTAGGGTTGCTCGTTGGATATTTCTTTAAATACGCTTGTTCATCCTCTAAACAAACCACCTGCGCTAATGTTGCAGGAAGCTCATCAATACTCTTTAGATCCGTAATAATGATAGGAACATTGCTATCTTCCAGAATAAACTGCAGTCTTCCCTGAGGGTAGCTAGGATCCAAGGGCACATAGGCACCTCCTGCTTTTAAAATCCCCAATAAACTAATAACCATTTCAAGCGATCTATTTACTGCAACAGCAACCAGAGTATCAGTTCCAACCCCTAGGCTCTTTAAATAATGCGCAAGTTGATTGGCCCTTTCATTCAACTCTTGATAGGTGAGCGATTGGTTCTCATAAACAACTGCTATATTATTTGGAGTTTTTGTGACTTGGTCTTCAAATAATTTATGAATAGTCTTATCTGCTGAATAACTAAGCTTAGTATCGTTCCACTCGAGTAAGAAAAGTTGTTTCTCAGCTTGGGTAAGAAAGGAAAATTCATCAATGGGGGTCTGGGCTAAAAATAATTTACTCGTCGTGCTCATAGTAAGGTTTATTAGGATCTGTTTAATATGATCTGAAAATCTTTTGATAATTTCTGTATTAAAATGTGCTGTCTGATAACTTAAAGAAATTTGAAGCTGTTTTCCAGGCCCAACGGTTATTGTCAGAGGATATTCAGTCTTCTCTATCCACTTAATATTACTTATAGCAAAGCCAGCAGTGTTATTATAAGTGCTTTCATCTAATGGATAATTCTCAAAAACAAAAATAACATCAAATAAGCTTCTCTCTGTTTTAGCCCAGGACTGAATTTGAGCAAGGGGAGTATAAGCATAATCATTTAACCTTTGTGCTTGATCTTGAAGTCTGTTAAAAAACAAAAAAGTGGTTTCCCCTGGTTTGTAGGTTATCCTTAAAGGCAATGTATTAATAAATAATCCAATGATATCTTCTATTCCAGGTAGATTAATATTTCTTCCTGATATAGTAATACCCATCACAACTTCTTGTTGATTGGTATATGTCTTAAGAACAGTTCCTACTACGCCCTGGATGAGGGTATTTAAGGTTAAACCGTTTTCTTTTGCAAAGTTTTTAAATTGCTCTGTCTCTTCAATAGAAAATTTTACGTGGTAAGCACCATAATCTTTATTTTTATCTTGCTCAATAATATTCTTAAAGCTAAGAATAGTGGGACCTTCAAGAAAATTTAGATATTTTTTCCAAAAAACTTCTGCTTTATCTAAACTTTGTTGCTGTAACCACGCAATGTAATCTTGATAAGTTCGCGACAATTTAAGGCAAACTTCTTTTTTCTCTTTCATCCCTTCGTATACTTTGAAGAAATCACGCAGAATGATAGAAAAACACCACCCATCTGTTAAAATATGGTGTTGGCTCCAAATGAGATAATATTTGTCTGCAGCACATTGAATAAGTGATATTCTAAAAAGAGGCGCTTTACTCAAATCGAATCCTTTCTGCCGATCTGCTTGAATAAAAGCCTCTAACTTTTGATTCTGTGATTCATTTGCTAAATTCCTCCAATCTTCAATTGCAAAAGGAATTTCGACTGATTCTAAAACATATTGTAAAGGACTCTCAAGATTTTCCCAAATAAAGCCAGTTCTTAGAATTGGATAATGATCGCATATTTTTTGCCACGCATTTTTTAAAACCTCAGGTTCAATATTTCCCTGAAGTGTCAAAATACCTTGAACAAAGTAAGCATCTGACTTGGGATTATAAAGAAATTGGAATAATAACCCAGATTGCATCGGAGAGAGAGGATATGCGGCTTCAATTATTTTTTTATGCATTCCAACTTTATCTCCTGATACCTAAAAAGCACCTTCTCCACCACGATATCAGTTGCATTAATAACTTCCCATGTTTCCTAATGAAGTTAATTCAATCATAAAATATCCTCTTTCTCAACTTATTAAATTATGTTGAACGCTAAGCGTGCTTTCTCCTTACATCTTCTATAATTCCGCTAATAATGTCGAAGACTTCTCTTTGCGCAGATTTTATAAAAAAATGATCTCCAGGAAGCGTAAATCGCTTAAATTTCAAACAAGTATGAAGATTCCAGTTTTGTACATCGCTCTGGAGGACGGTGGAATCTTCTCGTCCATTTATAGCCGTTATATCACACCGAAATGGATTTCCTTCCAAATATTGATAGGTCTCTGAGATAGTAAAATCCGCCCTAATTATTGGCAAAAACAACTCCAACAGCTCACGATGTTCAAGCATAACCTGCGGAGTGCCATTATATTGCATTAATTCTGACATAAATTCTGCGTCGGGAAGGGAGCGAATAGCTTTCTTTCGAAAAGGCGAGTGAGGCGCCCTACATCCAGATACAATAAGGTGTTCAGGAAGTTTTAGTGAAAAATCATGTAATTTTCTTGTAAGCTCATAACAAGTCAGCGCCCCTACACTATGTCCAAAGAATACAAATGGTTTATCTAATAACAATTTAAACTCTTCAAAAAGCGCGTTTATTACAGCCTCCATGCTTTTAAGCAACGGCTCAGAAAAACGTGTTTCGCGCCCTGGTAATTGAATCGCTGCTAACTCTATATTTTCAGGGAGATGTTTTGCCCAAGGATAATAAAAGGATGCTCCGCCACCTGCATAGTGAAAACAAAACAACCTAAGATTGCTATCTTTATTTACCCGAAAAAAATCTATCCACTTCATAAAGAGTTCCTGCTCTAGCACGATAGCATACCTCATATATTTGATTGAAAAAAGTCTTGAGTGTCTTAAAATATCAAGCTGTAAAGCTAAAGACGCATTAATACTTGACTGTCTATTAAGCTTTAGCGAAAATAGCTGTAGGTTAACGAACGTAGTAATTTAAAAAACTGTCTAAATGAGGCTAAGTTATGACAAACGAGAACATGAATTCAACCAGCTCGCATGACCTATATCGTGTGGTCCTAAGTATTGAAGATCAATATTCGATTTGGCCCATACGAAAAGAAATACCTTTTGGTTGGAGTGATACTGGAAAATCTGGCCCCAAAGAAGAATGCTTGTCCTTCATTAAAGAAGTATGGACTGATATGAGGCCACGAAGTCTGAAAGAACAAATGGCAAGAAGTTCGGATAATCTCCAATAAGATCTTTAATATAAAGTTTTTATGTTTTTATTTTAATAAGTCTCTAAGAAATTAGAGATTATTTCTTTGAAAGGGTCTTATTATTCAAACATATATGAGAGTCTCGCCCTTTCAAAAACCACAAATGATGATAGAAAATTTGTTTTACACTCTTCATCTTGATCATCAGATGGATGAAACTCTCTTAAATGTTACTTTTTTCTCATTTGAGCAAAGAGATAGATTACTCCCTGAAATAGGTTTAAATGCTATGGGAAATGTTCACTAAATGATTAAACCCCCAATTTCCAACTGGAGAATTATTCTTACTTTATTACCCTATATTTGGGGAAATACCCTTACCCTTAAAATTAGGATCATTTTTGGCTTTTTGTTAATTGCAAGCACTATGGCATTAAATGTAGGCGTTCCTTTAATTTTAAAAAATACAATTCAAACACTAAATGGATATGATAAAGAATCTATTACTAATTACCATTGCGTTTCTTTTTTACTGTTAGCCTATGGCAGCGCTTATACAATAAGTCAAATAACATTAAAAGCCCGCCAAATTATTTTTTATACAGTTATTGAAAAAGCGATACATCATTTTTCATTAAAAATATTCAACCACTTACACAATTTAGATCTAAAATTCCATTTACAAAGAAAAATAGGCATGATTACCAATTCTATAGAAAAATTTCAAAATACATTGCCTGAAGTTTTTTGGAACTTAGCATTATTCCTTATACCTTCTTTTATCGAAGTTATTTTAGCCATCGCCATTCTATTTTATTTGTATCATTGGAGTTACGCGGCCACATTATTAGGGACATTCTTTGCATTCTTAACATTTTCGGTTATAGGTGCAAGGTGGGCAACTAACGCTCAATTAGATTATGATAATTATATGTTGGAAGTCCATGGCCGAGTAGTAGACAGTTTATTAAATTACGAAACTGTAAGATATTTTAATAACAGACAACATGAGGCAAACATTTTTGATAAATTACTTATAAAACTAGAAAATGCTGCAATAAGATATCGAATTAAGACAGATTTAATACAAATGGCTCAAGGTATTATAGTAGGAATAGGATTATGTCTTTTAACTTGGCGTTCTGGGCACGAGGTAATGCGCGGCACGCTAACTATAGGTGATTTTATTGTTATTAATAGTTATCTCCTACAGTTTATTGCTCCCCTGGTAAGCTTTGGCTGGATAATAGTGCAGATGGGACAATCATTTGTAAAATTGCGGCATGTGATACAATTATTAGAAGAAAAATCTGAAATTATTACACTTCCAGCTGCTTCACCTCTTAATACTCGTTCTTCAGAAATTAAATTTGAAAATGTTTCTTTTTATTATCAACCTGAGCGACTCATCTTACAAAATGTATCTTTTCGTGTTCCTGCTGGAAAAACACTAGCCGTGGTAGGAACAAGTGGTGCTGGAAAATCTACTTTAGCTAGGTTGTTGTTCCGATTTTACGATGTTATCAGCGGACGAATTTTAATCAATGCTCAAGATATTCGTCTTATTACTGAAGATTCCTTACATAGTGCGATTGGTGTGGTAGCTCAAGACACCGTGTTATTTAATACTACCCTCTATGAAAATATTCTTTATGGTAAACCCGATGCGACTCCAGAAGAAGTCGATACAGTTATTCGATTGGCACGTTTAGATCGTTTTATTTCGTATTTACCCGATGGCCTCCATACTATGGTTGGTGAGCGAGGTTTAAAACTATCCGGTGGAGAAAAACAACGAGTATCGATCGCACGAGTCCTCTTAAAAAAGCCCTCCATATTTTTATTTGATGAAGCAACGTCATCATTAGATACAACAACTGAACAAGAAATTAAGCAAAATATTATAGAAGTTTCCCAAGGAACAACAACTATTATTATTGCACATCGCTTATCTACAATCACCCACGCAAATGAAATTATTGTCCTTAATAATGGTTCAATTGTTGAGTGTGGTAAACACGACGAATTGTTAAATCATGGTGAAATTTATGCAAAACTATGGCAGAAACAAATTTCGCACCTTCAAGTTAAAGAGCTTATATATTAGATATTCAAAGAAACAGTTCCATTAATGATGTCTTAATCATTTGACTTAATAGATAAGAATATATTTTTATAGTTGGTTTAGCTTCAGAATTATTTTTTATCCACTGATCAGACTCATTGTTTTCTAACGATTACGGTTTTTGCATACCAACTAACAAAATTAATATTCCATAAGAATTTTGGAACTTTTCAATTAAGTGATTCGGCTAGCCTGTTCCATTTTTTATTTTCACTTTTATATATTTCCTAAACTAATTGGATATATAATTTCAAGCATTTATGAAAAAACGTATAAATTATTAAATAACATCTACCTCTTTTATTGTAACAACAATTATCATATAATTAATGTTTTCTTATCCTAACTCGGCTCAATATCTGGTTTAAAAAATTAAAGCATTTTATGAACGAAGCTAAGAATCCTCTGACCCAACAACAGTGCATTCCTTGCCAAGGGGGTATCCCTCCCATGGATGTCGCTGAAATTAATAATTTTCTCCTTCAATTAAATAATAACTGGCAAATTAATGAGCTAGGGCATTTATATAAAAAATATACTTTTAAAGACTTCTTGACACCAATAAAATTTGCAAATTTAATAGCTGCTCTTACTGAAAAAGAAGAACATCACCCCGAGCTTTTGATAGGTTGGGGACACTGTAGCATTGAAATGTGGACTCATAAAATTAATGGATTAACTCCCTCTGATTTCTATATGGCAGCAAAAATAGAAAAAGAATTTTCTGATAATTTTCTTTAACTGGAAAAATATAATTTAATTACACACCGCCTCCAAGATGCGCGTATACACAAGTTAAGAATTCCGATTTTAAGGTTAAAACCCTGGATAAATATATAACATACTAAAGTGGATTTCTAGTCCCATGCCTCAAGAATGTTGGTGCTCCATTAAGTTAGTTTAATTCAGTGGCGACAACATTCTTGACGCATGAGGCTACCTCTTGGCAACATATTATATTCATTATGCCTCGCGAGCTCTGGGATTTTTTTTGGCTCAATCGTTCATTATTCAATTCTATTGGCAAGATCGCCGCAGACTGCATTATACTATTGACAGCTAAAAAAATACTGTATAATTTCTTTTGCATGTTTTTCAAAAATATTTACTAATCTCTTTATATACAAATTTGCTATCAACTATTTTGTTAGCACATACTTTTGGCATTTTTTTAAATTTTATATATTACTAGTTTGCATTTCTCAAAGGCATATTATTAACTTTAAAAAGCTATTGAATAATACAATTTTTAAAACAACATTTTGTATATGACGGAGATCGTTGTAAACCATCATCTATATTATTATTTGAATTTAACAAATTTTTACAAGGATCTTCGCCATCATTTAAGATATTTGTTTGCTCCTCCGAAAAATTTAGCTCTACATTTTCATGATTTGCTTTTTGCAAAGAAAATTGAAAAGTAATCGAGCTGTTATTCACTTCGCCAATTACGTTTATTTTTCCCTCTGTATGTTCAAACGTGGCAGCACGATTATTCAAAGTTTTTATATCAGGATATAATTCTCTTCTTAAATATTTTTGAACTGTTTTCGAACTGGCGCTGGAATAATAATCAAGAATAATTTTTGTTAAGTCAAAGTTATCCTTTAAAAATTCAGATGTTGTGTTTGCTATTTTAATGTAAAGCAAGGTTTTTTTTAATTCTTCTTGAATTTGAGAATTAATCCGTAATCTTCTTTTCAAAGGAAGAAGTACACTTTCTTTTAGTCCATTCCCGCTCAGATTTATTTCTATAAGTTGAACATTAATCTCAGCAGCCTCCATTAAGCACTTCACCCCCTCAACACCAATGTGATTATTATCTAAATTAACCGAATGAATGTTTGTAACATTCTTAAGGAGTTCGCTAAGTCTTTTAGCACCAACATTTCCTATTTGATTATTGAATAAGCGTAAAGTTTTTTTAGCATTTTCCATTGTAATTATACTTAAGAGCCATAGAATGTGTTGATCGTCTAGTCTTTTGAATTGTAATTCTATAGAATCCCCATAAGAACTTAACACCAATTTTGTTAGATCTTCGTAGCTTAATTTGAACAAGTCCTTTCGTGATTTATCTAAAATAGAAAGGGCAGCAAATGATTTCGTTTGATAAGGGAGTTTGTTTGAATATTTTGTAAACATGTTATTTCCTGCTTTGTGCATTTTTTCTTGTTTTATTAAAATCTTTGTCTATAATCTTCCCTTAATTTTCAAAAACTATATGAACACAAGTGTATTGCGATTTAACTATAAAGTCAAATAATGAATAAAAAGGTCCCCTCGCATTGCCTTCGCAATTGTACCCAATTTTTACAAGGGACTTTACTTTGAACCATGTGGCACTTGCTCCACGTCCTTTAGAAGTTATTATACCAACCTTCGGGAGGCAGGGGTCGCAAGTTCAAATCCTGTCACCCCTGACCAATAAAAATATTTTTAATCTTTGAAAACTTCTTCTATATTTCTACAATCTAAAACCCTCATTCCCCATTTTAGTAATTCATCAGCACTCGCTTTCTGGACTTGTTGTCGATAATCCTCTGGAATTGATCTAAATTTATGTTCCAACTGGCTTAACAACATTGTGCTTTCACCTTCTTGTCTACCAATACGCTGAAAACTTGTAACATAATCCGCGTGTAATTCCTCCTCTACAATTTGGATAGTTTCCCAACATTGATGATCTAAACAAGACGGTAACGAAATGACCCAATCAATAAACACTAATAAGTTAATAATATCATCTTTTTGCCGGCCCCTACTATACAAACGCCTAATCAAACTAATTTTACTCATAAGTCTAGCCTCTGGTTTTTGTTGTTCTAAAGCCGCTAGTTGAACCAAAATAACATCTGCAAAGGGATTATTAGAATTTTCTAATTCTCGGATTTTGTCTTTGAAATCAATGAGTTTAATAATTGGAAAGTACACTTCAATAGATGAACCCCATAATTCTTCTCGATAAAAATTTGGCCTCCATTTCGGATCGCTATCAATTAAAACGGCTATGCTTGCTATAGAATTCGGGTATAGATTGCGCAATTGGCAACGATAAATAAACATTCTTTCAGCAAATTCTGAACTTATTTGAGCTTGAATTTCCAAATGGATGAGCACATATCCTTTTTTCCCGGTTTTAAGATAGACTTCTACTAATTTATCGACCACTTTATTACCCACTGGTGCATTTTTTATCAGCTCACCAAGTTCTTTATCAAGCATTTTGTAACCCTTGCTCCAATCAATTTCTGAGTATACTTCTGGCCAACAAAAAATAATAAAGTCTTTAAAATAGACATCAAAAATTTTCTTCCAGGGAGTATCAAATTCTGATTTGGGTATTTGCATTTTAATTCCAAAGTAAATTCTACTTAAGAACATTAAACACTGAAAAATGATAACCATAAATCCGATAAATACTGCTTGAGGGAGGGGTCAAATCTGGAATTTGGACATTTTTTTATAGATAGCACTAGATTCCAGATCTGACCCCAATACTGCATTAATGCGGTACTTGATATACCAATGAAAGCTTGCTATCATAAAGTCTTCGTTATTTATTCCCATTAGTTCATATAACTATTGCACTTTAGATAACATGACTCTACACCATTAACAACCCTAATTAGTGATAATACACATGAAAAAAAGTACAGAAAAACAAGTTGTAAAGAGGAAATCCCTTGTTGTTAAAAAATATACAATTGAACAATTTTATCAAAAAAAATTAAATTCTCCTCAAAAAAGAAGTAAAATAATTTCTAGCAAAATGTCTGATGTGTTAGAAAATCTGCCTGGCATTGTCAGCTGGAAGGACATTGATTCCGTTTATTTGGGCTGTAATAAAAAATTGGCCAAATTAGGAAACTTAAAATCCCCAAAAGATATCATTGGAAAACGGGCATGTGACTTTCCTTGGGGTGCCAATAAATATGCAAACATATTTAGGAAGCAAGATGAAGAGGTTTTTTCCGGAATGATTATGTTTGTTTTAGGTAAATATAACTTTGGCGATAAAGAAAGAATGGTTCTTGTTAAAAAAATGCCGATTTTAAATAAATCCAATTCGATTATCGGCACCTTTAACTATATATCAGAATTTCACCAAGAAAACCTTAATGAGCTTATTTCTACCTTTAATGATTTAGAGATAGAAATGACTTCAAAACTATCCAAGCAGATCAAATCACTATTTTTTTCTGATAAGCCTCACCTTTCCTTACGAGAGGAGCTCTGTGCTTATTATCTCTTAAAAGGATTGTCGGCAAAAGAAATAGGTAAAACCTTAGGCTTAAGTTATCGTACGGTTCAATTTTATACGATGAGGCTTAAGAAAAAACTTAACTGCAGCAAAATTTCAACGCTTATCCTTAAGTTATTAGAATTAGCGCCTTTTATTAATCCCCCTCATATTATCAAACCGATCCAATAAAATGAAAATTCCAAAAACTTGGGTAGTTAAATTAACAGGGTGTCCTTAAGCAACGCGATCAAAATGAGTACTTTATCACTATAAAAACAAATCTCCTCTCAACTTAGAAATAAGCTTGGAGATTTTATTAAAAAATGTTTGTTTCTGATCCATTTTATTCGCTTGGCTGAGATCTTCGGGGTTTGTGAGGTTCGGCATAGCATTTTTTTGAGGTTCTAGCAGCTCATCTTCGGATTCTGCATCACGACGCGCAGCCGCCATTAATTCTAGAATTACATAGACATCTTTCTTGTCTTTTTTTACCATGTTGCCACCCTCCTTAGAACTACTATAACGCTTATTTTTTAAGCCCATTAAACATGATGGCACAGCTAATGAAGCGGCTAAAATAAGATCATCCTAATTTATTCAAGATTAGCATTTAAGTTATTCAAACATCAATACGGTACTAATACCTAAAAGGGCGGCTCTGGAATTTGGATAAACCTTTATTAATCTCTAAAACAATAATTATTTAGCTAATGTGCTTGAAGCTTTTTCTGGACCTGTTTTTCTTGCTTTCCTTGTTTTTCTTCTTCGCGACTCAAGAGAGTATTCATTAAAGTATTATAATTTTCCTCAATATATTTTTTTACAGAATAATGAGCTTCCATTATTTCTTTTAGGCTTGAGGGTAATTGTATTTTGTCTTTAATAAGATCGTTAAGAGAGTTATTGATATTCGTTATCGTATAGGATCGGCAGGTATCGTATTCCTTAGAGGAAAAGTATTGTTGCAACCATTCTTGAAACAGGGCTAGATCATAAAATTTAAATTCACCGCAATCAGCATCCTTTAAACAATACAGAGTCTTATCCTGGGTCACGATTTTTGCAATACCAATCGAATGGTTGTCTGTTATTTCTTGAGAAATTATCCCTGAATTTCTTAGCTGCACTTCCAAAATGGAAATTTTCTCTTTATCACTAAAAAAATCTAGTATTTTTGTTGCAGCATGCCCGTCCTTTGACCAGTCAAAAAAGTTTAGAGAATTTAAAATTTTATAATCGCACAATTGATACAAATTAACCCGCGGATTTAAGGGTGATTCACCCGCCAGGCAGTAAAATGCAGGTAAATGGCTTGGAATTTCTTTGTTTTGAAATGCAGTCAGTGTCTCTTCATATGCTTTAAGAGAGTGAGGATCTGTTTTGGACTGTTCAATAAGCTTTCTTCCCCAATCGATAACTGAACCTTTACAGCCTCCCCCAATTAGAAAATAATTCGAATGGTGATTTTGTATGCCATATTCTAAAAATGTTCCGCCATATTTACTCGCTAGGCGAGTCATAAAACTAATCTCCCTCATGCCTTGAAGGATAAAATCCACAAGTTCTTGTTTATTTATTTGGTTCAAAAAAGATTTTTCAATGGCAGAGATTGTTTTTTCTTCGGAGTATTCTTTAATGACTTGTTCCAATAGGAATTTGCAAGCATTCATCATTTTCCTTTCAAAAGAACTGCCGATGAAGATATCTCTCCAGTTGTTAGGTTTTTGATTAGCCCAAAGTACTTCTAACTGCAATAATACTTTCTGTGTAAGTGTAGCTTTGAAAGCCTCTTCAATGGCCTCTTTTATATCTAAATGTAGTTTTTTTGTTTTATCAATAATGTCTTTGGTGCTTTCTTCGGCCTTAATTTTATCGAGACGATCGGATAATTGATTCAAGCATTCAATTGCTTTTGTATATTCTTCTATAGTTGCGGGCTTTGTTAAATTAAAAAAATGATAGATGGTTGAATAGAGAATCAATAGTTCTTTAACAATATTTTTTAGTTGATCGTAAATGGGTTGAACTCTATCTTGGAGCTTCAATTGGGTAAAATTATATAATACAGTCGATTCAGGACTCTTTTTTGCAATTAACCTTTGCTTAGCAGGTTTTATACATAATGCCTCAATTTGCTGAGAAAGCTTTTGAAGTTCATACCCCACCTGTTGGAAATCAAACATAAAACTCTAAATGAACTAGACAGTGAATATACGCTTAATATATCTGTATCTACATGGAAATGGCAACTTTGTTTTTCTGTACTGTTTGTTGTGAATACAGAAGCTAATAATAAGTGTATGTTCACGTAGTTAGACTTTATTTACTTCATTTAAGAGAGCTTTGCAACTTTTAATGATTTCCTTGTCAAATTAATTTATGAAGGCTAGGTTTGAGTAGAAACGTGGACGGAGAGTAATAAATGAGTAAATACACTGAAGCGCTTGATCTTGTCAAAGAAAATGCTGGTTATCTTAAGAAATACGTTTCGGACTTGAATGCTAATTTGGACGAAAAAGAAAAAGAAATTGCAAACTTAAGGTCTAGGCTTAAAAAATTAAAAGAAGAAGTTAAACAACGTGATAATAGTTTAGCAGCTTTGAAAGAAAAAAATAAGGCCAAAAAAGATCCAGCGGAAGCGCAACGTATCCAAGCTCTTACAGAAGAATGTGATGGGTGGAAATCGGAAATAAAAGTGTTGACCCAACAAATAACAGATCTTAAAAAAATACAGAAAGAAACTCGTGAAGGAGAATTACGTATTTTCTCTTCAGTGCTGACCGCAGTTAAGACGATTTTGCAACCGGGATTCTTAAAGCAAAAAGAAAAAGATTTTCGTGCTGGAGACCATATTATCAAAGAGATTTATCTTAAAAGATACCTTAACCATGTGAAGACATTAAGAGAAATGGTAGGTAATAATGCAGGTAAAAGGGCTTATACAATAATAGAGGGATCAGCGTTTCAGCATAAACAAGATCTTAAGAAGTATGTAACCTTTTTAGAAGGATTAGAAAAGGCAAGATTTGAGGAGGGGGATGTAAATGAATTAGCGAGGGCTCAAGAAATACTTGATGAGCTAAACGCTGAAGTAAAGCAACAAGTGGAAGAATCTTCAATTAAACCCAATACCAATTTTGAGAACAAGTATAACAGAGAACAATATGGAATAGATACACAAACGCCTCAACTTCCTGCGCAAGATTTGGAAATTAAAATTAACACAGAAGCATTGGCACAGTTGTCAGCACGAGCTGCGGGATTGAAGAAGAAAAAGTTATCGTCGTTATCGTTAATACCAGAGGGAGATGAGGGCTTCGATGAGGAAACGATTAGAAAAGATTTTGATAAAGAGCGCAAGATTCGCGAGAGACTAGAACAAGAGATCCTTGATTTAGGAACTCAATTAAACACTGTAATGAATGACCTAGATACCTTGGGGCGAGCCCTTGCAGAGTTGGCTCATCAATTTGATCACACTATAGTTCCATTGGTTGCAGATTTGTCTGATTTAAAAGAAACTGTTAGAAATTTGCAAGCAAACATTGCTAATGAAATTCAAGGCCTAAAAGCATCCTTTAAACTTTTGAATGATGGGAATCAAAATATAATCAATGAATTTAATCGTTTCAATAAAGAATTAAATGAAAAAATTTCAAAAATGAAAGCTCTTTTTTCTTCAAATTTTAATCGCGAAAGGCTTGAGCGTATTGCTGCGATTGATAATTTGCGAGGTCATATCGATCAAGAAATCCAGTCTCAAAGAGATTGGTTCCTTGAACACCTGAATTTAGAGATTAAAAAAATACAAGTTCAGATAGAATTTTTAAAACAACAAATTCCTGATATTGAGAAACTTAAAGAAAGGCTTGAAAAGGAAAGACTTGATCGAATGAAAAATGATGCTTCTTTACAAGAAAATATTGATGAGTTAGATGATGATATTGCTAACGAGATAGTTGATCGAGAACTAGCCGATAACCAAATAAGGACTGAGCTGGCCCATGAAACAAATGAGCGTAACAATGCCCATGCCATCTTGCGAGGCGATCTCGAACAAAATGTAGAAGCTTTAACGCTAAGGGATAATAGCTTAGAAGATGGTTTAAATAGATTGACTAATGAACTGCGCACTGCGCTTCTTAATTTGAAGAACCATATCGATAAAGAAATCCAGTCTCAAAAAGCTGGGTTCGATGAACAACTGAATATTGCTATTAATAAGATTCAGTTTCAGATAAATACTTTAATACAACATATTCCTGATATTGAGAAACTTAAAGAAAAGCTTGAAAAGGAAAGACTTGATCGAGTGAAAAATGATGCTAATTTACAAGAAGACATTGAAAATTTAGAAGAAGACATTAATATAGAGAAAGATGCTCGAGAACAAGCCGATATTAAAATAATGGATGAGCTTGCCAATGAAGCAAATGCGCGAAGTGATGCCCATGCCATCTTGCGAGGCAATCTTAAACAAGAGGTAGAAGCTTTAATGCAAAAGGATAATAGCTTAACTGAAGCTATTCATGAAGAGGCAGAGATTCGAGCGAATGATGATATTAATATAAGAAATGATTTGGGAAATGATATTATTACTTTAAGAAATGAGATGAGGGTCGACATTGCAGCCTTAAGACTACAACTGGATAATGAAAGAAATGCAAGAGTGGCTCTTGAGGCAGAACTAGGGGTTGAAAGAAAAGCAAGAGTGGATCTTGAAGCACAATTCGCAGCTGAAAGAATTCGAGTGGATACAAAAATCGCTGCCGATATACTAGCCTCTAGACAAGATAGTGAAAGAGCAATGATAGTAGAAATGGGAAGACAAGTTGCCAACGGTATTGCTGCCGCTCTTCCTGGTATCCGCATCGACATTCAAAATGCGATTGATGGCTTGGAAGGGAGAGTAAATGCTAAAATAGCTGCCGATATACTAGCTGCTAGACAAGCTATTGAAAGAGCAATGGTAATAGCCATTGCTGATGGCATCGCTGACGCTCTTCCTGGTATTCGCGATGAAATTCGAGATGCAGTTGATGGCTTGGAAAGAAGAGCAAATGCTAGAATAGTTGCCGAAGTTGCTGTCGAACGCGCAGCGAGAGACGCTGCTATTTTGCCGCTTTTTAACGCTATTCAAAATATCCAAAATAGTCTAAAAATAGCCTCAGAACAGCAACAACAAGATGTACATAGAGCAATCACTGGACGACAAGGTGGTGAAGATTACTCAGGAATAGGAATAAAGGGCCGAAACCGAGGAAAATCATAAAATAGTTAAAATTCAACAAAAAATCCGAGGCCATAATTCCAAGAATTTTCTAGTTTGATAACCCGAGTTACATCTTCCTTGCTTTTTATTTGATGAAAACGAGAGGTATTATTCCATCCCACTAAAGCGCGAACACCAGCACAATCATTGATCATATATATTGCACCAGCTCCCAACCTTAAAACTGTCTTGGACGCAGCGAAGGTATTGCTGAAAGCAAAAGGATTAATTACACTGAAAGCATCCGCCATTATATAATCATAATAAAAAACTTTTGCCCTTGTTACGCCTATACTTGCTAAAAACTTGAAGCACTGATCGGTAATAGGCAAAAATGCTACAAGACTTGCATGCCAATCCCTAATTTGAGATTTTCCACTATGCATTTCGGGGGGGTTGACAACCGCTGCGTCAAAAACGGTACTTCCTGCTGGAACAGCAGTCATATATGTTTGAAGAGGTGTTGTTTCATATCCACCTTCAATACCAAGATAATCGCAAAAACGAAGGCCTGCAAAGATATTGGCCTGAGCATAGTCGCCTTTAATTACATTCCCACCAAAACTACCTGGCATTTTTTGATTTAAGGCTTGAGCGGCAATCCCAATATAAGGCGTTAAGCTTAATGAAACGCTTGCTTTTGCTTGTGTTGTCATGCACAAGAGGATTGTCATGCCAATAAACAAATTCAAAAAATAGTGAATACTATTTTTCATCCCAAGTCTCCTTAATCCCTATCGGGTTATCCGCCCTACACTGCCAAGAATTTCGTGGCTACTTATTTGAGTGTAGATGCTGCAAGGATTATTTCAAGTTAAGCCGCTAATACGACTTAGAACTAGCAATAAATAAAGTTGGGTAATAAACTAATTTTAAGGTTAACAGCTATTATGATTGGCAATGCCCTACCTTTAATCAAACTCCCAGGTAGTAATCGCTCTTTGTATAAAATCGGTTGCATCCTCTGCTGACAAAGGACGGCTAAAATAATACCCTTGAATTTCATCACAGTTATGTTCACATAAAAACTTGAGTTGCGCTTCCGTTTCCACCCCTTCTGCTATGACTCTAAACCCAAGGCTATGCGCCATGGCAATAATGGCAGTAACAATGGTTCTATCGTCAGGATCCGTCGCAATATCCCGAATAAAAGATTGATCAATTTTAAGTGTATCGATCGGAAAACGTTTTAAATAGCTTAAAGAAGAATAGCCTGTACCAAAATCATCAATCGATATTTTAAGCCCCAACTCTTTTAAGCTTCGTAAAATTTGAATATTATTTTCCACATTAACCATCAAAGCACTTTCTGTTAATTCCATTTCAAAAAAATTAGGATCGAGATTGGTTTCTCTTAAAATTTTTTCTACGAATTGCAAAAGCTGTGTGTTTAGATTTCGAATGGATAGATTAACAGACATAGTCAAAGGAGCCAATCCTTTGGTTTGCCACGCCTGATTTTGCGAAAAAGCCGTTCTGATTACCCATTCCCCAATGGGGATAATCAGATCGCTATCTTCTAGCACGGAAATAAAATTTCCAGGTAATAGAATTCCATCGGGTCTTTGCCACCGA
>Ga0207028_1112_pt1 | contig 18112 bp, 16 predicted proteins | sample Alteio_BWMinCont_41_FD_153287 | JGI IMG/M metagenome (GOLD analysis project Ga0207028, IMG submission 153287) | Enriched cells from forest soil in Barre Woods Harvard Forest LTER site, Petersham, Massachusetts, United States -... | ecosystem: Environmental > Terrestrial > Soil > Temperate forest >... | reverse complement strand
TTATATGTTGTTGAGCATAACTCATAGTTTGAGTCTAAGTAAAAATAGGCCCCACACAATGTTTCCGCGATATAGCGAGACCTACAATAAAATCAGGGCGGAAACATTTGCGGGGTGGGTCTTTCAATATGTAAGGAGATAACTCAAAACAGTCATAGCCTATGGTATGATTTTTTGTCGCGTACTAAGGTATTTTTATTAGAATTGTAAATACTACGTTAAATGGGTTATTACATGTTTTGCGTATATTAGCGAAAAGCGAATAAAAATTAATTATTCCTATTTAATCAATACCTTCTGGTTTCTGAGAAAAGGTTAAAAGTGTCTATTTTTAAGCAGAAAGCTATGCGCAATAATAATTACTAATAATCTTTAACAATATGTGCTCTTAAATCATTGCCTACATAGACGTAGCGATTGATCCAAGGGCGTGATCTCAGTTGAGCGAAAAGGATTAATATCAAGTCCTCCACGCCTCACGTATCGTGCATATACTGTAAGTTTTGTCGGCTGGCAATATTGCATAATGTCCATAAATATGCGTTCAACACAATGTTCATGAAATTCAATATGATTGCGGAATGAAACAATATATTTTAATAAATTTTGATGTTGTATTTTCTTACCTGTATAACTAATTTGTAAGCTTCCCCAATCAGGTTGCCCCGTAATCAGACAGTTGGATTTCAATAAATCGCTATATACAGTTTCAGAAATGATATTTTCTTCGATGGTCAATAGAGTTGGATCAACATGATAATTTTCACATGTAATATCAAGTTCATCTAAATATATGCCATCAAACTGTCGTTGGATTTCTTCTGATGTTTGATGTAATAAATGTATGTCTACCTTCACATCTGCGTGAGTCGCTTTCGATAAATCATTTTTAATAATTTTATAAACTTCGTCTAACGATGTGAATTTAGTATTATTGAATGAGTTTAAATATAATTTAAAAGATTTCGATTCAATAATATTAGGCGAAGAACAAGGGAATTGAAATTGCGCCATAGCAACAACGGGCTTGCCTTTAGTATTCAACCAAGAAAGTTCGTAGGCATTCCAAACATCGACACCGTAAAATGGCAAATTATCATGAATGCCTATATTTTCACGTTGCTGGCTCCGTGGAATAGCAAATAATAAATCAGGTTGATAGGTTGTAACATAATCTGATTTTTTTCCTAAAGGCGAATCGACTAAATAAGACATTTTAATTTTCTCTCGTAATGATGGTGTATAACATGGCTCCTAATGCCCAATCGATTTTGTTTTCGTTGATACTAGATAAAACATGGATTTGTTTAGATTGCAATCGGAAAGGCCCATATAATAAATCGGTGACAAATATACTGTTCGCGCAATAATTTGCGAGATAATTTTCAGGCTCAGCAGAATAGGCTTCTTTTAATGTTTCCCAAGTATTGCTGCATGTCGGCTGTATAATGGTTTGTTCTAAGGTATCTTGATCAGGAACATTAGGGTCAGTGCCGAAGAAGTGATAAGTATAATAAGCACCTGAAAATGCAACAAAAGACGGAATTTTATAAGTCGGCATAGCAAGTTGATCAATGTGATAATTCTCTATCACTTGATTGTAAATAAGACTGCATGATGCAAGATCAAATTTACCCGTACGGTTGTAGTTTTTTGGATAACAGAAACCGGCGTTTTCATCGATATTCATGCTTTCTCGCGCTTGATCCAGTCCAAGACCTAAAAAGCTTTTACTAAAAACAATATAATTAACTTTATTTAATGTTAAAGAAACTTCATCAATGGACTTGCTTGATTTATCAGTTGCAAAAGCAATTTGAGTCGATGCTCCACCTATATCTATACTGCCAGAAGTTGGAGTGTTATTTTGGAAATTTTTTTGTAAATAATTCACATCTAGCCAGTCGTAGATACCTTCCATTTTTCCAGAAATAGTTTCGATATGATGAGGTTCTAAAATGTCTTTGTAACTAGCTGATATGCCATCGCTTAGTTTTTGGTAAATATTTTTTTGTTGCTCAGAAGGGAGTAAACGCATACCTGCTGTGCCAAGAATAGAAATAGCGACAGGCGTTTTTATGTGATGACTTCGTATTTTTTTCACAACACTTTGTAGCAATGGATCTATAGCTTCAAAAGCTTTATCAGCAAGTGGAATAGAATTTTTCTCAGAAAATATTTCTTCAATAACAGGCATATTTTTATCATCGTTATGTTTGAAGAAATGTAAACGTGTCCCTGTGCTTCCTGCATCTACAATTAAATAATAGTTTGTCTCATCAGCAAAAGCATGTGAAAAGAATAATACGCTCGTCATGATTAATAGGGTTAAAAATAGCTTTTTCATGCTATTTGTTCACTTTTTTTAAGAGAAGTTTTCTTTTCATCAACGCGTCGTAACATTTCACCAGCAAGTGTTAAATAAGCAATAGCGCCTTGTGATTTTTCATCATATTGCAAGATAGATATTCCGTGACTGGGCGCCTCTGCCAAGCGCACATTACGTGGAATAACCGTGCGATAAACGCGCCCAGGAAAATGTTGTAATAACTGTGCGGAAACATCAAGTGCTAGCCTGTTACGACCATCGTACATAGTGCGTAATAAGCCCTCAATATGCAAAGTTGGATTGATCGTTGTTTGCATTTGTTCAATAGTGTGAAGTAATCCAGTTAACCCTTCTAATGCATAATATTCGCATTGCACTGGAATGAGGACAGAGTTTGCTGCAACGAGTGCATTGACAGTCAAAATGTTTAACGATGGCGGACAATCAATTAAAATATAATCATAATTATTAATGATTGGGGCGATCGCTTGTTTTAAACGTGTTTCACGTTGATGAGCTTGCATTAATTGAACTTCAGCTACAATGAGTTCATGGGTTGTTGGGAGTAAGTCATAATTACCAGGTGTTTTAACGAGAGCATCTGCAATAGTCACTTCGTTTAATAAAACCTGATAACTTGCGGCATTAAACATAGATTTATCTATGCCGCTACCCACAGTCGCATTTCCTTGAGGATCTAAATCAATGAGCATGACTTTGCGTTTCATCATAGCAAAAGCTGCTGCAAGATTAATGCTGGTTGTGGTTTTGCCAACCCCGCCTTTTTGGTTAACTATCGCGATTATTTTTCCCATCGGTATTTTTCTCCATGCAAACCAAATGGCGTTCCGCATTCAGTTCTTTGATTGTTAATTTATACACATTGATAAGCTTAAATTCAGCGGGAATTTCCTGAATTTCATGTTCAGGATAAGTTCCTTTCATTGCCAAAAATTGGCCGGTCTCGCGAATTAAGTGACTCGTTCCTAATAACATTACCTTAAGTGAAGAAAAAGCGCGAGAAAGAATGCTATCAAATTGTTGTTTATGATAATCCTCTGCTCGTGCATGAACCACTTCAACATTGTTTATCTTTAGATCGTAAATAACTTGATTTAAAAAACGAGTTTTTTTGTGATTGCAGTCTAATAATACAAAATGATGAGTAGGATTCGTGAGCGCAAGTGGTATTCCAGGTAAACCTGCGCCTGTGCCTACATCAATAATATTTTTTCCATGCAGATGTGCATGAATAGAAAGACTATCTAAAAGATGTAAAATAATCATTTCTTTGGGATCACGTATGCTTGTTAAATTAAATACGCGGTTCCATTCGCGCATTAAATGCAAATAATGCAACATCTGTTCTTGAGTTGCTGCAGAAATATCGAGTCCATTAGCGAGAAGTGCTTGTTGTAAAAACTCGGTTTGATTAATAGTCATAGGTGATTCGATTTTTTTAAATGAACGAGTAGTAAAGAAATTGCGGCTGGAGTCATGCCAGGAATACGTGATGCCATGCCTATGGTGGCAGGTTTTGCATGTTGTAATTTTTGTTTTACTTCGGTGGATAATCCAATGACACTGGCATAGTCTAACTTTGCAGGAATCTTGGTTTCTTCATTGCGAAGTTGGCGAGCAATTTCATCATACTGACGTTCAATATAACCCGCATATTTAATTTGTGTTTCAACTTGTTCTGCTACCTTATCATCCTCTACACCTGGGCCAATATCTTCTATAGCCATTAAATCTTGATAGCTTATAGTCGGTCGGCGTAATAATTCTTCTAATCGATATTCACGAGCTAGCGGTTGTTCTGTTAAAGCTTCTATGGCTTTTGCTATCTTGGTATCAGGGCGTGCCCAACTGGAGTAAAGACGTGTTTTTTCGGCTGTGATAGCATGGCGTTTTTTGTCGAATTGTTGAAAGCGGTCTTCATTAACTAATCCTAGCTCATAACCTTTTGGTGTTAAACGTAGATCAGCATTATCTTCACGTAATAATAATCGATATTCCGCACGGCTCGTGAACATGCGGTAGGGCTCTTGGGTGCCGCGAGTAATTAAATCATCGATTAAAACGCCCATATAGGCTTCATCACGCCGTGGTGTCCAGGGTTCTAGATCTTTGGCTTGTAACGCTGCATTCATACCAGCGATGAGACCTTGGGCCGCGGCTTCTTCGTAACCGGTTGTACCATTGATTTGTCCCGCAAAAAATAATCCCATGATGGCCTTAGTTTCTAAAGAAGGCTTTAAGTCACGAGGATCAAAATAATCATATTCAATAGCGTATCCCGGACGTGTGATATGTGCATTTTCAAATCCGCGCATGCTGCGAACAAATTCAATTTGAACTTCAAAAGGCAGACTGGTTGAAATACCATTGGGATAAATTTCAAAAGTGTTTAAGCCTTCAGGCTCGACAAAAATTTGATGTGAGTCTTTGTCAGCGAAGCGTACGACTTTATCCTCAATGGAAGGACAATAACGTGGTCCTACGCCTTCAATCATGCCCGCATACATAGGTGACTGCCCGAGGCCGCTTCGAATCAAATCGTGGGTTTTAGCGTTGGTATGCGTGATATAACAAGGTATTTGTTGCGGATGCTGGCTCACATGACCTAAAAATGAGAACACAGGTGTAGGTGTGTCGCCATCTTGTCTTTCCATGACGCTAAAATCAATACTGCGGCTATCGATGCGAGGCGGTGTGCCTGTTTTTAATCGACCGACTCTAAGATTTAATTCGCGTAAACGATGCGCTAAGTTTCTTGCTGGCGGGTCACCTGCGCGCCCGCCTTCATAGTTCTTCATGCCAATGTGGATTTTGCCCGCCAAAAATGTTCCTGCAGTCAATATGACGGTTTTAGCCATGAATGTTAAACCCGTCTGGGTAATAACTCCCGCAATACGATCTTGTTCAAGAATAATATCATCCACGGCTTGTTGGAAAATAAGTAAATTGGGTTGGGTCTCTAGCGAGTAACGAATGGCTTGTTTATAAAGCTGTCTATCCGCTTGTGCGCGTGTCGCGCGAACGGCAGGGCCTTTGCTTGCGTTCAATATACGAAATTGTATGCCTGCTTTATCGATAGCCTGAGCCATGATGCCGCCTAATGCATCAATTTCTTTGACTAAATGGCCTTTGCCAATGCCGCCAATGGCAGGATTGCAAGACATTTGTCCTAAAGTTTCTATATTATGGGTCAAAAGCAAGGTTTTGGCGCCTATGCGTGCAGATGCAAGAGCAGCTTCAGTTCCCGCATGACCGCCGCCGATGACAATGACATCAAATGTTTGTTTTACATCTAGCATGATAAGTATCGCTTAAAAAAGTTATCTATTTTACTTGATTTGGCTTATAAAACACCAGTGATTTGTAGGTGAGAAAAAAGTGTTACCGAGCCGCGACCGTCAGGAAGCGTCACAAGACTTTACTGTGACATTGTAGAATAGCTAAACAAAGAATGAGTTATTTGAATAAGAATCGCTCATGACTACATATCCCACTCATCACGGATATTGGTTTGATAGATTAATCCATCTTTTTCACGCCACATTCCTCTGGTTTGCTCAAGCAATGAATCAATATCTTTTTTAATTCGATTGGAATGAATTTGACGATATTCTTGAGCGGTTTTTGTAATAATTTTCGCCATTTGGACATGTTTTATCTTAGACATTTGATCTCCTCTTTTCATTCAAGCTGATGATGGCGCATGTCCTTGATATCTTGCATGTTACGCAGCCTCTTTGGGTATCACTAAAGGCTTGAGATGCAATTTATTTTTCTTCTGTTGTGCTTTCCACAAATCATAACCTGCTTGGAGGTCAATCCAAAGTTTGTCAGATGTGCTAAAAACGATGGATATTCTAATAGCCATTTCTGGGCTGATATTAATGCGACCATTAAGAAGTTTTGAAAGCGTAGGGCGTGATACCTTCAGGGCTTTGGCCGCATCAGTGACAGAAATACCCAGGGGATCTAAACAAAGGCTTTTCACTAGGCAACCTGGATGCTTTGGATTGTGTATCATTTAATTGTAACCTGTTATATAACAGGTTACAATCATAGCATAAAAAATATTAAAAACAACCATCCAATTGTCAACAGCCCTATTATCTTAGATAGCAAAATATGTTAGTGTTACAAGTTCGTATCATTTTATTCTTTTTGTTAATCATTGCTTGTGTTTGAGGCAACGTTGGGAGATTGTCAGTGGCGACGCTTTGGGAAAAATGTCTAGATTGTTTGCAGGATGAGTTTCCATCGCAGCAATTTAATACCTGGATTAGGCCTCTGCAAGTAGAACATGCCGGTGATAGGTTGGTATTATTTGCGCCTAATCGGTTTGTGCTTGACTGGATTAACGAGCGTTTTTTAAGCCGTATTAAAGAACTTGTGGCGCAATATTGTGATCCGCCTGCTCCGCCCTCTATTTTTCTTGAAATAGGCAGTAAAGACAGTAGCGGTGGTTCGGGGAAGGCAGAGGCTGTTAAAACTGCGCAGCAGGCTGCAGGCGCGCCCTCGGTTGCGACTCGCAGTCATAAGGTAGCAGCTCATCAGGCACCAGAGTTACCAAACCATCAAAGTAATACCAATCCTAAATTTACCTTTGATAACTTTGTCGAAGGCAAGTCAAACCAATTAGCAAAAGCCGCATCCATACAGGTTGCGGAAAATCCTGCAGTGGCTTATAACCCGTTGTTTTTATATGGCGGCGTTGGTTTGGGAAAAACCCACTTATTGCATGCTATTGGTAACCAAATCATGCTAAATAACCCACATGCTAAGGTTTTGTATTTGCATTCAGAGCGCTTTGTTGCCGATATGGTCAAAGCATTGCAAACTAACGCGATGAACGATTTTAAACGCTTTTACCGGACAGTTGATGCACTTTTAATAGATGATATTCAATTTTTTGCAGGCAAGGATAGGTCTCAGGAAGAGTTTTTCCATACATTTAATGCGCTGCTCGAAGGACAACAACAAGTCATATTAACCTGCGATCGGTATCCAAAAGAGATTAACGGCGTCGAAGAGCGTCTAAAATCGCGCTTCGGTTGGGGTTTGACAGTCGCAGTAGAACCCCCAGAACTAGAAACTCGTGTGGCTATTTTAATGAGCAAGGCTGAGCAATCAAATATCATTTTACCTTATGAAGTAGCATTTTTTGTCGCAAAACGCATTCGATCAAATGTTCGTGAATTAGAAGGCGCATTAAAGCGCATTATTGCGAATGCTCATTTTACAGGCAAGCCCATCACGATGGATTTTGTTAAAGATGCATTGCGGGATTTATTAGCTCTACAAGATAAGCTTATTACTATCGAGAATATCCAAAAAACGGTGGCTGAATATTACAAAATTAAAGTTGCTGATTTGCTCTCTAAACGTCGTAGTCGGTCTGTTGCGCGTCCTAGACAAATGGCCATGGCACTTGCTAAAGAGCTTACGAATCATAGTTTGCCAGAAATTGGCGATGCATTTGGTGGACGAGATCATACGACGGTATTACATGCTTGTCGTGTTATTGCGGAATTTAAAAAGACAAACCAGGATATCGAAGAAGATTACACCAATTTATTGCGAACATTAACTACTTGATTTTAGAGATTATATTATGAAAGTAACCATTCAACGTGCAACATTGCTTAAACCTTTACAAATGATTAGTGGTGTTGTTGAGCGAAGACAAACACTACCTATTTTAGCGAATGTTTTAATGACATTAACGGAAGACAAGCTATCGCTTACTGGGACCGATCTTGAGGTAGAGCTCATTGGAACAGCATTGTTGGATCAGATGGCAGAGCCTGGTTCGATTACGGTGTCAGCCAGAAAGTTACTTGATATTTGCAGGGCCTTGCCTGATGAAGCTTCGTTACAGCTTGCATTGGAAGGTGAGCAATTGCTGATACGTTCGGGGAAAAGCCGGTTTATATTGACAACCTTACCGGCGAAGGATTTTCCAAAAATAGAAGATAGTCATTTTACGACGGAATTTACGATTGATCAGGCCAAGCTGAAAAATTTGCTTACTAAAACCCATTTTGCGATGGGTCAACAAGATGTGCGACACTATCTTAATGGTGCGTTAATTGATATTAATCAAGGTGTTATTAAATGCGTGACCACGGATGGGCATAGATTGGCGTATAGCTCAATGCATGATATTGCCATGAATGATGCAAAAGCACGCGTTATTTTGCCGCGCAAAAGTGTATTAGAACTCATGCGTTTGCTTGATGCGAACAATGAAACTGCTGTAAAAGTATGTGTAGGAGAAAATCATTTTCGAGTGGTATCTTCTGATTTTATATTTACTTCTAAATTGATCAATGCTCAATATCCTGATTATGAAAAGCTCATTCCGCGCACTATTGAAAACACGGCAATCGCGAGCCGTGAAGCTTTAAAACAGGCTTTTGCGCGCGCTTCTATTCTTTCCAATGAGAAGTTTCGCGGAGTACGCTTACAGCTTGATCAAGACGTTTTGCGCGTTTTGGCTAATAATCCTGAGCAAGAAGAAGCCGAGGAAATAGTCCAATTGGATTATCAGGGAGATGGTATGGAAATAGGTTTTAATGTGGCTTATTTGCTTGATGTGGTTTCGACCATTGCATCTGAAAATATACGTTGGTCTTTTACGGATCCTAATGGCGGTGTTCTGATAGAGGCTCACGAAAAAGATGATAGTTTATATGTTGTTATGCCTATGAGATTGTAAGTTAAGTATCATGGCATTATTTCGCCTAGAAATATCCAATTTCCGTAATCTTATTTCGGCACAATTTCAGCCTATTACTCAAGGATTTAACTTTATTATCGGCAGTAATGGCAGCGGTAAAACGAGCATGCTCGAAGCCATTTATTATCTTAGTTTAGGTCGTTCATTTCGAAGCATTGTCGCCGATCGTGTTGTAAACGCTTCAGCCCATAAATTATCACTTTTTGCGAGTATTACGTCAGAGCAAGCTGTTTGTGATGCTATAGGTTTAGAACGACATGTGGATGGCGGCCTAAAAATACGCATTAATGCTAAGGATGCTCTTTCTATTACGGATTCGGCAAGTTTACTGCCCGTTCAATTAATGGACTCAAATTGCCATCATTTGTTAGATGGAGGCCCTGCTGTAAGGCGTAAATTGTTAGATTGGGGAATTTTTTATAAAAACCCTGATTTTTTACGTAGCTGGAGGCAGTTCGAGCGACTTTTAAAGCAAAGAAATGCTGCTTTACGAGCTTGTAGGCCAAAAAAGGAATTGTCTGCCTGGACAAGTGAGTTGATATTGCAGGCAATCAGCATGGATGAAATGCGTCGAAATTATGTGGAGCAATTTATCCCTTGTTTGCAAGCAACGATCGCAGAATTATTAGATATCAATGATTTAGAGATAAATTACTTGCCTGGTTGGGACCAGGCGCAGACTTATGCCAGTATGTTAGAGCAATCTATAGATAGAGATTTTCAGCTCGGCTATACCCAATACGGGCCGCAAAAAGCTGATTTGAAGATACTCATTAATGGCGTTCCTGCTAAAGATATTTTGTCAAGGGGACAGCAAAAATTGTTTGTTTGTGCTATGATTATCGCCCGGGGAACACTATTGTGGAGTGGTACAAAAAGACGGCCAATTTACCTTGTTGATGATCTGCCGTCTGAGCTGGATATTAACAGTCGATCCAAGTTGTTAGCTCTACTTTCTAAACAAGAAGCACAAATTTTTGTTACTGCTGTAGATAGAGATAGCTTAGGGTCTTCTGTAGCGAATGATTTTATAAAAGTGTTCCACGTGGAACACGGTAATGTGAGTGAACAGCCTGAAGAATTTATGTGGAGTAATCACGAGTGAATACAGCTGCTGGATATGATTCATCTAAAATTAAGGTCTTGAAAGGGCTAGATGCGGTGCGAAAACGTCCTGGCATGTATATAGGGGACACAGATGATGGCACCGGTTTGCATCATATGGTTTTTGAGTTGGTAGATAATTCCATAGATGAGGCGCTTGGTGGTTACTGTGACACTATTAATGTTGTCATTCATGCTGATGAAACTGTCAGCGTTAAAGATAACGGTCGTGGAATTCCTGTAGATATTCATCCTGAAGAGGGTCGTTCGGCTGCCGAAGTTATCATGACTGTGCTTCATTCGGGTGGAAAATTTGATAATGAATCATATAAAATTTCAGGTGGTTTACATGGTGTAGGTGTTTCCGTTGTGAATGCCTTATCTGAAGAACTCTATTTAAAGATCAGATTAAATGGCAAGCTTTACGAGCAAGTTTACCGTCATGGCAATCCTGATGCTTCTCTCGCGATGACGGGTGATACAACAGAAAAAGGTACCGAAATACGCTTCAAGCCAAGTAAAGAAACATTCACTAATATTCATTTTAGCTATGATGTGCTTGCCAGAAGACTTAGAGAGTTGTCTTTTTTAAATTCAGGGGTACGTATTACCTTAGCAGATGAACGCACCGGTAAAAATGATGTATTTCAATATGTGGGTGGTATAAAAGCTTTTGTCGAAGACTTAAATAAAAATAAAACCATAGTAAATTCAAAGGTTTTCTATTTTTCATCTGAAAAAGATCGTATTACTGTTGAAGTCTCTTTACAGTGGAATGATACTTTTAATGAACAGTTTTTCTGTTTTACGAATAATATTCCACAGAAAGATGGCGGCACACATGTTGCTGGTTTTAGAAGCGCATTAACACGTGTTTTGAATCAGTACCTTGAAAATGAAGGCCATTTGAAAAAAGCAAAAATTGCGACGAGCAGTGATGATTTTAGAGAAGGTTTGACCGCTGTATTGTCAGTTAAGATGCCTGATCCTAAATTCTCGTCCCAAACAAAAGATAAGCTGGTTTCGTCTGAAATCAAAGCCATCGTGGAATCTTTGATGGGAGAAAAGCTACAAGAATACTTAATGGAGTTTCCTGCTGATGCAAAAGCTGTTGTCACAAAAGTTATTGATGCCGCACGTGCGCGAGAAGCTGCACGTAAAGCACGTGAAATGACGCGTCGAAAAGGCGCTTTAGACATGGCAGGCCTGCCGGGCAAGCTTGCAGATTGCCAGGAAGAGGACCCTAGTAAATCTGAATTATTTCTTGTAGAGGGTGATTCAGCAGGTGGATCAGCAAAACAGGCAAGAGATAGAAAATCTCAAGCCATTTTACCTTTGAAAGGTAAAATTTTGAATGTTGAAAAAGCGCGATTTGATAAAATGCTATCTTCCGTTGAAGTTGCGACATTGATTACTGCCTTAGGATGCGGCATTGGTCGTGAAGAATATAATCCAGATAAATTGCGTTATCATAGAATCATTATCATGACAGACGCGGATGTGGATGGATCACACATTAGAACCTTGTTGTTAACGTTTTTCTACAGACAAATGCCAGAATTGATTGAGCGTGGACATGTTTATATAGCACAACCGCCCTTATTTAAAATTAAAAAAGGCAAGCAAGAACAGTATATTAAAGACGAAGAAGCCTTGGAAGCGTCACTCATCCAATCTGCTCTTGACAATGCTAGTTTATATGTGAGTAAAGATGCTCCTCCCGTTCATGGTAGAGCACTTGAAAATTTGGTGTTGGAATATCAGGCTGTGATAACGATTATCCATCGTTTATCGAAGCGGTACCCGAAAGCTTTTCTAGAGTCTTTGATTCATTTAGATGCTTTGGATGAGTCTGCTTTATCAAAACAAGATGTTATGAAATCATTTGTTAAACAATTGGAATCAAAATTAGCGGCAGATCATGCTGAGGAAGGACAATTCAAAGTAAACGTAGTAGAAGATAAAGAGAAGCTCTGTTGGCTTCCTGAAGTTAGCATTACACATCATGGAACAAGTTCTGTTGTTTTAATTAATAAAGAACTGTTTTCTTCATCTGAATACCGTAAATTTATTGAGTTAGGACAAAAACTTAAAGATTTGTTGCATGATGGCGCGTTTATTTTACGCGGCGAAAAGAAACATCCTGTTAAAACGTTTGCTCAAGCGTTTGTATGGCTTATAGAAGAAGCAAAAAAAGGTCAAACTATACAACGGTATAAAGGATTGGGTGAAATGAACCCGGATCAGTTATGCGAAACGACCATGAATGTCGAAACACGTCGTTTATTGCAAGTCACGATAGAAGACGCAGTATCTGCGGATAAAATGTTCACTACCTTAATGGGTGATCAAGTTGAGCCCAGGCGTGAGTTTATTGAGTTGTATGCACTTGATGTGGTTAATTTAGATATTTGATACTTTAGGTATATAATAAAAGTATAAGAATATAACCTATTGATATTACAAGCTTGCTCAATATATCAATCGATTTGAGAGGCACCCAAATGAGTGATGTACGCAATCCTGAGCTTGGGGAAATTAGTAAGGACCAAATGAGCTTACTTGAACAGTATGCTGCAGCGACTCGCACCAAAGTTGTGACGAGTCAATCTGATCTCGATAATAGAGATAGAGTCTTGGATGAAATGCTCTTTTGGTGCAAGGAGCAAAATAATATTGTTATTTTAAAAAGCGGGTCCATTCTCTCTTCTGAGCCAGCTTCTAGGGCCGTACAAAATTGTAAATCACTTCTGTTAAGCAAAGGCATACATCCAGGACAAGTTTTTGCGGCAACACCTTCTCTCATTAGTCTGTTATTAGCGAGCGGCCAGAAAGAAGATATTGGAAAAAAACAAAAAGGTGAATCAAGTGTCAGCTTTAGTGAACAACAACGTCATTTACGTGACCTGGTTTATGAAGCCGTGTTACAAGGCGTCAGTGATATACATATTCAGGTAAGAAACAATTACAGCAAAATCCGTATGCGCCAGCATGGCGAACTTTATCTTTATGCAGAATGGGCAGAAAAATTAGGAAGAGAACTCGCATCAGTTGCCTTTAATAAAGAAACAGATCATGCAACTTCGCATTTTAATCCACTTGTTCCTCAAGATGCTTCTATGCCATTAAACATACATGGTAAAGAAATTCGTTTGCGGCTTGCGAGTGTTCCTGCGCACGGTGGATTTGATATGGTCATGCGTATACTGGCTGCGGGTGAAACTCGATCAAAAACATTAGAGGAACTTGGATATACCAAGAACCAGGTTGATATCATAAAAATGGCGATGAAATTACCGTTTGGCGCTATTATTGTCGCAGGACCTACGGGATCAGGTAAAACTACTACACTTGCAAGCTGTATGGAAATGGTTGAGCCTGTGCAAAAGCTTTATTCGATTGAAGATCCGGTTGAAAAAGTCGTTGAGGCAGCGACACAAGTTCCTGTGAATACAGAAAAAGAAGATCGCGGCTTTGCCAGCATGGGCCGCGCATCGTTACGTATGGATCCTGATGTTATTATTTTAGGTGAAATGCGTGATGAAGATACGGCGCATGTGATGGTGAGAGCATCTATTACCGGTCACTTGGTGCTAACAACATTACATACGAATAGAGCAACCGCCATCATTACACGTTTAGTTGATATGGGTATTTCACCCGTACTCTTGGGTGATAGCAGCGTGTTACGTTGTTTAATCTGTCAACGACTTATTCCTAAGGTTTGTAAAAAATGTGCTATTCCATTAAGAAGTTCACCTAAACATCAAGCCTTTATCCCGGATTGGGATGCTGTGTTAGGAACAGAAACGGTGGATAGCGCATTAGCTAGAGGCCCAGGTTGTGTTGATTGTAACCGTACAGGAGTGAGCGGCCGAACTGTCGTTGCAGAAGTTATTTGGGTGGATGAAAATGGCAGGCAATTTATTCAAAAATGCGATACCCTAAATTGGGAAAAATATTTAAAAGAAAATAATTGGATTGATTTTCATGGACGCGCGATACAACTCATTAAAGATGGAACATGTGATCCATTGGATGCTGAAAAAGTTGTGGGCCCTATCAATGTATCTACGAATGCTAACGTTTATAAATATCAATAATTCGTTGTAAAAGTGAGGAATCAAATGGCTGTTGGTTATGGTGAAGACTTCTTCATTAATATCATACAAAATATCAAGCATTTTCAATTTGGTGCTAAGGCACAGCTTGCCTACCTAGAGGATTTTTATACTTTAGTGAATGATGGCATACCTGCTAACAGAGCAATTGAAATGATGGCGCAAGTGGGTACAGGAATTAATCGAGACGTATCTTTATCGATAGCCCAAAGGATTTCTGAAGGACAACCTTTAGCAGATGGAATGCATGAATGGTTTACCCCCAATGTGGTAGAAATTATTCGTGTAGGTGAAGAAGGCGGTGCACTGGTTGAAACGGTAAAATCAGCTATTAATACCTTAGGCCAACGCAGCACATCTTTAACTGCACTTGCAACGGCTGTGACCTATCCTTTGATAGTTATTTTGATGGCTTGTATTATTATTGTTTATTTGAATACTTCAGTGTTTGATCAATTCAGACAAATGAAACCCATAGAGCAGTGGCCATCTGCAGGACAACAGTTAGTGGGACTTGCAAATATTATTACAGAATGGTGGTGGTTAATTTTGGTATTGATTTTTGCCGTGTTTTTTATACTGCGCCACGTGATGACTAACTACGTAGGAGACTTAAGACCTACTTTGGATTTGGTTCCACCGTTTACCCTTTATAGACGTTTTGCTGCATCACGTTTATTGGAAACATTAGGGTTATTAGTTTCGAATGGCATCGTATTCAAAAATGCTATTAAGGTCATGCAATATCAAGCATCGCCCTATGTGAGTTCACATTTGGTCATGATGGAACATTTACTAAGTACGGGTAAAGGAAATATTGCAGATGTGTTATCAACGGGATTAATCAGTGAAAAAGACTTGCTGCGTTTACGTGTGATGGCTGAAGTCAAGGGATTTGAACATGGATTGGTGCGTATGGGGGTCAGAGGGTCAGAAGAAAATGCGAAAACCTTGCAATTTATCGCAAGAATTCTAGGCGGCGCCTTGCTTATTGTGGGCGCAGTATTAGTTTTAATGATTGTTCGAGGTATTTATTTAACGGCGATGACTATGGGGCAAGCTTAATGAATCGCCATAAAATTACAGGTATGACATTGTTAGAAGTGATGCTTGTGACGGCTATTGCAACCTCTTTGATTTTAGCAGCGATCAGCATGTATCAATCTTATAAAACGGACAATGATTATCTTATTTTACGAGAGAATGTGGATTTATTATTTACAGCTATGAAAGCTTATTATCAACAACAATGTGATCTTTCTTTTTCTACAAATGGTTCCATCAGTAGTAAGGGAGCGCTGACCTTTAATCCTAACAATCTATTCCCACCCAGGATTTCGCCCGTTGTTGCATTTGATGTCACAACAGTGAATCAATATATTAGCTTTCCTTGGCCTCGGTCTATACCAGAAGTCGATAATAGTGGTGCAGTAAACACGACCTATCTTGCCCAATTTAATCTTAACATAGGAACAAGAAAAAATGTTTCTGTTTGCTCACCCTATACGATACCGCAATGTTCAACTCCGACACCCCTAACCGGTAGCAGTGTTGTGTTATGGCAATCACAAATTGCGGTAAAAATGAAAGATCCGACTAAAACAACTCGTTATTTGGCCTCGGCCGGTGCAGATTGTGCTGTGAATGTTATTCCACCGAACGCTGTCGATTGTTCAACAGGCGTATCGATGGGAGGGAGCGCAAATTATATGGTTTGGCAACGTATGCCATCGTTTTTTTCTCCAAAGATCCAATCATTGCAGTGGATATCGAATCCTGTGACAAAAGAGTTTAAGCTACAGTATACACATGATCCTATGTATGAGTTGTATAACCCAGGCGCAACTCCGTCCGATGTCTATACTTATTATTATTGCGGTGGATAAAAAATGATATATAACAAAATAAAATTACACGGATTCACCTTGCTTGAAATGCTGCTAGTCATGGTTATTGTGGCAAGCATTATACTCATGGTAATGACTTACACGACGACACAAGTCGATGAAACAAAACGAGATGTTACCGTGAAGCAGTATGAGCAGATACTTAATGCGGGTCTTGCTTATTATATTAATAATTCAACATGGCCTAATACGATAAATGATTTAATAAACGGTAACTATTTACCTAATAAAACTATCAATAATCCCTGGGCGAGTGGTTATACTTTTTATCAAGATGCTACAACGGGAACATTTTCTATTTGTTCTACGATAATGGGCAGTACGTTTGCCTCAGGTGGTCATGCGAGGAATACTGCGGCAAGAGAATCTAACATCATTGCAAATCAACTGCCTATGGGCTATGTGGCAAATTCTTGCCCTGCCTCTGCTTCTGCTCCCGCTCCTACCCCATGTGGGGGCGTTCCTTGCGCAGTCATTTCAGCCGTGAATATTCCCGGACAAAATTTGAATAATGCACGGTCGATTAATTTTGCCGGAGTTTATCATAATGGTGCTTGTGTTCCAGCTCCGGTTTGTCCAAATACCATGAGCCCAACTATTATAGTGATACCTGTGTCAGTAAGTGGAACTTACTATGGGCAAAGTAATAGTACGTATTCTTTGAATAGTTTTACTGCGACTGCGGTGGGAGATGCTAACAAGCAGCCAACGGGTACTCCGCTTACATGTTTTAGCGGTGGTACTGCGGCGTGTGATCAAACGACTGGAGGTGACGCAGGTCTTCCTACATCAGGAAAGTATTGGCGCGTTTGTCTGGATGTCGTGACGCAATTGGGCAGGATAGGTGATGCCGGATCTACGTGGGACGCAAGTTCTGGAATTATTCTGGCCATTACACGATGTGTGCCAAATAACGAACCGTCAGGTTCAGGTTTTAATGTGTTTCAGGCGAAGTAAATGGAAACACTTACACATCTTGAATAAATCGCATATAATGACATTCTACTTGGAAATAATAATGATGAATCGGAACAGTTTATGGAGCATTTCTATGAATTGCCTCATGCTTAAGTTAAGCGTTTTAATTCTTACCATTCCAGCCATGGCGATGGCGGGTTGGCAAATAGCGAAACCAGAGTCCTCTGTTCCAAACGAACCCTTTTTTCAGGCGGGAGACCCAAGAGTAGCTCCTGTCCCTCTTGCATCTGCCTATGGAACAACGGCATTTCCTAATCAGTTCGCTAATCTCGGCAGGCCTGCAGAAGTGTATGCGATTAGCGTGAGCGGCTCTCTAAAAGAAAACGTAGAGCGCATCATGGATAGATATCACTGGAAAGTCGTTTGGAAATCACCTTACGATTATAATTTTGATGGACGAGTGACCGGAACCAGTTTGCCCAATGTGATGGAAAAATTAATAAAACCTTTCCCATTGCAAGCAGTATTGTATATGTCTAATCGTACGATGTTGATAGAGCCGAGGAAAGCATGATGATTTATAAAAAAATATTTTTTTTATGGCTAACAATAGTGCTTTTTCTTACAGCTTGTAACTCGCCTGTTTACAATCAGGCTGAAGGTAATGTTGCGGATGTCAAAATTCGCATGGATGAGGCCATAAAAGTTTCTAATGCATCAGGAAAACCCATCCCCAAGTTACAAGTTAAAAATGGTTTATATGTGGATAGAACGCCGATTAGTTTAGCAAAAGATCCTACCTGGTTAAAAAATCACATAGTGATACGCGGTGATCAACTGCCCTTCTCTTATTACAGCCGTACCATTGGGAATGGCGGCGGTAAAGATATATTGACCCATTATCAGACAGGCCTTAATGAAGGGCTAAAAATCTCCATGAATTATTCGGGTACTGTGGGAGGTGCGCTCGATGCTT
>Ga0207028_1110_pt1 | contig 18188 bp, 13 predicted proteins | sample Alteio_BWMinCont_41_FD_153287 | JGI IMG/M metagenome (GOLD analysis project Ga0207028, IMG submission 153287) | Enriched cells from forest soil in Barre Woods Harvard Forest LTER site, Petersham, Massachusetts, United States -... | ecosystem: Environmental > Terrestrial > Soil > Temperate forest >... | reverse complement strand
GAGCCGTGCCGGTCTTCGGCGCTGCATCGGGCTCTGGAACGGATCCAGACGATGGAGTGCCTGCTCGAGCCTCCGCTCGATCTGCAGATGCTGGAATAGAACAGAGATCAGGGATCAGGGGTCAGGGATCAGAAAAAAGCAAAGCCAGCGGGGGTTGGAGTGATAGACACAATTTATCGATGTGAGATTTGCGGCGAGGAGTCCGAACGTCCGGTGCGGTGGGTTGTCATACATTGCAGCGACGAGAAATTGACGGTTTTCAAGTGGACCAACGAGGCCGCCGAGACCCGCGGCGCTCGTCATTACTGCGGCGAGGCCCATGCGCAGGTATATATCAGCCGCTGGTTCGAATCGTTCTGCGGAAAATGATTTTGCTGCGCAGCCCTCATTTTCCGGGGGTCAGCTTGCAGCAGTCGCCCGCCGCGGCGGGTTCATTGGCCCCGGCGTCCAGAACCACCTTCCAGTTTCCGTCAGGCTGTTTCCGCCAGATGGTCATGAATCGGCCGGAAGTTGTGACCGGATTGCCATTGGCGTCCTTGCTGTGGCCCTCAAAATGGCCCCATGTATACCCCATGTCTCCGGAAGGCCCCATCGCCGCATCCGTCGGGGTCCAGGTAAGCTGGTAGGTCTTGGGCGACCAGTTGGCGGATTTGACGATCGCCACGCGCCCGATCAGCGGGGCCTCTCCATTGCTCAGGGCGACCCCGTCTTCGGCAAACCAGTCGGCGAAGGCGGCGCCGCCGCGCTCCAGCACATCCTTGGCAAAACGGGCCTCGAGATCGAAGAGCAGGATCTTTCCGTTGTTCACGGTGGGATCGGAAAGCGGATTGGGCGCCGCCGAGGGCGCCACCGGCTCGAGCGACTGCGCCCGGGCGGCCCGTCCAGCCGCCGCTCCGGCCAGCGTTCCGGTCATGACGATGGTGCAGAGAGCGCTCTTGAATGAAACAGGCATGGCAAACTTCCCCAGTTCCCCCGCGGTGGTCTATAGGCTCATCCTACAACTGATCGGGCGGAGTTCGCTGAGGCTGGACATACATGGGGCTATCGATTCAGATGTCTCTCGTGTTCTACGAGCGGCTCTACGGCTCAGCGTCGAACGCCCGGTTCGGCGCGCTCGGCGTCCGCTCGTTCACCGTGTAGCCTGCGGGCGCCTGGAAGAGCGCGGCTGGCGGCTGGTCGCGACTAATGTTCGTCAACTCTACCGTGATGGTGCCGAAACGAGGATCAGCATCCACACGCATCACAGCAATCTTCAGATCGGACGAAACCCATGATTCATGGGTGACGGTCAGCGGCTGATCGTTCCCTTGGGTGCCCGCGGGAATCACCCGGGTGGTGCGCGTTCCCTCAGCCGTGACGCCATTGATGGTCTTCGTTCCCAGGTTCTCAACGTTTTCTGCCTGCATGCCGCCGCGGAAATGCACCGGCCCCCCTGCGCCGCCGGATCCCTGCGCCAAACGCGACATGCCGGCCGGGCTCGCATCGGGCAGATGGACGACGGTGGCCTGTTTCGAGTTCGACGACCAAGAGATGGCGACACGGTTTACGGGATCGAAGACGCGGACAAAGGTCCGGTTGCCGGCTCCGGCGCCCGTCGTTTCAGGCTGCCTCTCGTTGAACGTCCTTCCGTCCGAATCGCGAGCCTCCTTGACCACCTCCGTGTGAGTGATCGTCGTGCCGTTGTCCAGCTTCTGAACACGTGTGATCGTGCGCGTGGCGGAGTAGGGTGCGCCGGTGGTGACTGTCCCGTGGAATTCGCTGAACCTCCCGCCGGGTCCAAACCCTCTGCCCGAGCCTGCCTGTCCGTAGATTGCGGGCGACACCGCCAGGACCAGGGCCAGCCCGGCAACAGCGCACAGAAATTTCCCCATGTTCATTTCAAACCTCCTCATGGCCGCTCTTCCGGGCCTCGCATTTCTCTTTCGTTGTCCTGATGGACGGCAAATAAAGTTGGCAGAGTACAGCCGCAACACGGAATTCTGGGAAAAGTTGCGCCTGATGCGGGAGATGCAATGCGCGCTCGACCTCGAATCGAGTCACTGGCAACTCCCGGATCGACGCGCACGTCGTGCTGTTAGTTAGCGCTCAAACGTACGGCTCACGCAGCTGCACAGGCGCAGCGGCTCTTCGGACGCGCAGGTTAATCAGTTCCACAAAAACCGAGAAGCCCATCGCAAAGTAGATATAGCCCTTCGGAATATGCATGCCGAGCCCTTCGCCGACCAACGAAATGCCAATCAGCAGCAAAAACGAAAGGGCGAGGACTTTCACCGTCGGATGGCGATTCACGAAGGCGCTGATGGGCCCCGCAGAAAACATCATTACGCACACGGCCAGGATCACCGCTATAACCATGATAGTGATTTCCTCTGCCATGCCGACGGCGGTAATAACTGAATCCAGCGAAAAGACAATGTCCAACACCGCGATCTGAGTAATCACAGTGGCAAATGTCGGTCGCACTCGCGCTGAGCTGCGGCCTTCTTCGCCTTCCAAACGCTCATGAATTTCAGTCGTCGCCTTCGCGAGCAGGAACAGGCCGCCGCCCATCAGGATGAGGTCTCGTCCGGAGATGGGGCGCCCCAGGACAACAAAGAGCGGAGCCGTCAGCTTGATGATCCAGAAAATTGACAGCAAAAGCAGGACGCGCATCCCCATTGCGACCAGCAGTCCGATCCGCCGAGCCGGGCCCTGCTGCGACTGCGGAAGCTTGCTCGACAGAATCGAAATAAAGATCACGTTGTCGACGCCGAGCACGATCTCAAGGAACGTCAACGTGATGAGCGCAATCAGGCCGGAAGAGGTGAACAATGCATCCATCGTTACCGCCGTTCTTTGGAACTGAGTTGGATATTAAGGCCGGGGGCCACTACGTTCAATCAACGGCGGGGAATCATCGGGTATCGGGGAGAACAATTCGGTGCGACTACGCGGTTGAGTGAAGAACAACCGCAGATGTTTCGACTCCAGTCGCCTCGGCGACTTTCGTTCAACATGACAAGTTCTTGAAAGAAGCCGCTCGATCAGCTGTCTCTAAGGGCGGCCATGGGATCGATACGCGTTGCTCTTCGCGCGGGCAGGAGGCATGCGACGGCCGAGGCGAGAAGGAATACGCCTGCGATGACCGCGAGAACGGAGGGGTCGCGCAGGCTGCTCTGCGTCCAGCGATGGACGGCATCGCTGAGGCCGATGCTGAGAGAAATGCCGAGGATCAGTCCCATGCCGGTGGTTCGGGCCGTTGAGGCCAGGGTGAGCAGGAGAACATTCCACTGCGGGGCGCCTAGGGCCGTGCGGATACCGAATTCGCGGGTTCGCTGCTCGACCGAGTAGGCCACTACGCTGGCAAGGCCGATCGCGGCGAGGCCAAGGGCTACGAAGGAAAAGACAGCGAAGAGCACGGCGATGAAGCGCTCGTGGGCCCAGGTGAACATGGAAAGATACTCGTCCATCGAATAGACGAAGCTGACGGCCTGGTTTTGATTGAGGGTACGGATATTGGCGCTGAGGTCGTGGAGAACCGCGGTGGGACTGCCCGGGGTGCGAACAAGGAAGCCGTTTCCCCCGGTGGCGAAGATCGTAGAGGGGACATAGGCCTGGGGAAGGATGGGACGGTGCAGGCCGTCATTGCGCACATCGCCGACGATGCCGATGACCTGGTATGGCTGATCGATGTTGGGGGAGCGAAGCAGAGTGGACGGAACTTGCGATAGCTGGGTGGGGAGTATCTGTCTTCCGATGGGATCGGAGTTGGGGAAGTAGCGCTGCGCGAAGGCCTTGCTGATAACGGCAAAGTGCGCGGCACGAAGCACTTCCGCGCGGGTGAAGGTTCGCCCTTCGAGGAGGGGGATGCGGAGGACCGAGAAATATTCGGAGCTGACCAGGTAAACGCCGCTTTGGCGGCCACTGTCGAGAGCGCTGCCGATGACCTGTACAGGCTGGCGCCAGTTGTTGTCGGGCGGAAGGCCAACCGCGGAGATCGCGGCGTCGGTCACTCCGGGCGTGGTTTTGATCTTCTCGATGAGCGCGTCGTAGTAGTTCACTCTCTCCTGCCAGCCCGGGAACGATTTCTCGGGCAGGCCGATGCGGAGCGTGAGTATGTGATGGCTGTCGAATCCGAGCGGGGCAGCGTAAGCCTCGAGGAAGTTGCGCATGGAGGCGCCGGCGCCGGCGAGCATAAGGACGGTGAGCGCGGTCTGTCCGACGATGAGGACAGCGCGGGTTCGCGCCCCGCGCGATGTCGTGCTGCGGGAGCCGGAGGACTGGATCATCTGGCCGATGTGGGGACTGGAAAACTGCAAGGCGGGCGAGAGGCCGGCGAGGATTCCAATGACGACCGAGACGGCGGTGCTGAAGAGAAGAACCGGTATGTTGAGCGTGATGACGACTTCGTGGGGAATGGAGTACTCGGGGATCAGGCCGGTGATGAGCCGTATGGCGCCATAGGCAAAGGCCATGCCCAGCGCGCCTCCGGTGACAGACAGGATCACCGCCTCGGTAAGGAGTTGCCGCACAATGCGGGAGCGGGAGGCACCGAGGGCGAGGCGGGTTGCGAGTTCCTGGAGGCGGGCGGTTCCGCGGGCGAGCATGAGGATGGAGACATTGCCGCAGCCGATGAGAAGCAGAAGCGCGACGGCGACAAAGAGCAGAATCAGGGTGCCTTTGAACTGGCCGAGTATCCAGTCGTTCAGGGTCTCGACCTTGATGTGATAGCCATCGCGTGGCAGGAGTGATGGTTCCGCATGGCCGACCTGCTCGACGAAGCTGGTCAGTTCGCCCGCCGCAGCCTCGGTTGAGACACCGGGGCGGACGCGTATCAGGGTCTGGAAGCGGCTCCTGGGGTCCATGCCTGCCGGCGTGGGCACGTACACTTCGGAATCATGCCAGGTGAAGCGGGGACCAACCACGCCGATGACTGTGTATTTCTGATGGTTGAGTTCGAGGACCTTGCCGAGAACGTCAGGACTTGAGGCGAAGTGGGTCTTCCAGAACGGGTAGCTGATGACGGCTACCGGGGGAGGGGCAACACCCTCGGGAGCTTCCGCCTTAGTAAAGACCCGGCCCATGAGCGGAGGCGCGTCCAGGAATTGAAGGCCGTTGCCGGTCATCTCCAGTACCTTGACCGACTGCGGTATGTCGCCATCGGTGGCGATCATGCTTGCATCGTTCTGCGCGAAAGCGGCTTCGACCGACTTGGCCTGGCGAAGCTGATCGACTTCAGCGAGGGTAAGGGGGATGTCCCCGCCGCGGCCTTGCTTGTTTTGAATGGTGATGAAAGCGATGCGATCGGCGTTGCGATAGGGGTAGGGGTCGATCAGGACTCCGTAGAGGACGCTGTAGACGGCCGCGGTGGCTCCGATGCCGAGGGCCATGGAAAGAATCGCGGTGAGAGCGTAGACGCGATGCCGGGTGAGCTGCCTGAGAGCAAAGGAAATGTCTCGGAACATCCGGAACTGGAACATGATGCCTCCACCCTCCGGGCAAACCTCCGGATCAGGAGGGTTCGAGGCAATCAGACTGCCAATTGAGCATGAACGAAGTCCAGTGAAATCAGAGCTGCGGGCGGGAAACGTCCTTGCTTAGTGCCCGCCGATGCGTGGGGGCGTTCAGATACGGACAGTTCATTCATCGCGCAGCAGGATGAGCGGATCGGCGGCCAGAGCGCGACGGGCCGGAATCCAGGTGGCGAAGAGCCCAAGGAGCAGCATGAAGAGAACGACACCCCCCAGCACTACCGGGTCGCGGGGCGTGGCCTGGTACACAATGAACGAAAGGACCTTTGTGGCGGCCAAACCCAAAAGCAGTCCTGCCACCGATCCGATCGCAAGCAGCCGCAAAGCCCGGCCGAGCGCGGCGCTCAGAACCTGGCTTCGACCTGCTCCCAGGGCAATGCGAATGCCGAGTTCCCGCAGCCGCTTGCTCACTGAATAGGCTGCCATTCCGAAGATCCCCGTGACGGCGAGCATCGCGCCCAGAATCCCGAGCACCCCCAGCGCCAGGGATGCGGCGCGCGGCGCAAATAGGGCCGTATCCAGTTCCTTCGTCCACGTGTTCATGGTGAACGGCAAACCGGTGTTCAGTTCGCGCAATGTCTGCTGGACAGCGGCTTCGAGTTCCGTCCTGTCGCGATTGGAACGAACGATGAACCACGTATAGCCCGACGGCGATTGAAGGATGGGGAAGAACATCGCGGGTTGCGGATCTTCGCTCAGGGTGCGATATTTCCCGTCGCTCACCACGCCCACGACCTGAATCCGGGTACCGCCCCAGATCTTGAAGGCCCTGCCCACGGCGCCGGCCTCCGAGCCGAACATCTTGCGGGCAAACTCCTGATTCACAACCGCAACCCGCGGCGCGTGCGCATCGTCATCCCAGGTGAAACTGCGCCCGAGCAGAAGAGGAGTTGCGGCCGAGTCGAAATAGCCCGGCGAGACCTCGTACTGCATGGCGTCGGTCGCGATATTGGAGGGCCGATAATCGGTTGTGCTGTCGGAAAAAACCGAGGCATCCGCCCAGCCCACATTCAGAGGAACCCGGTCAGAGTATCCGGCCGCGGTGACGCCGGGAACGCGCGCCAGCGTATCGAGGATCCGGCGCTGCATGGCCGTCGCCTGCTCTCCGTGGTACCCGCCCATGCCTACATCTGTGTTGACCTGGATCGCATGCTCGGGAATGAAGCCAAAGTTGCTGTGCAGCGATCGCACCATGCCGCGCACCGAGACCAGCGACGAAGTCACCAGTACGGCGCATACGGCGATCTGGCCCACCAGCAGCACATCACGCAGCATGAGGCGGCGTCCGGCCGCTGCGATGGAGGTTCCTGCTTTCATGGACTGATACGGGTCAGCCTTCATCACCTGACGCACCGGCACAAGGCCGAAGAGCAGTCCGCTCACGACGGCGAGGATCAGCGCCAGAGCGTAGGTGTGCCAGTCCGGATTCACTGGCACGTTGACGGGAAAGTCGGGGATCGGCTGCCAGGCGCTCAATGCGCGCACAAGCGGGATGGTCGCCACCACGCCCACCGCGGCTCCGGCGACAGCTATCAGCATGGCCTCCACGAGCATCTGCCGCAGAACGCGGGTGCGGCTCGATCCGAGGGCCAGGCGGACAGCAATTTCACGGCCGCGGTCCGCGGCGCGGGAAGCGAAGAGACTGCCCAGGTTGGTGCAGGCCGCGAGCAGGATCAGGCCCGAAAGCAGCATCAGCCCGGCCATGAAGGCGCGCACCGGTCCGCCGAGCATGTCTCCAACCCACCCGGGTTTGGCGAGTGAAAAAGTGGCGCCGTCGTCTTCTTTTGGATAGGCCCTGGAGAGCCAGGCTCCGACATTGTTGAGATCGGCCGTTGCCTGGATCGGGGTTACGCCGGGGCGCAGGCGGCCCACCAGCAACATGCCCCGCTGTCCGCGCTCGCCAAGGCTGTCCGAGCCCTCGATCTGCTGGACATTGACCTTGGGCACCCACACCTGGGGCGCAAAGAACAACTCCGTGCCACGAAACTCGGGCGGGGCCACGCCCAGAATCGTGTAAGGATACCGGTTGAGTTGAACCACTCGGCCGACGACGCCCCGATCGCCCTGAAAATGGCTTTGCCAATAGCCGTAGCTGAGCACAAGGAACGGCGCGCTGTTCGGTCCATGTTCGTCGGAGCCATGGAAGAAGCGTCCGAGAGAGGGCTGAATGCCCAGGGCGTCGAAATAATTGCCGCTGGTTTCATATAGCCACACCTGCTCGGGGATGCCGTCGGTGTTAAGCCCGGCGGGAGCGATCTCGTAAGCAACAAGCCCCTCAAATGCCCGGTTCCGCTCGCGTAGGTCGACGTAGTCCGGGTACGAATTCGATGGGGACCGATCCTTGCCGCGCTCGATCATGAAGAGGTTCTGCGCGTGCGGGACGTTGAGGGGGCGCAAAACCAGGGCGTTCAAAAGACTGAACACGACCGCGTTGGCGCCGATGCCCAATGCGAGGGTCAATATAGACACGCAGGTAAACCCCGGCGATTTGCGCAGCATCCGTAAACCGAAGCGAAGATCCTGCAGGACGCTTTCGAGTGTCTGCCCGCCGGTCGCTTCATGGCACTCGACCTTGTAGCGCTCGTATCCGCCGAACTCGATACGGGCGCGGCGTTGGGCCTCTCTGCGCGGAATGCCCGACCGTTGAAGGTCGTCGGCACGGAGCTGGATGTGGGAGCGGAGTTCGTCGTCCATTTCGCGATCGAGACGCGGGCGGTGAAACACGGCGGCTGCGGTGGAAGCGATGGAACGCAACAGTTTCATAGGCCCCCCCGGCTCGCCGAAACCATGCAAAGATCCAGGGGAGACCACGCGGAGAATGAGGAGATCAAGCAAGCCGGGGAGCAGCCGGGCCTGGATCGTCAAGACGCCCCTCCTAAACTGATTAGGAGTATGAGGAGTTTTCTCCTAAGCTGTCAAGGAGAAAATCCGTTCAAAATTGCAGCCTTCCCCTGCCGTGACACAGGGTTATGGTTCCCGAGCCGGGTCTCCCGGGGGCCAACCGATCATCGCCCCCGGGTCCAACCGGAACGGCCCTCCAAACGTCTAATTTTCAGCGCGAAATGGTGCGCGCGATTATACTTAAGGTTGGCCAACCCGGTAGGGGAAGTCCCCGGCAAGAACGGGGCTTTTTATTTGATTCCCCGGCATTGATCCCGGGAGAGGACATACATGGGAGCATTGCTGGACACAATCCAATCCCCCGCCGATATCAAACGCCTGAGCTTCACTGAACTGGCTGACCTGGCGGAAGAAATCCGCACATTTCTCATTCAAATGCTTTCGAAGACAGGCGGCCACCTGGGCCCCAACCTAGGTGTGGTCGAGCTGACACTGGCATTGCACTACGTCTTCAACACACCCCAGGACAAATTTGTCTTCGATGTCAGCCACCAGGTGTATACGCACAAGATTCTGACCGGGCGCCGGGAGCGTTTTGGAACCATCCGCCAGCCGGGCGGTCTGAACGGCTTTGCGCTGCGCACCGAGTGCGAGCACGACTGCTACGGCGCGGGCCATGCCGGAACAGCGCTCTCCGCGGCCCTGGGCATGGCGGCGGCGCGCGATCTTGCCGGCGGCACCGAAAACATCATTGCGATAGCCGGCGACGCTGCATTTACCAATGGCATTTCGTTTGAGGCGCTCAACAATATTGCCGATCAGACCAATCGCCTCATCGTCGTGCTCAATGACAACGAGTGGTCCATCGATCGCAATGTCGGCGCGATTGCGCGCTACTTCCATCGTATTGTCACCAACGAGCACTACCAGTCGCTGCACAACTCTGCGAAAAAGATCGTGCAGAAGATCGGCGGCAAAACGGCGGTGAACGTGATGCGGCGCGCCGAAGAAGCGGCCAAAGGCATGCTCTGGCCTTCCATGCTTTTTGAGGAGTTCGGCCTGGAGTACTTCGGGCCCATCGACGGACACAACCTGCCCCAGTTGATCGAGACATTCAAGTTCCTGAAGACGGCAGACAGGCCGGTGCTGCTGCACGTACTCACGCAAAAGGGCCGCGGTTTTCAGCCGGCACTCGATCTGCAAAAGAAATTCCATGGCCTGGGACCGTACGATCCTGAAACCGGCAACACAAGGGCGGCAGGGCTGGCAACCTATTCGGAGTCTTTCGCGAACACACTCGCCGAACTGGCGAACAAGGATGAGCGCATCGTGGCCATCACCGCGGCCATGCCAAACGGGACCGGGCTCGATCTCTTCCGGCCCCATCATCCGAAGCGCTACTTCGACGTGGGCATTGCGGAAGAACACGCGGTCATCTTCGCCGCGGGCATGGCCACGCGCGGCTATCGTCCCGTGTGCGCGATTTATTCCACTTTTTTACAGCGCGCCTTCGATCCCATCGTGCATGATGTGGCGCTGCAACAGCTGCCTGTGGTCTTCTGCATGGATCGCGCCGGACTGTCGGGCGACGACGGACCTACGCATCACGGCCTGTTCGACATCGCTTATCTTCGCGGCATTCCGGGCATGGTCCTGATGGCTCCCAAGGACGAGGACGAACTTGCGGACATGATGAAGACCGCTCTTCAACTTCCCGGACCCAGCGCCATCCGCTATCCGCGCGGCGCGGTGGCCGGCGTGACCCGCAAACCGGAGGCGGAAGTATTGCCCCTCGGCAAAGCGGAAGTGCTGGCCGATGGCTCGGATGTTGCCTTGCTCGGCCTCGGCCCGATGACGTCAATGGCATGGGAACTGGCCGGACGGCTGGAGCGCGACGGCTACTCCGCGGCGGTCATCAATCCGCGCTTTATCAAGCCCCTTGACCGCGAGATGATCGAGACATATGCGCGCCGTGTTGCCGCCTTCGTCACATTTGAGGATCACGTGAAGATGGGCGGCTTCGGTTCCGCGGTTCTTGAAGCTCTCGAAGAGATCGGCAGCAAGGTTCCCGTGGTGCGCATCGGCTGGCCCGATCAGTTTATCGAGCACGGCAAGATCGACGATCTGCGCGCCAGGCACGGAGTCACCGTTGATGAAGCCCAGGCGCAACTCACGCCGGTGCTCGCACGCCGCCAGCGACCCACCCTGGTGGCAAGTTAGCTGCGAGTTAGCATGGTTCCTGCATCTTAGTCGAAGACGCTCGCTCGGTTCGCTCGACAAGAGGTCCCCGGGGACGAGCCTCGTCACATGGCTGCTGTTCTTCGCTGTGCGACAATCCACAGAAGACTGATTTCGCTATGGGACTTGCTCGTATTTTCCTGTTGTGGTTTGGCGGGACGGTTTTTTCCTCGGTTCTGGCGTGGTCGCAGGCGCCGACGCCCCCTGTTCCTCCGCCTCCCCTGGTGCTGGCCGGCGGAACGATCATCGATGTGACCGACTGGGGCCGTTCCGCGAAAGACCAGCAGGACGCCATCGTGATCGTGCAGAACGGCCGCATCACCGACGTGGGGCCACGGGCATCGATTCCTATTCCCAAAGGCGCGCGCGTCATCGACTGCACAGGCAAGTTCATTGTCCCCGGACTGATCGATGGCTTTGCCGGCATGAGCAGCCAGGGTGAAGCCAATGCCAATCTCTACATGGGCGTGACCACGGTGGTTGCCAGTTCGGATGACCGCCGTGGACACGTCGACCTCGCCGCCAATCCCACGCCGCAGATATACCTACTCGATTCAGTTGGCAGCAAGGACGACTGGAGCCTGTTGATTGGGCACCCCGAATGGACTCAGAAGCTGGGCGAAAATGGCCACGCCGTGGAACTGAGCCCCGAAGATACGGCGCGTCAACTCGCCGACACCGCCAAGCTCGGCACGCGCGTGGTGTGGCTGGGCCACAATCTGACGGCGGCGAACACGCAGTGGATCATTGCACGCGCTCACCAGCTGGGGCTCGTGGCCTACGGCGAATTCGTCTCCACTCCCTACAAGGTTGGGATCGAAGCGGGCGTCGATGCCCTCCTGCACATGGGCCGGTACGAACTGGGCGTGATTCCCGACGAGTTGCAGGCGCCACTGGTCGAAGATCCCGAAGGATCGGCGGCGACGACCGCGTACGACTACATAGAGCATCTGCCGCCCGGCGACACGCACCTGCGCGAATACGCCCATTTTCTGGCCTGGCATCATGGTGCCCTGATGCCTACCTTCAGCCTGTATTACCTGCGCCTGCCGGGGCATCGCAATTTGTGGACAGACCCGGTCGCAAAACTGCTCGATCCGTCGCATATGTTCAATCCGTCCGACCCGACGACCGGGGAAATGATCTATCCCCTGCCCAACTGGGCACGCCATCTGCCGGGAATGACCACGCGCTGGATGGAAACCAATCTGCAAAAAAAGGCAGACCTGTCGGCGATGCGCCTGTGGCGAATCGATCAGACCATCTTCGCCGCCTACCCGCATTACCTGGCGGCGTCGGGGGCACCTGTTTTCGGGACCATGGCGGGCATCTCCATGCATACTGAGCTCGAGATGATGGTGCGGGTTGGTCTGTCGGCGCGCGAAGCTCTGGCGACCGCTACGAACAATTACGCCATCCAGTTCAACTGGAACGAACTGGGCCTGGTCGCGCCGGGCCGCCGCGCCGATATCCTGGTGGTCGATGCAGATCCCACCATGAGCATCTGGAATGTGCGCCGCATCTCCACGCTGATCGTGGACGGCAACGTCATCGACCGCGAAGCGCTGCTGAATCTGAAGAAGTGAAGAAAGCAGCTTTCAGCTTTTAGCTCTCAGCTTTTAGCTCTCAAGCCCTGAGCATCTTCCTTCAACGCAGTCAAATGCCGCAGACGGCTTCGTGATGAAGCGAATGGCTAAAGGCTAATAGCTGCCTTTAGGGCTCCAGCAGGATCTTGCCGCTCGTCTTTCTTGACTCCAGATCTGTTTGCGCCTGCGCAGCGTCAGTCAGTGAATACACATGCTCTGTGCGCAGCTTGAGGTCGCCGTTGGCGGCCCAGCCGAGCACGTCTCCAGCGCGCCATTCGAGTTCTGCGCGCGTGGCCACGTAATGCCAGAGCGTGGGGCGGGTGACGAACAACGATCCCTTCCCGCTGAGCTGGATGAGATCGAAGGGAGGTACCGGCCCGCCGGAGCCGCCAAACAAGGCCATCAGCCCGCGCGGGCGCAAAGAGTTGAGGCTGCCCTCGAAGGTCGTTTTGCCGACGGAATCGTAAACTACGTCGACGCCTTTACCGCCGGTGAGACGCTTAACCTCGGTTTCGAAATTCTGTTCCGTATAGATGATCACGTCGGAGGCTCCAGCCTCACGCGACAGTTCGGCCTTGGCCTCGGTGGAAACGGTTGTGATGACGCGCGCTCCCAGGCGGCAAGCCATCTGTGTGAGCAGCAGGCCGACGCCACCCGCGCCCGCATGCACCAATGCTGTCTCTCCGGACTTGAGCGGATAGGTGGAGTGCACGAGATAGTGAGCTGTCATTCCCTGCAACATCGCGGCCGCGGCTTTTTCGGGACTCAGGCCGGCGGGCACTTTCACGAGTTGAGCGGCGGGCACCAGAGCGTATTCGGCATAGCTGCCCAGCATGGACACCGAGGCCACCGCATCCCCGGGCTTGAAACCGCTGACGCCGGAACCAAGCTCTTCAACAGTGCCTGCGGCTTCGCTGCCGGGGATCAGCGGCAGCGCCGCCTTGTACGTGCCTTTGCGAAAGTAGATCTCGATGAAGTTGACGCCGATGGCTTCAATGCGGATCAGCACCTGGCCGGGTCCCGGCACAGGAATAGGCAATTCGGCCAGTTCTAGAACCTCCGGCCCACCTGTTGCACGAATCTGGATCGCTTTCATGACAGGTGCAAGGATGCAACGAAAGGGTCGGTTACTGCAAGTGAAAGGGATCAGGGATCACGGGGAATCCGGAAATAGAAACACGAACGCTGTGCTAGACAATGGAGCGAACGGCTCAGAAATCAAAAGCCCGCGCGGATCGCTCCACGCGGGCTTGGTTTTTCCGATGCCTGATCCCTGTTCCCTGCTTTTAGTAGTTCCCGTCAGTCCGATCCGTCAGCATGCTTGGTTCTTCCGGGAGGCGCAGGCGTACGAGACGATCGATGGCATACGGGGTGCGCTGCTGGCTGGTGTAGTAGTGACGCACCTGCAACTCGCCCAGGAGGCCGATGGCGAGCATCTGAATTCCGGCCACGATCAGCACTCCGCCGATCACGAACATCGGTCCGTGCTCGTCCATCACGCTCTGGTGGGGATGCATGGCCTTGAGAACCAGCAGCAGGAACGAGATGATGCTGCCGGCCAGAATGCCCAGCGCGCCGAAGCTGCCGAAGAAGTGCAGCGGGCGGCTCATGTACTTGAGCAGGAAGCGGATGGTCAGCAGATCAAAGAACACGCGGAAGGTGCGGCCAATGCCGTAGTGGCTCTTGCCGCGTTCGCGCATCACGTTCTTGATCGGTATCTCACAGATCGACGCGCCGTACCAGCTCGCCAGGGCGGGGATGAAGCGGTGCATTTCGCCGTAGAGAGGAATGTTCTGGATGACTTCGCGGCGATAGGCCTTGAATGTGGTGCCGAAGTCGTGAATATCAACGCCTGAAAGCTTTGCCATCAACCAGTTGGCGCAACGCGAGGGAAAGCGCCGCAGCACAAAGTTGTCGATGCGCTCCTTGCGCCAGCCGGAGACCACGTCGTAACCCTCTTCGAGCTTCTCGAGAAAGTTGGGAATCTCGTTGGGATCGTGCTGAAGGTCGCCGTCCATGGAAAGGATGAACTCGCCGGAAGCGTGGTCAAAGCCGGCGGCCAGTGCCGAAGTCTGGCCGAAGTTGCGGCGCAGTTTGACGACAAGAACGCGGCTGTCGACCGCGGCGATCTCTTCCAGCAGCTTGTAGGTGCGGTCACTGGAGCCGTCGTCGACGAGAACCAGTTCAAAGCTCTCGCCGACCTGCTCCATGATTTGTTTCAGGCGCGCATAGAGGGCTGTCACGTTCTCTTCTTCATTGTGGAACGGGACGACAATTGAAAATTTCGGCATACAAATATTATAGATGCGCGACGGACCAAAAAGAGAGCAAAAGATTGAAGGCGCAGGGACTTGGGATGACCGTGCCGGACTGATTCGCGGTGGGCTAGCGCTGCTTATCGGTCAAGTTCGTCGAGCATGTTCTGCATTTCGCTGAGAGCATGGCGATTGTCGGTCCGGGCGGCGCAGCTGATTCCCGATTTCAGGCGCGCAATGGCTTCGGCGGTGCGCCCGTGCTTGGCCAGTGTCTGCGCGGCCATGAAATAGCCGGCGGTGTAGTCGGTATCGAGGTCCAGCAGTTTGTCGAACTCGGCAATGGCGGCGTCGATCTCGCCCCGGTTCGCGAGTTCCACGGCAATGCCATAACGGGCAAAGCTGTTTTTTGGATCCAGCGCGAGAATCTCTTTTAATCCTGCGATCTTGTCTACAGTACTCATCGATTGAAGAGCCTCACCCGGGAAGGATTTGCGTATTTCAGGGCGATTGCCGAAACTGGAAAGGTGTGCCCCCGATCGATCGGCCCCCGCCGTCTCCATTGTAGCTGGAAGGAGGCCCCGCGTGCTTCAGTTTGATGAAGGCTGTATGACGAGCGCAAATATGAGCCCTGATACGAACCGAAATACGAGGCCGGGTACGGACCCCACAGGGTCGGCCGGGATACACGGAGCGAGCAAGAGATGAGTTCCACCGAAACCACGATGGCGCCGAGACTGGTCACCGATTCGCAGTCGGAAATGACCGAAATCATCCTGCCCAACGACGCCAACACGCTCGGCAACCTGCTGGGCGGACGACTGATGCACTTCATCGACCTGACCGGCGCCATGGCGGCTTACCGGCATTCGCGGACGCACGTGGTGACGGCGGCAATGGATCACATCGATTTCATTCAACCCGTCCATGTCGGCGACCTGCTCATACTCAAATCGAGCGTGAACCGCGCGTTTTCAACATCCATGGAAGTGGGCGTGAAGATCTGGGTAGAACACCCGCAAACCGGATCGCTGCTCCACGTCGCCAGCGCCTACCTCGTGTTCGTAGCGATCGACGCAAAAGGGCGTCGCGTGCGGGTGCCCGAACTGAAGCCGGTGACCGCCGATGAACTGCGGCGCCATGAAGGCGCGCTGCGCCGCCGTGAGTATCGCGAAGCGGAAGCGATGAGGCGCAAACAGGCCGAGCAAGCGTTTGCGGCGCAAAAAGAAGCGGAGCTCGCGAAATCGTAACCCGATCGAGAAAGATAGAAAAGGAGTAGTGAACACTATGGCGCATTCGCATGCCATGCCTTCGCCCGTGGCGTTGCCGGGCGTTTCAAAGATCATCGCCATCGGCTCAGGCAAGGGCGGGGTGGGCAAAACCACCGTGGCCGTCAACATTGCTATTGCCCTTTCGAAACTGGGCCAGCGCGTGGGCCTCATTGATGCCGACGTCTACGGGCCCAACGTGCCGATGATGATGGGCTCGTCGCAGCAGCCGGTCGTTGGGCCCGGCAACCAGATCATCCCCAACCTGACTCACGGCATCAAGACCATCTCCATCGGTTATATCTCTCCCGGCGACAAGCCCATGGTCATGCGCGGACCGATGCTGCACCAGATCATTCGCCAGTTTCTGCAGCAGGTGGACTGGGGCGAGCTCGACTATCTCATCGTCGATCTTCCCCCCGGAACAGGCGACGTGGTCATTTCATTGGTGCAGACGGTGCCATTGACAGGGGCCGTGGTCGTCTCCACCCCCAGCGATGTGAGCCTGCAGGACGCGCGCAAGGCTCTCGAAATGTTCGGCCAGGTGAATGTCGAGGTGCTGGGCATTGTGGAGAACATGAGCCACTTCACCTGCCCCCATTGCCACAACGAAATCGACATCTTTTCCAAGGGTGGCGCGGAGCGCACTGCAACGCAGTTCAACGTGCCGTTCCTGGGTTCGATCGAGCTGGTGCCGGCCATTCGCGAGGGCGGCGACCGCGGCCTGCCAGTGACGCTTGCCGGCCCCAAGAGCCCGCAGGCGGCGGAGTTCTACGCCGTGGCACAAAAGTTGATGGAGCGCGCGGAGGCTGCGGCAGCCGCCAACAGCGATGTGATCGAGATCAGCTAGCGACACGAAGCAGAAATTGCAGAAGAAGATATAATCCGGTTGACTTCTCCATATGTTGAATGCTACATAGGGTAGGTTGACCGGTTTCTTATGCTCGAACTCCGTCGTGTTTCCAAGCATTACTCCGGAATACCCGCCGTGGATGACGTCAGCTTCGCTGCCCGTCCGGGCGAGGTGACGGGATATCTCGGCCCCAACGGCTCCGGCAAGTCCACCACCATGAAGATGATCACCGGCCTCATCGAGAGGACGTACGGCGAGATCCTCTTCGAGGGCAAGCCGATTGAAGAGGACCTCATCAGCTACAAGCGGCGAATGGGCTATGTCCCCGAGGAGCCGTACCTCTACAACCATCTGTCCGGCGCGGAATACCTCACCATGGTCGCCCAATTGCGCGATCTGCCGCCCCGGGAAACTTCTGAGCGCATCGACGGCCTGCTTCGCCTGCTTTCGTTGTTTGATGATCGCCACGCGTCCATTTCCGGATACTCCAAGGGGATGCGCCAGAAGATCCTGATTGCGGCGGCGCTGATGCACAATCCCGACCTAGTACTGCTCGACGAGCCTTTCTCCGGCCTCGATGTGGGATCGGCACTGGTTCTTCGCAGTCTGATTCAGGAACTCGCCCGCCGCGGCAAGGTTGTGCTGTTCAGCTCCCACGAACTGGATACAGTGGAGCGCGTCTGCTCGCACGTCGTCATTCTTCATCGCGCCAGGGTAGTGGCGGACGACTCCATTGCAGCCCTGCGCAGCATGACCGAACTGCCCACCTTAGAAGAAATCTTCTCGCAGTTGGCGGTGGAGCAGGATACCGATTCGATCGCTCAACATTTCGCGGATCTCATCCATGCGTGAATTTGTGCGAACGCACATCGCCCGCCTACCCCTGGAGTACCGTGTGCTCCATCGACAGTTCCTTCTGCGCGTCATCGACCTCGAGGCTCTTTCGATCGAAGCCGATATCCCCCGCTTCCTGGGCCAGTTTGCCGGCGTCCTGATGATGATCAGCCTGGTCCAGGCGCTGGGCACGCTCATGTTTCCTCCGCCCCCGGCGCTCTACTGGCACGTGGAACAGTCGGCTGTCTCCAGAATGATGCTGGTCATCGGCCTGATCGCCGTCCTTACCTGGGACAACATCTTTCCCGACCGGCGCGATGCCATGATTCTCGGTCCTCTGCCGGTAAAGCCGGGAATTATTCTGCTGGCCAAGATATCCGCGTCTGCAGGCCTCCTCGGAATCGCCATCCTGGCGCTCAACTTCGCATCCAGCTTTTCCCGTTCGCTGGTATTCGGCGGAGCCGGAGGTTGGTTGGGAATCTTCCGTTACTTCGTGTCTTACTGGTTCACGATGGTTGCCTCAGCGGCGTTCCTCTATGGTGCTGTGCTGACTATTCAAGGAACGACCGCGTATCTGCTGCCGCGCCGCCTCTTCCTTCGCGTCTCAGCGTTTCTGCAACTGGCGGCCTTCGGTGTTTTTCTCGTCGCCTATTTTCTCGCGCCTTCTGTCGACACGCACGCGCAACTGGCAACGCTCGGCAGCCGCTCTCCTCTGGCGGCCTCACCCATCCTGTGGTTTTTTGCGCTGCTCAATCAGTGCAATGGCTCATTGCCAGCCGGCGCTCTCTGGCTGGCACAACGCGCCT